>Ga0265303_10001784_pt1 | contig 13318 bp, 13 predicted proteins | sample Helome_2_FD_192494 | JGI IMG/M metagenome (GOLD analysis project Ga0265303, IMG submission 192494) | Marine sediment microbial communities from subtidal zone of North Sea - Hel_20160317 (Illumina Assembly) | ecosystem: Environmental > Aquatic > Marine > Subtidal zone > Sediment ... | reverse complement strand
TTCAAACAGGCACGACGGCGGACGCCAGGGTCCGGCCGGCTGTTAGCTCAGTAGCACGACGAAAGCGCTATCCCGGTTGCGTATTATCACGGGTCGTCCTGATGCCATACCTGCTCGCGCCTGGCCTGCCACCCTGCCTGCGAACAAGGACAGCCCGCTTCAGGCCCGCCGCAGAAACGCCAGCCAGCGCGCCAGGTTGAGCAGGCTGGCCAGGGAGCCGGCTACGTAGGTCAAGGCCGCTGCCCGCAGTACCCGACGCACCGCCGTCTCGTCTTCTGCCTGAATATACCGACCGGATTTCAGTATCGGTAACGCCTTGCCGAAGCTGGCATCCAGTTCGACCGGCAGGGTGACCAGGTGAACCAGTGTGGCGCTGGCCATACTGCCCAGCCCGATGGCACCCATGATGAAGCCGGCAGCCGGCGCACGGGTGATCATCAGGGCAACCGGCAGCAGGAACATGGCAGCGGCACCGAGCTGCTGGGTCGTCTGCGCCACCTTGACCAGGCGATGGCGCAGTGCAAGCTTCGGTTCGTTGCGCTGGTGCTGGATGGCGTGGCCGACCTCGTGCGCCGCCACCGCCACGGCCGTTAACGAGTTGTGTTCGTAATTGTCGGGGCTGAGGCGCACCGCACGCTGCTCCGGATCATAGTGATCGCCTTTCTCCGTTTTCTCCACGGGCACGTCATTCATTTCAAAGCGGTCCAGCAGGTGGCGTGCCAGCTCCCCGCCGGTTCCGGGAATCCGCGGGAGCACACCGGCATAGCGCCGGAAGGTGTAGCGTGCCCACCACTGCGGGGCCAGTATCAGCAGCACCAGAAATAGCAGGATAAGTACAATATGCATAATAGATCAGTGTTCGAACCCGGCGGGCCGTTCCCGGGCATTATGGCAATCGCTGCCGTGCACGCTGCCTGGGATTATCGCAGATTCCGCGATGCAGCAGCATTCACCTGCCTGCCTGTGAAGTCACATTATTTAATGAAAGGCACGGGAGGAGTCTACGTGGTTACCAAGAAAAACAAGGGGCTATAATGGCCCCTTTGTCGCTGCTGGCAGTAGTCCGGCACGGAGGACGGACTGTAGATGGCCGGTCAAACGCAACCGGTGGGTTTGGGCAGTCCGCCATACTTGGTGATCGGTTTCATCGGGCCGGTCATCCACAGTTTGAACATCCCTTTCTGGTCTGCTCCAAGGTATTTTGAAAACTTGCGAATAGGCGGCACCACCGCGTGTTCCTCGTAATATTCACGCGCCTTCAGTATCTGCTGCCACTTGATATCATCCAGCTCCACACCATCGGCTGCCGCCATGGCGCGGGCGATCTCCGGCGTCCAGGCGCTGCTGTCGGCCAGGTAACCGTCTCCGTCACGTTCCGGTATATCCATTGCTAAACCTCACTTGAAAAACATTAGGACTGACACAGGCAATGACAGTTCCCGTACAGGGTTCCTGTGCACCTGGTGCAAAGACCGCGCAAGACTGCGCCTTGTGTATCTCACAAGTCAATAGGCTGCACTACATAGATAACCCTGTGTTCGAGGTGGCAGGCTTCCCGGGCGAACATTGACAAGTCCCGGACCCGTCGAACGGGTCCTTAACAGTCCTATACCTCAGGGACGTATCTGATCATGCAATACGCGTAATCGAGTCAATTGACTCGTACAGGGAGATATTGTCAGGCTTGCTGGAAATCTATATATCCAGTCTCAGCAATAAAATGAACGAAGTGATGAAAGTTCTGACGGTATTCGCTTCAATATTCATCCCGTTAACCTTCCTGGCCGGCATCTACGGCATGAACTTTGAATATATGCCCGAACTCAGGTGGAAATGGGCTTATCCAGCCCTGTGGGTCGCGTTCATTACCATTCCCGTTATATTGCTTGTCTATTTCAAAAAGAGGAGATGGCTCTAGCATTCAGTTCCAGGAGTTCTGCCTGGCGAGAATGCCTGCAATACGCTGTTCCGTAGACAATTTCCAGCCTGAGCAGGCAGTCATGGAAATCTGCAACGGGGAACTGGCAGGGGTATCGCAGGTTCCATCATCAGGGTGCCTTACAGTCCTGCATCATTATATAACCGGCACCGCCGGCTCGGGCCAATTGGCCACTTCAGCACCCGAACAGGCCAGTCCTGCATTTGACAGGCCCGCCAAACACGGGCAGGCCCGGTAGCGATCCGGGTTATCCGACTGATCTCACTGACAAACACATCCACACACAATCTGTCACCGCATAATACAGCTTGATATATATCAAGGACTCGAGGAAAACCGCTTCCGGATAATAGCCTCCACCGCACGGGGACTTATTCAACGGAGGAAGACCATGAGCAGCAACCATACCGGGGCCCGCAAAGGGCTCGTTTATATGAGCGTGATTGCTGCGCTCACTGCACCGGCAGGCATCCTTGCAAAAGAGGCCGGCCACATAACCGAACCTGAAGTACGCTACGAAGGTGCGCCCTCTGCCATCCCACTTGGGGAAACGCAGGACATGATCACCTCCGATGGACCCGCCATGTCCGCCGGCGAATTCAACCACAGCAAGCAGATCTTTTTCGAGCGCTGCGCCGGCTGCCACGGGGTGCTGCGCAAGGGCGCCACCGGCAAAGCCTTGACCACGGACATCACCCGGGAACGCGGTGATGCCTACCTGAAGGCCTTTATTACCTACGGTTCACCGGCCGGCATGCCCAACTGGGGCACCTCGGGCGAAATGACCGAGGCCGAGGTGGACATGATGGCGCGTTACCTGCAGCACGAACCACCCCTGCCACCCGAGTGGGGCATGGACAAGATGAAAGAGTCCTGGAAGGTGATCGTGCCATCCGACAAGCGTCCGACCAAGCAGATGAATAACTACAACATCGATAACATCTTTGGCGTGACCCTGCGTGATGCCGGCCAGGTGGCACTGATCGACGGCGACACCAAGGAGATCATCAACATCGTGGATACCGGTTACGCGGTCCACATTTCCCGTCCCTCGGCCTCGGGTCGCTACCTGTTCACCATCGGCCGCGATGCCAAGCTCAACCTGATCGACATGTGGATGAAAAAACCCGACACCGTCGCCACCATCAAGATCGGTCTCGAGGCCCGTTCGGTGGAAACATCCAAGTACAAGGGCTATGAGGACAAGTTCGCCATCGCGGGCGCCTACTGGCCACCGCAGTATGTCATCATGGACGGCGACGACCTGAAACCCATCAAGATCGTGTCTACCCGCGGCATGACCGTGGACACCCAGGAATATCATCCGGAACCGCGTGTGGCCGCCATCGTGGCCTCGCATGAGCACCCGGAGTTCATCGTCAACGTCAAGGAAACCGGCAAGATCCTGCTGGTGAACTATGAAGATATCGACAGCCTGTCGGTGACCACCATCCCCGCCGCACGCTTCCTGCACGATGGCGGGTGGGACAGCACCCACCGCTACTTCCTGACGGCGGCCAACAAGTCCAACAAGATCGCGGTGGTCGACTCCAAGGATCGTGATCTGGAAGCCCTGGTCGACGCCACCGAGATTCCGCACCCGGGACGCGGCGCCAACTTCAATCACCCGAAATTCGGTCCGGTCTGGGCAACCAGCGCCCTGGGTAGTGAAAGCATTACCCTGATCGCTACAGACCCGGAGAGTCACCCGGACCACGCCTGGAAAGCGGTCGAGGTACTGAAGGGTCAGGGTGGCGGTTCGCTGTTCGTCAAGACCCATCCCAACTCAACCAACCTGTGGGTGGATACCCCGCTGAACCCGGATGTGAAGATCAGCCAGTCCATTGCCGTCTTCGACATCAACAACCTGGACAAGGGCTTCGAGGTACTGCCCATCGCCGCATGGGCCGAACTGGGTGATGGACCGAAGCGCGTCGTGCAGCCGGAGTACAACAAGGCCGGCGACGAGGTCTGGTTCTCGGTGTGGAGTGGCAAGGAACAGGAATCCGCGCTGGTCGTGGTCGATGACAAGACGCGCAAGCTGAAGAAGGTCATCAAGGGCAAGAACATGATCACACCCACCGGCAAGTTCAACGTCTACAACACTGTCAAGGACATCTACTAGGTACGGCCCGGATGGGGGCCATCACGGCCCCCATCCGTCCCCTGGTCCCGCGGAGCCTGACAACCATGCAACAACATGCCAGGATCTACCTCGTTGGTGCCGGGCCCGGCGACCCTGACCTGCTGACGGTCAAGGCCCTGCGCCTGCTCCAGCAGGCCGACACCGTGATTTACGATCGCCTGGTATCAAGTGAAATTCAGCGACTGATCCCGAAACAGGCTGCCCGCATCTACGTCGGCAAGGCAACCTGCCACCACACCCTCAGCCAGGCGGAGATCAATACCCTGCTGGTTGAACAGGCCGACCGCCACAAGACCATCATCCGCCTCAAGGGCGGCGACCCGTATCTCTTTGGCCGCGGCGGCGAAGAGGCCCTGGCACTGGTACGTGCAGGGCTCGATTTCGAAATCGTGCCCGGTATTACCGCCGGCCAGGCCTGCGCGGCCTATGCCGGGATTCCCCTGACCCATCGCGGACTCGCCAGCGGGGTGCGCTTCATAACCGGGCACCGCCGTAACAACAACGAACTCACCATCGACAGCCGGACACTGGGCGACCGTGACCAGACCCTGGTGATCTACATGGGGCTGGCCAACCTGGGTCTCATCGTCGACAAACTGCTGGCCGCCGGCCGCGGCCCGGACACACCGGCCGCGATAATCGAACGCGGCACCACGCCGCGACAACGCAACCTGATTACGACCATCGGCCAGCTGGTTGCAACAGCCGCTGCCAACGAGATTGTCTCTCCTGCCCTGCTGATCATTGGCGAGGTCGTCTCCCTGGCCGGAGAACTGGGCGAAGCCCTGCCGGATGTTCGGGAGTCCGAGCTTCGCTATGCCTAGGTTACTGTGCCTGCTGTTCACTACCCTGCTCCTGGTCCCGGTCTATGCCGATACGCTGCCCGTGGAGCGCCAGCAGGAACTTGAGTACCTGCTGCACCAGGACTGTGGTTCCTGTCATGGCATGCGTCTCACCGGCGGGCTCGGCCCCGCCCTGACCCCGGATGCACTGGTAGGCAAACCACGGGAACTGCTCGCAGCAACCATCCGTGACGGTCGTGCCGGCACGCCCATGCCGCCCTGGGGGAACCTGCTGGGCGAGGCCGACATCGCCTGGCTGGTGGACTACCTGCTGCAACCGGGAGACACGCCATGAAGGCATGGCTCTTTGCCGGCGCCCTGCTGCTCAGCCTGCCACTGCTGGCGGAGCTGCGCGGCAGCGGTGATCTCGGCGTGGTCATTGAACGGGCCAGCGGCCAGCTGCTGGTTGTTGAACACACCACCGACACCCGGCTGGCCGAGATCGACGGCCTCGGTGACCTGTCGCATGCCTCCGTGGTCTTCTCCCGCGATGCCCGTTATGCCTACGTGTTCGGTCGTGATGGCGGCCTGACCCGCGTCGACCTGCTGACCGGCACACTCGACAAGCGCATCATGCAGTCCGGCAACAGCATTGGTGGCGCAATCTCGCAGGATGGCAAGCTGGTAGCCGTGTCAAATTACGAGCCGGGTGGTGTGCGGGTGTTTGATGCCGCGACGCTGGAGCCGGTCGCCGATATTCCGGCCGAGTATGCACCCGGAAAATATTCCAAGGTCATCGGCCTGGTCGATGCCCCCGGCAACCGCTTCGTCTTCAGCCTGTACGATGCGGACCAGATCTGGATCGCCGACATGGCCAACCCGGCCAAACCGGAGATTACCCGCTTCGAAAAGATCGGACGCGCGCCCTACGATGCACTGATCACCCCGGATGGCCGCTACTACATTGCCGGCCTGTTCGGCGATGACAGCCTGGCACTGCTTGACCTGTGGCACCCGGAACAGGGCGTACGCCGGATCCTGCAGGGTTATGCCGTGCATGACGAGAAACTGCCCGTCTACAAGATGCCGCACCTCGAGGGCTGGGCGATGGCCGGTCGCCAGGCCTTCATGCCCGCCGTCGGTCAGCACAAGGTACTGGTGGTAAACACCGACAGCTGGAAACAGCAGGCCGCGATCGCTGTCCACGGCCAGCCGGTCTTCGTGATGGCCCGCCCTGATGGCCGCCAGGTGTGGGTCAATTTCGCTCATCCGGACAACGACACGGTGCAGGTCATCGACGTCGAGTCACAGACCGTCATCAAGACCCTGAAGCCGGGCAAGGCGGTCCTGCACATGGAATTCACGGCGCGTGGTGAAAAGGTCTGGCTCTCGGTGCGAGACGAGGACCGTATCGATGTCTATGACACCGGCAGCCTGACGAAGACGGCCGAACTCCCGGCCCGCAAGCCCAGCGGCATCTTCTTTACCCATCGCGCACATAGGATCGGGCTCTAGCCATGAAGCCGCTGACCCAGCGTCTGCTGAATGACTTCCAGAGGGAATTCCCACTCAACCCGCAACCGTTTGACCGGCTTGCCCGGGAACTGGATACCAGCCCGGAGGACCTGCTCGAGCAACTGCAGGCCTTGCAGGTCAGTGGCGTGGTCAGCCGGGTCGGTCCGGTATTCCGGCCGAATACCATCGGTGCCAGTACCCTGGCCGCGATGGCCGTACCTGAAGCGCAACTCGAACAAATCGCGGCGCTGGTCAACCGCTTTCCGCAAGTCAACCACAACTACGAACGCGAACACCGTTACAACCTCTGGTTTGTACTCACGGCAGAAAACGCCGGGGCAGTCGAGCAGACACTCGACGCCATTCGGCAGGAGACCGGGTTTGACGTCATGTCATTGCCACTGCTCAGGGACTTTCACATCGACCTGGGCTTCCACCTGCCGTTCAGTCACCAGGCAGACGATAGCGCCGTTAACGGCCCGCGCCAGACCACATCGGCGACGCCGGTCAAGCCAGCATCAACCGGCTGTGCGGAAGACCTGATCGCGGCGATCCAGGATGGCCTGCCCCTCGTGCCACGCCCCTACCAGGCGATCGCTGAACGCATCGGCTGCTCCGAGGGCGAGGTTATCGAGCGCCTGCAGGACATGCTCGACAGCGGCGTTATCAAGCGCCTCGGTGTCGTTGTCCGCCACCACGAGCTGGGCTACCGTGCCAATGCCATGGTCGTCTGGGATGTACCCGACGAGCGGGTCGAGGACCTTGGCCTGCAACTGGGTGACCAGGACTGTGTCACGCTCTGCTACCAGCGACCGCGCCGCCTGCCCGACTGGCGCTACAACCTGTTCTGCATGGTGCACGGCCATGACCGCGCAGAGGTCCTGGCATGTATCGATCGCATGGCCGCCGCACTGGACATCGAGGCCATCCCGCACGAAGTGCTGTTCAGCGGCCGGCGGTTCAAGCAGCGCGGCGCCTATTACCGGATGCCGCGCTGATGGACGCGCTGGACCGCCGCATCATCAACGAGCTGCAGGGCGGCTTCCCGGTATGCGAATATCCCTATCGCGAGGTGGCCGACCGGCTTGGCAGTACCGAGAGCGAACTCATCACCCGCATCGGCTGCATGCTGGATGACGGCCTGCTGACACGCTTCGGCCCGATGTACCACGCCGAGAACATGGGCGGCGCCCTCAGCCTGTGCGCTATGCGCGTCCCGAACGACCGGTTCGAGACGGTCACGGAAATGGTCAATGCCCATCCTGAAGTTGCGCATAATTACCAGCGCGATCACGATATGAACATGTGGTTCGTGCTGGCCACGGAAACACCCGCGGCCCTGCAGACAGCCATCGACAGCATCGAGGCACAGACCGGACTCAGTGTCTTCAACCTGCCCAAGCTGGAGGAGTTCTATGTCGGCCTGCACTTCACGGTATGAGGGCTAGCCTGTGACCACGGCCAGCCAGGAATTTCTGCACGAGAGCCTGCCTGAGCTGGACCGGCGCATCGTCCTGGCCACCCAGGCCGGCCTGCCGCTGGATGCCCGGCCCTACCACTGGCTGGCGAGCGAACTCGGCGTGACACCCGCGCTGATCATGGAACGGTTCAATACCATGCTGGCCGATGGCCGCATCCGCCGCATTGGCGTGGTGCCGAACCACTACCGGCTGGGTTATGTCGCAAACGGCATGTCAGTCTGGGATGTCCCGGACGAGGTCATCCACGCGGTTGGCCGGGAAGTCGGCGAGCTGGATTTCGTCAGCCACTGCTATCATCGCCCGCGGCAACTGCCGGACTGGCCCTACAACCTGTTCGCCATGGTGCATGGCCACAGCCGGGGAGAGGTGGTCAGGCAGGTGGAGCAAATCGCCACACTCCTCGGTGACCGGCAACGCCGGCATGACATATTGTTCAGCAGCCGGATCCTGAAAAAAACCGGTCTGCGACTGGGAGGTTGACGTGTTTCGAATTTCACATTACATGCAGGCGCTGGCACAACCGGCCCCCGACACACTGCCCCCGGCACGGTCGCCCGCCGGCCCGGTAGTGATTTGGAACCTGATACGCCGCTGCAACCTGACCTGCAAACACTGCTACTCGATCTCTGCCGATATCGACTTTCCCGGTGAGCTGACGACCGCACAGGTCTTTACCGTCATGGATGACCTGAAGCGCTTTGGTGTCCCGGTCCTGATCCTGTCCGGGGGTGAACCCCTGCTGCGACCGGACATCTTCGAGATCTCCGCCCGTGCGAAAGAGACGGGTTTCTATGTCGGTCTGTCCACCAACGGCACGCTGATCAACGCCGACAATATCGGGCAAATCGCGGCGATCGGTTATGACTATGTGGGCATCAGCCTCGACGGCATGCGCGAGACGCATGACCGCTTCCGGCAGAAGGCCGGCGCGTTCGACGCCTCGCTGAACGCCATCCGCCTGTGCCGTGATGCCGGCATCAAGGTCGGTATGCGTTTCACCCCGACACAGGACACGGCCCGGGAACTGCCGGACATCCTGCGGCTGATGGACGCAGAGCGGGTCGACAAGCTGTATGTCTCGCACCTCAACTACGGCGGCCGTGGCAACCGCCACCGCGATTCGGATGCGGTCCACGCCACCACCCGGTGGGTCATGGACTTGCTGTTCGATGCCTGCTGGGCCGATGTGCAGGCCGGACACAAGCGCGAGTTCGTCACCGGCAATAATGACGCCGACGGCGTCTACCTGCTCAAATGGGTGGAACGCCACATGCCGGAGCGTGCTGCCGAAATGCATGAACGCCTGGTCCGCTGGGGCGGCAATTCTTCCGGTGTGAACATTGCCAACATCGATAACCTGGGCAATGTGCACCCGGACACCTTCTGGTGGAACTACAACCTCGGCAACGTCAGGGAACGGCCCTTCTCTGATATCTGGGTGGATACCCGTGATCCGTTGATGGCCGGCCTGAAGGCCTCGCCACGACCGCTGCGGGGTCGCTGTGCTGTCTGCGGCTTCCGGGATATTTGTGGCGGTAATACCCGTGTCCGCGCCTTCCAGATGACCGGTGATCCCTGGTGGGAAGACCCGGCCTGCTATCTCGACGACGCGGAACTGAACATGCGCCCGGAAGATTATGCCGATGCTGAACCGCTGCCACTGGCATTAAACGTACGCACCATCCGGCACGCGAGTTAGTATGATCAAGGCGGTGCGCATAGCGCACCCTACGCAAATCTGGACAATGTAGGGTGCGCTATGCGCACCGGGTATATTTCTTCTGGCACTTTTTTAAACCATGCACAAGCGCAGCCTATCCTGTTCCCTCTACTCGCTGATTACCGGCCTCGTCCTCCTCACCAGCGCCCCCGCCTTCGCGGCACCGGACAGCGCCGCGCTCTACGGCGAACACTGTGCCGGTTGCCACGGGACCGGACGCCTCGGTGGCATGGGCCCTGCCCTGTTGCCCGAAAACCTGCGGCGCCTGCGCAAGGACAAGGCGGCTGCGGTGATCGGCAACGGCCTGCCGGCCACGCAGATGCCGGCCTTCAAAGACAGGCTCGAGCCGGCGCAGATCGAGGCCCTGGTTGAATACATCTACACCCGGCCGGCACAGATGCCGGTGTGGGGTGCAACCGAGATCCGGTCCAGCCAGGTGATTCACAGGCCGGCGCTGCTGCAGCCGGCAGCTGCCACGCTCAAGCCTGTCTACAGTGCCGACCCGCTCAACCTGTTTCTGGTCGTCGAGGCCGGCGACCACCATGTCACGGTGCTGGATGGCGACAAGCTGGAGCCGATTCACCGCTTCAAGTCGCGTTATGCGCTGCATGGCGGGCCGAAGTACTCCTCCACGGGTCGCTATGTGTACTTCGCCTCGCGCGACGGCTGGATCAGCAAGTTTGATATGTACCGGCTGGAGACCGTGGCCGAGATCCGCGCCGGCATCAACACGCGCAATGCGGCGCTCTCTGCCGATGACCGCTATGTCATGGTCGGCAACTACCTGCCACACAGCCTCGTGGTGCTGGATGCCAGCGACCTCAGCCTGGTAAAGATCATCCCGGTCAACGACGATCACGGCACCAGCTCGCGCGTCAGCGCCGTGTACACCGCCCCGCCGCGAACGAGTTTCATTGTGGCGCTCAAGGACCTGCAGGAAATCTGGGAAATCAGCTATGCCGACGACCCGCCGCCGGTGTACCGTGGCCTGGTCCACGACTACCGCATGAAGGAAGGGCTCGCGGAAGGCGGTCGTTTCCCGGTCCGACGCATCAAGCTGGATGACTACGTCGATGATTTTTTCTTCGACCAGGGGTACCGACACCTGATCGGCGCCGCCCGCGGCGGCAACAGCGGCCAGGTGGTGCACCTGGACGTAGGTCGCAAGATCGCCGACGTGGAGTTACCCGGCATGCCGCACCTGGGTTCGGGCATCACCTGGCCGTACAAGGACACCACCATCCTGGCCACACCGAACCTGAAGAATGGCGTTGTCAGCGTGATCGACACCCGGGACTGGCAGACCGTGAAGAAGATCGACACCCTGGGTCCCGGCTTCTTCATGCGCAGTCACGAGAACTCGCGTTATGCCTGGGTCGATGTCTTTTCCGGTCCGGACAGGGACGCCATGCACGTCATCGACAAGTCGACGCTGGAGATCGTCAAGACCCTGCGGCCGTCTCCCGGCAAGACCGCCGCGCACATCGAGTTCACGCGTGACGGCCGCTATGCCCTGCTCAGCATCTGGGACATGGAGGGCGCCATCGTCGTCTACGACGCTGACAGCCTGACCGAGGTAAAGCGCATCCCGATGCGCAAACCGGTCGGGAAATACAATGTCTACAACAAGATTACCCGCTCGGCCGGGACCAGCCACTGAGCGGTCCAGTGTTGCCGCTACCATACCTTGTCGCCCGCGCAGACTGACACTGCCGGTGCAGTTCAGGCTGATGCAAGCACATCTGGACCGCGATCCACGACCGCTCCTGCTGATGCACACAAAATATCCAAATACTTACTTTTTAACAGCCTTGGAAGATAGGGAAGAAATCAGACATAACTGCGTCTGTTGTATGTCGACTGTCGGCAGAAGCAGTCATTCCCATAAACAGAAAACCCCGCTGATGCGGGGTCCCTGTACTTCTTGAATCGGCAGCCTTTTATGTTGAATTACTGGTTAGTCATTCCCGAATGATGATGGTTTTGGCGGCCAGTGTTGTTCCCACACACTTGCCACTGATGTCCACATCCTGACCGGGAATTAAACTGCCGGTATCGACAAAACCACCGCCTGACTCTGTTGACAGATAGACAACTGTATAGGTGTCGAAGCTGACAATGAACGAGCCTGTGCCGGGTTCACAAGGGAAAGAATTTGCTGCCAGGTATAAATTGGCTGTGCCCACGCGTTCAATGATGCCGCTGGCTTCATCTCTTCCAGTGCCGGTCAAGATATCGACGACAACCAGGGAGGCATTCAAATAGTCTGGGGTCGATAGAAATAGGACACCGTCAACCATGACTTGTCGTGGTGGGATAATGTCAGCGCTGGACAGCAGATCGCCAGAGCGTGAAAGGATCTTTGTGCCGTTACCGCCGAGGGGTGCAGGTTGCAGTGCGACCGGAAGATCACCGGCCGGTTGTATCGCCTGGTTCGGATCAACATTCATATTGAAGCGGATATTACTGGCCCCGCTGGTAACAGTACCATCGAGATCAAGAAAGCCGCCCAGCTCGACAACCAGTGCATCCAGCACCGGGTAGGCATGACCATCACGATCGTGTTCATTAAAGCGGCCGACAACGGTAACGGGTCTTGTACCAACCCGTTCCGGTACCAGCAGTTCCGCCAGGGGTATAGCATCACCGCCGCTGATATTATTGATGCCGTCGTTGTTGATGTTATCAAAGGCCGAGGTATCCCGCGTAATCAAGACGGACATGCAATCATCGAAGTCGCCCTTGGCGCCTTCACCATAAGAGAACTCGCACAGTAGCATCTTTCCTTCCGCGCGGTTAATTTCCCGTATCACACCGTCCTCGAGGCGGACCAGCTTGGCCGGCAAATTGCGCTGGACCACATCGATGAACACAACTGGCCGAAAGTTGTAGTGTTTCTTGTTGCCAGTCTGGACAACGTGAATCGATTTAGCGTCCATGTCGAGCTGCAGATAAACCTTACTGTCCGGTGCAACATAGAAACATTTTCGGGGATTTAGATCGAGCTTGTTATTGCCGGGCAGCTTCGGATGGAAGTTCGGGTCACCGTTGTTGAACACCAACTCCAGGTCGCTTAGCGTTAGACGTATCTTGCAATAAGTACCAGCCGGCACATCGGGACCAAAGGCGATTGGCCGCGACTCGTGCTCAAGTCTCAGGAGGTCGAATGGTCCCCGAGGACGGCCGCTGTACAGCGTGACCTTGCTGGCATCATCTTCAGCGAAGATCTCCACCGCTGTGATCGATATCAGGATCTTATCGATCTCGCTCATATTTGCGGGTTTGTCGGTCAGCGCGATACCTACTGATCCGCTGCCAATGCCGGTTGCACTGGATCCACCACCTCCGCAGCCGGCAAGTAACAACACTGCCGACACTACCAGGGTGATCAAAAACGGAAAAGAGTATGTTGTTTTTTTCATGACGCGATCCTTTTGAAAGCCGCAAGGCTGTTTTTTGTTATGTGATTGCAGAGGGCTCGTTAATATGGTTATGAATACAGCCTACCATGCCTTTATTATTAAAATATTGCCCAAAAGTACTAGCCCCAAGTAACAAAACCGTCCAAATGCAGCAACGCATATCTTTGCGCTATGTTCACACAAGTAATTGCGGAATTACACCTTGAACGTCCAATTCGAGTCCCATATGCCATATTCAACACTCCATCTGTTAACCTAAAGATAAAGTGTTGCGTTGATCAGTTGAACCCGCCGCCATAAGCGGACATTTGTG
>Ga0265303_10001783_pt1 | contig 13326 bp, 12 predicted proteins | sample Helome_2_FD_192494 | JGI IMG/M metagenome (GOLD analysis project Ga0265303, IMG submission 192494) | Marine sediment microbial communities from subtidal zone of North Sea - Hel_20160317 (Illumina Assembly) | ecosystem: Environmental > Aquatic > Marine > Subtidal zone > Sediment ... | reverse complement strand
CGTCATGGTCAGCATTGGCGCGCACGGACAGCGCGAGGGGCTGGCGAGCCACTGGGAGATGTGGAGTTTCGCGAAGGGCGGCATGTCGCCGATCGAAGTGTTGCGCACGGCGACCACGGCTCCGGCCAGGGCACTGGGCTTCGCCGATGACCTTGGATCGCTCGAAGCAGGCAAGCTCGCCGACCTCGTGGTCATCGATGCCAACGTTGTCGAAGACATCTACCAGAGCGACAAGGTCGAAATGGTCATGCTGAACGGACGTCTCTACGATGCGGCGACGCTCAATGAAATGGTGACGGGCAACCGCAAGACTGAGCCGTTTTACTGGCAATAGAGCAATCAGTTACTGGCATCGCATGATGCATGGTCGGCACTCATGAATGACATTCCCGGCCTCCGGAACGGGCTGCCATTCTGCCTATGTGCGGCGCTTGTGCCCGCGACTCGACGATTGTTCGAGTTCTTTGACAAACATCGGGGAGAAGAATAATGACAAAAAGTGCAGGGCGATCGGCTACCAGGATCAGCAAGCGTCAATTTCTGCAGCTGTCAGGCGCCTCCGCAACGGTGGTGGCGCTGGGTGGCAATACCGCGATGGCAGATTCGCATGAATCGGCGCCGTTGCAATCGATCGTCGACGATGTCCGGCCCATCTCTGCCAGCGAGCGCATTCAGCGTGTCAGGAAAGCGCAGCAGCTCATGGCGCAATATGACATCGATGCGATCCTGGTCGAGCCCGGCTCGGCGATGCTGTATTTCAGTGGCATCAGCTGGTGGCGAAGTGAGCGGCTGACGGCTCTTGTTATTCCGCGCGAAGGAGACATCGCCGTGGTAACGCCCTACTTCGAGGAGCCCAGCGTGCGCGAGTCCATGGCGTTCGGCGACGATGTACGTACCTGGCACGAGCACGAGAGCCCCTTCGAACTCGTGGCCGGAATCCTGAGGGATCGCGGACTGAAGGGCGGTCGCATAGGGCTTGAAGAGACGGTTCGCTACTTCGTGACGGAGGGTGTCGGCAAGGCGGCTGCGCAGTTCAAGCTTGTCGGTGCAACACCGGTCACTCTCGGCTGCCGCATGTACAAGTCGGCGGCCGAAATCGCGCTCATGAAAAAGGCAAACGAAGTGACGCTGCGCGCTTATGAGCACGTCTACAGGAGTCTGGACAAGGGCATGGCGCCGGCTGACGTCAATAATCTGATGCGTGAGGCACAATCGGCCCTGGGAGGCGGGGGTACCTGGAACATGGCGCTTTTCGGTGCCGCGAGCGCCTACCCGCACGGCACCTCGCAGCCGCAGCAGATCGTGGATGGCCAGATCGTCCTGATGGACTGTGGTTGTTCAGTGCACGGCTACCGGTCGGACATTTCGAGGACGTTCGTTTACGGCGAACCCAGCAAACGACAACGCGAGGTATGGAATACGGTGCGCAAGGGCCAGCAAATCGCCTTTGAAACTGCCGCTGTTGGGACGCCTGCCGGCGAGGTCGATGATGCTGTCAGGAGCCACTATGAATCGCTGGGCTATGGACCCGACTATGCGACACCGGGCTTGAGTCATCGCACCGGGCATGGCATCGGCATGGACGTGCACGAGAGCGTAAATTTCGTGCATGGCGAGGCGACCCGGTTGGCGCCGGGGATGTGCTTCTCGAACGAGCCCGGCATTTACATCTATGACGAGTTCGGCGTCCGCCTCGAGGACTGTATCTATATGACCGAGGATGGGCCGGCATGGTTTACGGTCCCGCCGGACAGTCTCGACGAGCCCATCGGGCAACCCGGTTGAAGAAACCCCGGCAACTCCCGTGGACATGACAGATAAGAGAACGCTACTTATGGCACCAAAACCACCGACTGACAAAGACGCCGCGAGCATCAATCTGCCGCAGTTCAGGCGCGCTCTGAGCTGCTTTGCGACCGGTGTTGCGGTTGTAACGACGGTCGATACCACAGGCACAGGCGTCGGGATAACGATCAACAGCTTTAACTCGGTATCCCTCGACCCGCCCCTGGTGCTTTGGAGCGTTGCCGAGAGCTCTTTCAGCTACGATGTATTTGCGCGCGCGGAGTTCTTCGCGGTAAACGTACTGTCAAAGAACCAGAAAGACCTGGCGGACCGATTCGCGCAGCGCAATGAAAACAAGTTCGACGGACTTGCCTGTAGCAAGGGTCTGAATGGCGTGCCGCTACTGCCGGAATTCGCGGCCTGTTTCGAATGTCGCACCGAGCATATCTATGCGGGCGGCGACCACAAGATCATTGTTGGACGGGTTTTGCGGGTCGAAGATCACGAGGCCGATCCGCTGATCTTTTATCGCGGCCATTACCTGCGTTCCTGAAACTTCCTTAAGATCCCGATGACGACGAGATCGATCAGCGATCCGGAGACGAACGCCTGGAAAATGGCCAGCCAGCGGCTCTCGGCCATTTCGACGACGGGCGCGCCCAGATAATAGGCAAGTCCAGTAGAGATTATTATCAATGCGAACGCAGCGCTCGCCGCCAGCGTGCCGATCGCCGTGCGAAACGTGCCCCACAGCGCCATGCCGACCGGGATCCTGTGCACGATCACGGCAGTAGCAAGTTCGCTGCCACTGTTGGGCAGGAGCGCAATGCCGTCGATCAGGGCGTGCATCATCAATCCGAGCGCCGCCACCAGCATCACGGCGATATTCGCGGTACGTGACGCGACGTGGAACACGCGTTTGAGCAGCATCGGGAATGCGATACCCAGGAGCAGGAAGACCAAGGCGAGCCAACCCCCGGCCAGCAGTGATGCGGGAATGATGTGCACGCCGATGATCCAGACGATAGCAAGAAATACGAGACCATCGAGAATCTTGCGGGCGACGGCATTACGGTAACCCACTGCGTAAACGAATGGGCCGAGTAGCAGCGCGAGGGTGCTCAAGAGGAAGTTCACGATTAGAATAGTCTCATGATTGACCACCAGATCGTAATCCGCGCGGCCTGCCTCGTACTGGTCGCCTCGCTGCTTCCCGCCACGCTGATGGCGCACGGCGGCGTTGTCGAGGAGGACGACCTGTGCATCATCAAGGTCAACTACCTCAGGGCGCACTTCAAGATTTATCAGCCACGGGTCTCGGGTCATGAGCAGTTTTGCGAGGACCTGCCTGTGGCCTCCGAGAGCGTGTTTGTCATGGAGTACCAGCACGACTCGCTGTCTTTCATGCCGATCGACTTTCGGATCATTCGCGACGTGACAGGCAAAGGACGATTCGCGCGCATCGAAGATGTGGACGAAATTGCTGATATCGACGCTGCAACCGTGTTTTACCGGCCGGCCTCGCTGGAGCCCGACGTCTACACGGTCCTCCATGAATTTGCAGAGGAGGGCGACTTCATCGGCATCGTCTCGGCGACGCATCCGGATACGAACAAGATCTACGCCGCCGTGTTTCCGTTCGAGGTCGGATTCACGGGCTGGGGCTACTGGCCGTTCATCATCGGTCTTCTCATCATCATCCAGGTTCAGTACCTGCTCATGAGTGGTCGCCTGAAGCGCTGGTTTGGTGCTGCGTCCGTGCTTGCCTGCTGCCTGGTGCTGTCGCCCGGTGTCGCCGAGGCTGAAGACCTCGTCGTTACATATTCGACGCCCGACGGACCCGTTGAAATCAATCGCATGCACAGCTGGGTTCTACACGTGGCAACCGCAGAGGGCGAGCCGGTCACGGGTGCAGAGATCGAGGTCGATGGCGGCATGCCGGCGCACAATCACGGCCTGCCAACGCGCCCGCGCATAACGCACGAGATTGGCGATGGCGATTACCAGCTGGATGGCGTGCGTTTTCATATGGGCGGTTACTGGGAGATCGTCGTCAGTGTGACAACCGACGCCGGGACTGAGACGATCGTAATCCCGCTTACATTGTGACTTCAGACCGGCTCAGGATTTCTGCTGCCGTCGCAGTTGCCGCGATACTCGTGGCAATCTGGTTTCTTCGCGATGTAGAGCCGGCGCCATGGAGCGATGCCGAAATTGCGCTGCTGCGGTCGCTGTGGCTCGAGAACCTGCCCGAGCTTGTGCCCGACCCCACGAATGCCGTCGCCGACAATCCTCGGGCCGCCGCGTTCGGGCAACAACTTTTTCTGGACACGCGACTGAGCGCCAATGGGGCCGTTTCCTGCGCGACTTGCCACCAGCCGGCGAGGCGTTTTACGGACGGTCTGCCCAAGGGACGTGCCATCGGTCAGTCGAGACGCAATACGCCGAGCATCGTCGGAACGGCGTACAGCCCCTGGCTCTATTGGGATGGCCGCCGTGACAGCCAGTGGGCGCAGGCGCTCTCGCCGCTCGAGGATCCCGCAGAGCACGGCAGCGACCGTCGCCGGGTGCTCGAGCTTGTCGCGAGTGACGAAAACTATCGGAGCACTTACGAGCAGCTGTTCGGAGCGTTGCCTGACTTATCGGCAGCCGGCGACATCGACTCGGCGTTTGCGAACATCGGCAAGGCGATTGCCGCGTTCGAGCGCACCGTGTTGCCGGCGGATTCGCGCTTCGATCAGTATGTGGCCGCCGTGGTTGCGGGCGAAAACGAGTCACTAAAGACCCTTTTCAGCGACGACGAGGTGCGTGGCCTCCGGCTCTTCATCGACGAAGCCAACTGTATGCAATGCCACAATGGGCCTTTGTTCACCAACAACGAATTTCACAACACGGGTGTGCTAAGCGCTCTCGGTGAAGTTCCCGACATAGGGCGGGCAGGCGGCTTGCCTGACGTCATGCAGGACCCGTTCAATTGTCGTGGCGAATTCAATGATGTGGCAACCCGGCGATGCCCGGAACTCGACTTCGCGCGCAGCGGCCCGGAACTAATCGGGGCCGTACGTACCCCATCTCTGCGGAATCTGGACGGCACGGCGCCCTATATGCACAAAGGGCAAATTGAGACGCTTGCTGGCGTGCTCGAGCATTACAACGACGCGCCCGATGCAATGATCGGGCACAACGAGGCCGAACCACTCGGCCTGAGTGCACGCGAGTTACGGCAGCTCGAGGCGTTCCTGGGGACGCTGACGGCCCCTTACCGTACTCAGTTCGAAAGCATGTAGAACTGCCAGAGGTCTTTCGGGCTCATCTTCAGGAAAGGCTTGATCGCAAGCTTACCCGTTGTGCCGATGCTCGATTCCAGGAAATTCAGCTCCTCGAGCTTGGCTTTGGTTTCTTCGCCCGTTGTATCCATGAAACCGGACTCGCGCATCATTAGCAGACCTTTGGCGCGAATCGAAAGCTCGGTATGCAGCCGCAAGTAGCAAAGCAGGTCGACGACGATTGGCCCCTCGAACTTCTCTTTCAGCGAGTTCAGGTACATGCCGACCTTGGATGTCGAAAACTCGCCCGAGTTGATGAGTTCGAGCAATTCGGTATCGGCGTCAAACCCCATGCCGAGCCAGTCGGACACGGACTTCTCGCTCTGCTGGAAAATAACCGTCAGCACGACGGGCAGGGACGCCAGCACCGCGAGCGTGTTGACGATCGGCGCGAAGAAAAAGTGGTTGAAGACTGAGTGCAGGATCACGGCGACGGCAAACCCGGGCAGGAATATGGCGCGTCCCCGGGTCGTTTTCTGGCCGGCCAACGTGTGCGAAACGATGGCGAAGATTGCCGTTGCGCCGCCGTGCATAATCGCGGTGCCAAAGCCGCGCACGATCCAGGTGCCCAGCGCGGTGTCTGGAAGCCGCTGCAGGTAGAAAATGTTCTCGAAGATCGCGAAGCCCGCGCCGACCGCGAAGCCGAAGATGGCCGCATCGACGAGAAAGCCGATGCGATTGCGCCGGATCAGCGCGATGATAACGAAGGCCTTGAGCGCCTCCTCGACAAGGGGCGCTACGTAGCGCGTGAACGAGGCAAAACCAATACCGAGCCATTCGAGTCCCACCAGGTTGATCGGGTAACTCAACAGGGCGGCAGCGCTCCCGAGCATGATCGTCGTGAGTACCCAGCGCATGGGCGTGAGTTTGTAGCTGTCGAGGTATACGAGTGCCGCCAGGAAACAACACACGGGCAACAGACCGAGTACGGCGTGGCTTAGAAAGTCGGCGCTCATCTACAGGATTTTAAGCGACGCCATGAATTCTTTCGGGGAACTCACCCCCTCGCCCAGACCGACGGCGTAGCCGAACGACAAGGTCATGTTGAAACGTGACAACACAGAGAACCTGAAATCGACTTGCGCGCCGACACTATTGACATTGCGGCGCACGCTGGTTTCATCGGGATCGGTCACGAGCGACGCGACAAATACTGCCGGGCGTGCCCAGGATAAGTGGAAGCCCGGTGTGCCGATGTTGTCGAAACGTACGGGAGGCAAGGCCCACTCGAGCATCGAACGGACGAATGAGCGCCCGCCGATCTCGTTCAGTTCGAAGCCGGGCATCGCGTAGAACTCGCGGTAGCGTTTCACCTCGTCCCGATCGACGTAGTTATTGCCGAAGCCGCCGAAGTAGAACTGTGCATTGGGATCGCCTCGCGTGCCATCCGCAAATCCGGCCGCATTCCGGAACCAGATCGAGGAATGCCCGAGGGGCAGCGCAAAACCGACGTCAATGTTGCCGAAGAACTTGGGAATATTCTCACCATTGATATGATCCACGGCCGTCACGAAACGCCATTTGAGCCCTTTCTCATCGTCGACGTGGCCGAGAGAGGAGCGCAGGTTCTCGTAGTGCAGATCGATGACGCCGCGGCTCAGCTCGTCGAAGGTTGCGTCGACGTTCTGGAAATTCGGCAGCCGGTCGAGATTGTTGAAGTGCACGAGGTCGACGCTCAGTCCCAGATTTCGCGGCTCGTCGTACAAAAGCGTCTTGTCAAAGCCCAGCCTGTAGGAGACACCCTTGATGCTCTTTTCTGTGGGCCCCGCGAGATCATAGAAGTCGGCGTCGTTGAATTTGAGCCCCGCGCGCCAAACGCCCGAAAACGGTGTGGCGTTGGCAGCGATATGTCGAAATTCGATCTCGGCATGTTTCTTCTCAGTCGATAGAAGATCATCGTCGGGACTGTAGGATGCTGAGATTCGGATACTGTTCAGGCCGAGCGGGTCCGAGAAATTCGCACTCAAGCCTCCGGCGACGTAGCTCTTGTAGCCTTCTACGACCGGGTAAATCGATTCTAGCCCGATGCTGCGAACTGGCTGGTATTCGCCTTCACTCGTCACGAGTTCCTCGAGTTCTACGTCCGCCGGCGATCCAGCCTCCCAATCGGCGAGCTGCGGGTACTTGCTGATCACCTCTGTGCCGAGGAAACGGATCGGGTTGACGTCCTCGACGATGCTGGCTTGCATTGTCGCAGGCACGAATCCCTGACCAGTGTAATGGAACATGATTAGCGAGCTGTCATCCCGAAGCAGCGGCCGGAAAAAACCCGTCTCGGCATTGCTGACGGCCTCGATATCTCCCGTCTCGAGTTCGTAGCGGAAGATATTCGAAATACCCGTGTAGTAGGAACTCCCGAACAGGTATTTGCCATCGGGTGAAAAGACAAAGTTCTCTGGAATGGCCGTCCCGAAGTCGAATTCGGCGCGTGCTTCGAGCTTGCCGGCCAGCAGCGACTCGAGCTCGTGGATCTGCACTGACTGTTCGCCACGCACGTTGCCGATCGACGTCGATAGCAGGCGACCATCCGGCGAGATGTCCATGTCGTAGAGCATCGCGCCGTAGGGAAACGAGTGAACCTGGTTCCACTCATTGTAGGGGTAGGGAATGCGCACGAGCGTGACGATACCGTTGAGGTGCCTCGTACCCCAGATCGACTTGTCGGCAGGGTTAAAAACGAGCTCGCCGATGCGGGCGTCCTTGAGCAGCATCGCCGTCTCACCGGTCGCCGGGTCTACCGACATTAGGTCGCGGTAGGCGCCATTGTCGGCCGTGTAGAACAGCGTCTTCGACTCCGGGTCCCAGGCTAGCGCTGTGACTCGAAACAGCATCGGACCCTTGATATCAGTGATTTTTTCGACCGAACCGTCGTCCATCGAGATGGCGCCGATATGGGCGACGGCTCCCGGGTAGCGAAAAGCGGCATAAAGCCTGTTGCTGTCAGGGTCGAGAAAGGCGCGCGACACGGATCCAAGGGCCCGCGCCGAGAGATTCGAGTAGGGCGTTGTCGGGTACTGACGGACAGACTCCAGATTTCGGCGCTGGAACTCGTGCTCCCACTCGATCCAGTCCTGCCAGGCGTCGCCGAGCGGCAGGCCGAACACTTGCTCGAACTGGTCGGCGTAGTAGCGCTTGCTGCCCTCGGTGCGTGAGACCCAGGCGACGAGCTTTTCCGGCGAGTACGTGTATGCGAGGTAACTGAGGAATCGCGTACCGTAGAGGTAGGCATTCACGCCAACCTGGAAGTCGACCATCGTCCCCTTGGATACGAGACCCAGCGGATCGTAGATCTCTGCCCCATCGCGAACCATCGAGCGGAACACCATCTCATCGTAGGCACCCTGGGCGCGGCCCATGCCGCCCGCCATCCAGGTCTGCATGAAAACGGCCATGCCCTCGTGATACCAGCGCGGGCTGGCGAGGCGGGGATTGGTCAGGTACTGATAGAGCATCGTCTCAGGATGGTCGTCAATCGCCTGAACCTTGCCTGCAAACAGGCGCCGGAAGCGGCGGTCTGCAGCGGTCGTCTGGTCGGTGGTCACGAGGTGAACCAGCTCGTGGTTCATCCAGGTGTACATGCGCTCGGTCGATGCACCCGTCTCGAACGTAAACGTACGCGGGGCAATATCAACGATGACGGCATTTCTCGGGACCGGCAATGCGCCGGCATTGCCGTGGTCAGTAAAGTCCTTCAGCAGAACCGTGACTTTTTCCTGAGACTCGTAGCCGAAAACCTGTCGCTGCCGGCTCATCGAATTCTCGAAGCTGCGCGCGGCATGCGGCACAAGGTAGGTCTGGGACGGATCGAAATAAAGCAGTCGCAGGTCCGAGGTTTCCAGGTACTCCAGGCCCGCGGCGAAAGACGGCGCGCACAAGCTCGCCATCATCGCTATGAGTAGCGAGCCGAAAAAACCCCTGCGCATGTCGATTCTTCTTGTTTTCATGCTGAAAAATGCGAAAAAGATACGGCGGGATTATCCGCCGTATCTTGTCGCGTCATCGTGCTTTCAAAGCACTCTTGTACTTACTTATGGCAAGCAAACAACCCTTACTTATTGCTGGTCGTTCAGGGAATTCTGCAGCGCGACATTGTTGAGCGCGTTATTAAATGCCCCGTTGTTCAATGCGTCTCTTAGCGCGCCATTGTTGAACGCATTCCTCAGTTCGCCATTGTTAAACGCGTTTCGAAGGTTCGCATCGTTGAGCACATTTTGGAATGCGGCGTCGTTGAAGGCGTTCCTGAGTGCCACATCGTTTAGCGCATTATTGAGCGCGCCGTCATTGAAGGCGGCCTGCAGGGCGCCGTCGTTCAACGCGTTTTGCAGCGCCACATCATTGTAGGCATTCCTGAGAGCGCGGTTGTTCAGCGCATTCCGCATGCTTACATCGTTCAGGGCGGCCATGAAATCGCCGTTATTCAAGGCAGCCTTGAGGGTGCCGTCAGCCAGGGCGTTATTAAAGGCTTCGCTCTGCAACGCGTTCCGAAGAGTGGTGTCAGCCAGCGCATTCTGGAGCGCTTCGTTATTCAGGCTGTTGGCCAGCGAAGCATCGTTCATCGCGTTCTGCAGCGATCCGTCCTGCATCGCGTTCTGCAGCGATCCGTCCATTAGCGCGCTTCTAAGCCCGACATCGTTTAGCACATTCAGAAGCGCCTCGTCGTTCAGCATATTCCTGAGTGAGTTATCATTCAGCACGTTCTTGAGTGCATTATTGCTCAGCGCATTCCTGATCGCGCCGTCGTTCAGCGCGTTTCTGAAATCCTTGTCGTTCAGCGCATTCATGATCGCCTGGTTACTGAGCATGTTTCTCATGGCCCCGTCATTGAGCGATGCCTGGAGCGCCTCATCGTTGTAGGCATTGCGTAGCGCATCGCTGTTCAGGGCATTCTTGAACGCGTCACTGTTAAAAGCGTTGCGCAGTGCCTCGTCGTTTGCCAGTCTCTCGAACAGGTCGGTCTGTATGAATTCCTGCAATGCCTGGTCGCCCAGTTGCACGTCTTCTTCGGAAATCTGTTCGGCGCGATAACGATCGGCCGGTGCGACGGTGCCGGCGACCTCTTCCGGTCCGGTATTCATGCCGAAATAAGCGATTACAGCCAGTGCTGCAACGCCGATCAAAATTAGCGGGATTGCCTTGTTGCTCGTTGCCATCTTCTCGTCCCCTTAGGCCCAAATGAGGGCTCTTCACAGTCCTTCTTAACCCGTAATACAGCACAGGCCAGAAAAAGTTGGTTGCGACTCCTAATCAGTCGGTTCGTAATCGAGGCTCGCCTCGTGCACGATCGCCCCGTTAGCCTTGAATTGCAGGTTTACCGTGGTCTGACGACCTCCTTCGTTGTGCAGGTAAACGGCATAGCGGCGCTTACCCTGCATGCCCAGCGTCACGCGACCCGATTTGGCCGAGACGCTCGTTCCGCTGCTTTCGAGCTGCGCGAAACCATTGAACCAGATCGACGGGTCCGTGTAGCCTGCCTCGATCTCGATCGGATCCGCGGATACCAGGTCGAAATCGAGGATCAGCATCGTTCCCGCCCTGCGCAGCGACACGGTGCCCGCAATCTGCGATTCATCGACAGACACGCTGTTGACCAGTTCCGCGTTGACCGGGTCCGCGACGCTGCCGACAAGTCCCGTGACGTCGTCAAAAGCGCGATTGGATATCTGGTCGGAACTGACCAGACTCAGAGTCAGGAATACGCCCGCCGCAAAGGTCGCGGCGTAACGGAGGGCAGGTGCAGCCAGCAGGCCCGGCAACATGCCAGGCGCCGCGGATTCCGGTGACGGGGGATTCACGGAATTCATGATCACGTGCCTCAGGTGTCGCGGGGGCTCTGCTGGCTCCACAGCGTCAAGCGACGTGCACAGGCCGGTGAGCTCTGCGTGCAGAGCCCGGCCCTCGGCGTTCTCCGAGAGAAATGCCTCGAGCGCCACCTTGTCGCCGTCGCTGATCTCGCCGTCGATGTCGGCGTTAATCAGGTCCGTGTATTTTTGCTCAATAGCCATTAGTGCACGCCGGTCCGTATCAGTGCGTCCTTGAGCAGCTGTCTCGCCGAATAAAGACGCGATTTCACCTTTTTCTCCGGGATCTCGAGGATCTCGCTGATCTCGATGTAGCTGCATCCGAGGAAATGCTTCAAGACGATCACGGTCCGGTAGTCTGCCTTGATAGACATCAGCGCCACCTGTACGTTTTCAGAGAGATTGGCACTGTCTACCTCCTGCTCCGGACCCTTGCCTTCATCGGCCGCCTCGTATTGCAGCGGCTCCAGCCGTTTGGACTTACCGAGCCAGTTGATCGACTCGTTCAGCGTGATTCGGTAAATCCAGCTGAAAAAGCGGCGCGACGGATCGTAGTGATCGAAATTTTCGAAAACCTTCAGAAAAACCGTCTGGGTGACATCCCTGGCGTCATCCCTGCTGTTCAACATGCGGTAAGCTGCGTTGAACACCGGCTTTTCGTACTGGACCAACAAGGTTTCAAAGGCCTCGCGGTCGCCGTTCATGCACCGCTCAATCAATTTTGTATCGTCTGTCTTAGTCATACGTACAATTGACCGGGCTAAAAGTTGGTAAATACGCGATTCGACCGGTTATTTTTTTGCTTCTATGTCGAATATCGTGTCGAAGCCGGAGTAGCGGAAGACATCGTGTATGTGATTATTGACGTTTATTATTCTTAAAGCTGCGCCACTCTCGGCCAGCCGTTTCTGCGTCTTCAACAGTATACCCAGACCGGCGCTCGAGATGTATTCGAGTTTCGAGAAATCCAGCGTACGGGCTTCGGCTATTTCGTCCATGAATGACTGTGCCTTGGCGCACTGCGCAGCGTCGAGTCGCCCACGATACAACACTTCGCCATCACTTCCGTAGTCAATCTCAAACATGTTCCTGTCCTGACTCCTTGGTAAATTCTACTCTACTTCGACGGTCGCGGTAGTCGTACTCCAGCTTGTCCACCATGTTCTGCAAGAGGTACAGACCCAGTCCACCGGGCGTTCGCTCGTCCAGCGCGGCTTCGATATTCACCTCCCGAGGTCGCGTTACGTCGAATTCGTCGACGTCGAACTCGGTCAGCACGACCGTGACTTTGCCATTGTCCACCTCGACATCCACTCCGATACCACCGTCGCTGTCCGGGTTGTATTTCACCATGTTGGTGAACAGTTCCTCGATCGCGAGATGCACCGGGAAACGCACGGCCTCAGTGACGTCGTGCTGCGCAAGAATTCCCTCTGCGAATTCGTAGATCGCAGACAGCGAATCATAGTTTCTTGCGAAGTTACGTTGCATCTGGCGGGTCGCGTTCTACTCCGGTAATCGTCGTGCGAGCACAATCGTGATGTCGTCTGCCTGGGGCGCTTCGCCGCCATGCTGTCGCGCGGCGCTCATGATGAGATCGACCAGTTCCTGGGCGCTCGCGTCGGGATTGTTGTCGAGAATATTGATGACGCCCTGTTGGCCAAACTGTAGCCCGGCCTCATTTTCATATTCGTAAATTCCGTCGGAAATGAGCCCGAGCACGTCACCCCGCTCGAGCGTCACGGAGACAGGCTCGCCAAGCCTCGTCTGCGGCATGTATCCGAGTGGGAAGGTAGTGGCCGGGTGCCAGTCATACTCTCGCCGGGCCGCATGGAAATGCATGATCGGTCCCTGGCCGCCCGAATGAAATCGAACGCTGTGCGCGGCGCTGTCGAGCAGGCCAAAAAAACCCGTGACGAAGCGGTCGTCCGGAAGGTCCTCGCAAAGCTGGTCGTTAATGTGGATGAAGGCGTCGTCGAGCGACGAGTTGAGTCGTATCGCGACTCGCAACATGGCGCGCACCTGTGTCGCGCTCAGCGCCGGGCCGATGCCATGGCCCGTCGCGTCACCCATGAGGAGGAAGAGGCCATGATCGTCCAGCGGTACGAAGTCGTAGAGGTCGCCGCCGGTCTGGTCGGTCGGCATGAAGGCGCCGCCGAATTCGTAGCCGGCGATTTCAGGCATGGTTTTCGGCAGCGTACCCATTTGCACGTCGCGCGCGACCGTGATCTCCCGGTCCAGCCGTTCCGAGGCGATGATCTGCTCGGTGATCTTCGCGCGATGCAGCACTACGGCAGCCTGTGCCGCGAGCGCCTGAGCGACGAACTCATCCTGTTCGTCAAAAACGCCGTTGTTCTTGTTGAGTATTTGCAGCACGCCGACGAGCGAATCCTCGTAGCCGATCAGGGGGATCGTCA
>Ga0265303_10001782_pt1 | contig 13331 bp, 10 predicted proteins | sample Helome_2_FD_192494 | JGI IMG/M metagenome (GOLD analysis project Ga0265303, IMG submission 192494) | Marine sediment microbial communities from subtidal zone of North Sea - Hel_20160317 (Illumina Assembly) | ecosystem: Environmental > Aquatic > Marine > Subtidal zone > Sediment ... | reverse complement strand
GAGTGGCGCATCGAAGAAGGAGTGATCGACGTCAGCGATAGCCAGTAATTGAAAGAATGATGCGGATCTTGCTGCTGTTCATTCTGCTCGTTTCGTCGCTTGCCGTTGCCGACGACGGGCACGCTGTGCCATACGTGGGCCGCACCGTGGCAAATGTCATCGACGGCTTTCGGGACCAGGGCCACCGTTTCGCCTATAGCACCAACCTCGTCAATGACGAACTGCGTGTCCTTGCGGAACCCACACCGGGCACTCCCGTGGAGATCGTGCGACAAATCCTTCGGCCGTATGGCCTGGCCGTGCGAGACGAAGGAGGCGTGTTCCTTGTGGTTAAAGCCAGAGCTGAGGAGACGTCACAGCCGGCTCCACCAGCCGCAGCCAAATCGGCACAAGCCGACATCGAAACCGTGGTAGTTGCCGCCAGCCGTTACGAAATATCGCGGGATATTTCGACATCCAGCTTCGGCTTTGATCGGCGGACGATCCAGGACATGCCGGATATCGGGGAAGACCCGATTCGCGTTACGCAGCGCTTGCCTGGCACAGCGGCCAGCGGCGCATCTGCTGTTGCCCATTTTCGCGGCGGAGAAGCGAATGAGATCGGCATCATGTTGAATGGCCAGTGGCTGTTCGACCCGTTCCACATTCGTGATTACCAGAACATATTCAGCGCCATTGATGCCCGTGCGATTGAAGGTGTTGAAGTGTATACGGGGGGCTTTCCGGTTCGTTATGGCGACCGTATGAGCGGGCTCGTGCTGATGAATTCGTTGCAGGCCGAGAAGTCACGGCATACCGAGATCGGCATCAGTGTCTTCAATACGTCGTTCCTTACGGCGGGCAGCGACGATGACCGTAACTGGTTGTTTTCAGCACGGCGCGGCAACCTCGACCTCGTTATCGACTCCGAGTACGGCAAACCTTCCTACTTCGATGTTTTCGGTGAATACACCTTCGATATCTCACCCGACGCACGTCTCTCGATAAACGCCCTGTACGCGGATGACGAAGTCGAAATCGTCACCGAATCGGACCCCGCCGAGCTGGAACAGGTCACCAGCGACACGCGCAATGCGCAATTGTGGCTGCGGCTGGACAGCAATTGGTCATCGACGTTGACCAGCAGCACCGTGCTTTCGATGATTGAGTACAAGAACCGGCGCGACGGTTCTGTGAATGACCCCGAGAAGCTGGTTGCACGGGTAAGGGATGATCGTGACGTCAGTCAGTACGGCATTCGCCAGGACTGGGTCTGGACACCATCGAAACGACATCGCATGCAATGGGGCCTGCACCTGGCGTACAGCGATGCCGAGTATGATTATGATGCAGCGGCCGAGTACTTCGGTCTGCAGGAGATCTTCGAAAACCAACCGTCCGATGTGCTGCGCAGCTTGCGGGCAGATCCGAACGGCGGCAGTTATTCGCTCTACCTGTCGGACCGCTGGCGTGTCTCCGAAAGCATGATGGTCGAGTGGGGCTTGCGCTGGGACGATCAGACCTATACCGACGCGAGTTCAGATTCGCAACTGAGCCCGCGCTTCAGCGCCATGTGGCGACCGTGGGCGTCCACGGAGCTGCGCGTCAGCGTCGGGCGTTACTATCAAAGCCAGGCCGTGCAGTCCCTGCAGGTCGAGGACGGCATCACCAATTACTGGCCCGCGCAGCGAGCCGACCAGCTGATCGTCGGACTGCGACACCTGACGGCCAACGATACATCGATTCGTGTCGAAGCATTCTTGAAAGAGATTCGTGAACCGAGGCCCCGATTCGAAAACCTCTATGATCCACTCGGTATCATTCCAGAACTGCAGGCCGACCGCGTGCGCCTCGATCCGACCAAGGCGCGGGCAAGGGGCGTTGAATTGTCGGCCGATCGTACCCTTGGCAACTGGAACTGGTGGGCAAGCTATACGTGGTCGAAAGTGACGGATCGGATCGATGGTGACGATGTACAGCGCAGCTGGGATCAACGTAACGCGCTGCAGGCGGGGTTCGGCTGGCACAACGAGGGAGGCTGGGATTTCTCGATGGCGGCGAGTGTTCACAGCGGCTGGCCGGCGACCGACCTGTCGCTCGTGGCCGATGGCATCGATGACGAAGGCGAACCGCAATTCAAAGCCGTACCCGGTTCCCGCAATGCTGAACAACACCCCAGCTTCACGAGCCTTGACCTGCGGCTTAGCCGCCGTTTCGACGTAAAGCGCGGAACACTGCTCGCCTTCATCGAGGTATCGAACGTGCTAAACCACGACAACGTCTGCTGTCGTGATTGGGATCTCGAGGAAGACGACGACGGCAATGAATTCCTCGATTACAGTCACGACTACTGGATGCCACTGTTGCCCGCAATTGGCGTGCTTTGGGAATTCTGACCTCACGATAACCGGGTCGCTGCGCGCCAGGTGTCTATAGCGCGTTGGTAGATACGCAGGTGTTTGGCGGCATCAGCATCGCCCTGGTAGATGATGCCCGCTGCGCGCCTGTACACCGCCTGCGTGAGCGGGTTTTTGCCCGGAGGCTCCTCACGTTGCGTCAGGACAAACGGTATGGAACGCGTGAGCGTCAGCAACAGGCCGGATTGACCTTCGGACGGATTGTGAACATGAACGAGGTCGAGATGCGGCATCAGGCAGTAAGCCATGACGGCCGATCTGACGGCAGGCCCGACAGTCACGTCCTCGAGCAGGTCCAGTCGCTTCGCGAGAGCGACATTTCTGACCAGGACGTATTGTGATACTTCCTGCGATTGCAGCGCTTCCAGCAGGTTGACGAAATGTTCGCCTGCGCCATTAAAGGTCTTCGCCAGGTTGATGTGACCGATATGCATGTCCCGTCCGAGTGACGCGCGTGTCCCGCTGCGGCCGATAGCTCCTCACTGCCAAAGGCTTTCACTACTGCTTAAGACGGGGAGGCGACGTGAAATCGGTCGCAAGGGGCCGGCAAGGTGACATTCTGCTATTTTTAGAAACAAACAGAATGTCCCCGTACTTTCAGGTGACGGTACGCTCGTAGACAGGAAGATCGTCGTTGATTTTCAGCCACGGCTGCTTGTCTTCCGTCCAGATGTGCGCTCGAAGCGTAGGCCCTGTCGGGTCGTCGAGGCTATTGACTGTAATGTCTATCTCACCAGGCCGTTTCTTGTGTTCATAGCTGATCGACGAGCCACAGTTGCGGCAGATTCCGCGTGTCACACCTGGTGAAGAGTTGTGCCAGTGCATTTCACCCTGCAGAACCCTGAACGTGTCCCGAGCGTACGTTGCCCAGGCTACAACTGGCGCCCCCGCCGCGCGCTGGCAGCTCTCGCAGTGACAAAAGCAGGCAAAGCTTTCCGGCCCGCTTGCCTCGAAATGGATATTTCCACAGAAGCAACGGCCGCGAATTGAAAGGCTGTTCAGAATGAGTCCTGGTCGAAAAACTCGACCTTGCCAGTCTCGATCGAATACTCCGCACCGACGATGGTCAATTCACCGCTCTCGATCAGTTGCTCGAGAATGAGTGAGTCATGCGACAGCTTGTCGACCGAGGCGAGGATATTGGCGTGTACGGCGGCAGCGGTCAGCGTGGCTTCGTCATTCTGCGCATGCGACTGCAGAATTGGCTCAATAGCGGGCCGCACTCTGTCTACAATCGCACGCAGGTTGGGGGACCGATGCGTCTGTTCCAGGGACAGCTCCTTGAGCGTCGCCGCTATCGCGCCGCAGTTTGAGTGTCCCAGTACGACGACGAGCCTTGTTCCAAACTGGTTGGCGGCGAACTCGACACTGCCAATCTGCGACGGAGCCACGATGTTTCCGGCTACACGTATAACAAACAGGTCACCCAGCCCCTGGTCAAAGACCAGCTCGACCGGGACGCGCGAGTCGGAACAGGCAAGGACTATTGCGAACGGATTCTGACCGCCTGACATTCCGACCCTGTGAACCCGGCTGGCTATCGTTTCGGCGTCGATCTCGCCAGCCGCGAAGCGGCGATTACCGTCACGCAGTTCGTCAAGGGCATCGCTGGCTGAAATCATGTGACCCAGTATCTGGCAGGGCAACCCTGGCTGCAAGGCCTGTCAGCTAAACCGCCAGCGATGCAGGATTGCCGGGGTACCAGCAGGGAAGTGGCTCTGCTCTTTGGGAAGTTCGACATAGCCATCCGTGGCCGACAACGCAGTGAAATCACCTGAGGTGTTGGTTTTGACAGGCATCGCGAGCACCTGGCCGGCGGCATTCGATAGCAAACGTACAGGCTGGAAACACGTGAGTTCAGGCTGGAACGTAATATCGCTTGCGAGCGATGCGAATTCAGGCGGGCGTTGTGCAGCGGCAGACGCCGCATCGAGCGCAGGAATGACGTATTGACGGCAGCAGACAAGCGCCGATACTGGGTTGCCCGGCAGCGCGAACACAGCTTTGTTGTCAGGGCCGACGCCGAACCACATGGGCTTGCCCGGTCGCTGGCTGATTTTGTGAAAGATGACGTTTACACCGAGCTCGGCCAGTACCTCCGGCACAAAATCCGCTTTGCCCATCGATACGCCGCCACTCAGAATCACTACGTCGGCATCCTTGAGGTGACCGGCAATGCGGTCCCTTAAGATGTCGGGATTGTCGACCAGGTGAGCATGATCGCAGTCAGTGTAACCCTGTTCTCTCAGCATCGCCTGCATCGCCGGTCCGTTCGACAGGCGAATCTGATGAGGCTCTATGGACTCGCCGGGTGGCACCAACTCGTTGCCCGTCGAAATTACGCGAACGACCGGCTTGTGACTGACCTGAATTCCAGTCAGTCCACAGGACGCGATTATCGCGATGTCCATCGGCGTGATGCGCTTGCCGGGCATCAGAAGATGAGCGCCGGCCGCATGGTCCGAAGCACGTGGGTGGATGAACTGACCTGACGTCGCCGCGTAGCTTTCTTCCACGACGGCGATGCCGTCCATTACCGCAATGCGTTCGACCGGGATGATGCAGTCTGCCTTCTCGGGCAGAGACGCGCCGGTCATGATTTCGATGCAATGGCCGGGCTGCAGTGTGAGCGCAGCGTCACCGGCGGCCTGGGTTGCTTGCACCGGGTATGCCCGAACACCGTTTTCGAAGTCTTCGAAACTGAGCGCAATGCCGTCCATCATGACCCGGTCGAATGGTGGCTGGTCTCTCTCGGCGCAAACGGTCTGACGAAGGATGCGCCCTTCAGCGTGGGCGAGGGTGGTCGCCTCGACAGGAAACTCCGGCATTGCCGCCAGTATCGCGTCGCGTGCCTCGGCCGTCGTCAGCATTCCCTATCTCTCTCTCGCGATTGCGCGGTGACCAATATCACGGCGGAAGTAGACGTCTTCCCACGTGACCTTGTGCACGGCTTCGTAGGCGCTCTTCGCCGCCGTCGCTACGGTCTCGCCGAGCCCGACGATGCAAAGAACGCGACCGCCGCTCGTCGTTACGGTATTACCCTCGCTCGCGGTGCCGGCGTGAAATACTTTTTGTATATCGCTGTCTGCATCGTCGAGACCACTGATCGTATGACCTTTCGCGTAGCTTGCCGGGTAGCCACCGGCGGCCAGCACCACGCCGAGCGCGGCTCGAGGATCCCAATCGGCGGATTGCTCGCTCAAAGTACCGTCCAGCGTGGCCGTGCAGATTTCCACGAGGTCGGACTCGAGCCGCATCAGGATCGGCTGCGTTTCCGGGTCGCCCATGCGGCAATTGAACTCGATTACCCTGGGAGTCCCGTCTGACATGATCATGAGCCCGGCATAGAGAAAGCCAAGATACGGATTACCGTCTGTCTTCATGCCGGCCAGCGTCGGCCGGATGACAACGTCCATTATCTGCTGTTCGATTTCTCTCGTTACGACGGGTGCCGGTGAGTATGCGCCCATGCCTCCGGTGTTCGGGCCAGCATCGCCCTCGTCGCGTGCCTTGTGGTCCTGTGACGTCGCCAGCGACAGGACGCTGTCACCGTCGGTGATGACGATGAAACTTGCTTCCTCGCCATCCAGGTATTCCTCGACGACGATTCGCGCCCCGGCCTTACCGAAAGTGCCGCCGGCGAGCATGTCCGTGGCCGCACGTTCGGCCTCTTCGAGACTCATTGCGACGATCACGCCTTTGCCCGCCGCCAGGCCGTCGGCCTTGATAACAATCGGCGCGCCCTGGTCCCGAATGTACTCCAGCGCAGGCTGTAGCTCGGAAAAATTGCGGTACGCCGCGGTCGGAATGTTGTGACGTGCGAGAAAGTCCTTCGTGAATGCCTTCGAACCCTCCAGCTGGGCGGCGGCGGCTGTCGGTCCGAAACAGGGCAAACCGTGCGCGTTGAACCGGTCTACGATACCAGCGACCAGCGGCGCCTCGGGCCCAACAATGCTGAGCTCGATGCGTTCGGCCTGTGCGAGTGCCAGGAGCCCATCAATATCATCGGCTGAGACGGCGACATTTCGCACCTTGTCTTCGCGCGCCGTTCCCGCGTTGCCGGGTGCGACCAGCACAGTGTCGACGCGCGTCGACTGTGCGCACTTCCACGCCAGTGCATGTTCCCGTCCGCCGGAGCCGATGATGAGAATTTTCATCAGTGGCGGAAATGGCGCATGCCGGTAAAGACCATGGCGAGGTCGTGATCGTTGGCGGCCTCGATGACCTCGTCATCGCGCATCGATCCACCGGGCTGGATGATGGCCGAGATGCCGTATTCGGCAGCGGCATCGATACCGTCTCGAAATGGGAAAAAAGCGTCCGAGGCCATGACCGATCCTGCGACGTCAAGGCCTTCGTCATTGGCTTTGATAGCGGCAATCCTGGTGCTGTACACACGGCTCATCTGCCCGGCGCCGACGCCTACGGTCATGTTGTCTTTGCAGAAGATGATGGCGTTGGATTTGACGTATTTGACGACCGTCCATGCAAACAGCATGTCCTGGATCTGTTCCTGCGTTGGCGCTCTCTCCGTAACGACCTGGAGATCGTCGGCCGTGATTGCGCCAAGGTCGGTGGTTTGTACGAGCAACCCGCCAGACACTTTCTTGAAATCAAACGTGGGAGCAGTTTTGCCTGCATTCAGGCCCGAAGTCATCGCCAAAGGGCCGGTTTCCAGTACGCGGACGTTTTTCTTCGCGGCTATGATTTCAGCCGCCTCCGAGTCGATTGCCGGGGCCACGATAACCTCGACGAACTGCCGGTCGATGATCGTCCCGGCTGTTTTCGCATCGAGCGAGCGATTGAAGGCAATGATGCCGCCAAATGCCGACGTCGGATCCGTCTTGAAGGCTTTCACATAGGCCTCCAGTATGTCGCCGGCGACGGCCACGCCGCAGGGGTTGGCGTGCTTGACGATCACACAGGCCGGACTTTCGAACTGCCTGACGCATTCCAGGGCCGCATCGCTGTCCGCAATGTTGTTGTACGACAAGGCCTTGCCCTGCAGCTGTTTCGCAGTTGCGAGCGAACCCGCGGTGGCCTGCTGGTCGACATAGAACGCTGCATCCTGGTGCGGGTTCTCGCCGTAGCGGAGTCGCTCAGACTGCACGCCTGAATACAGAAAACGGTCGCCGAGCGCATCCTCTCCCAGCGAGTGCGACAGGTATTTCGTGATGGCGGTGTCATAGCTCGCCGTGTGCGCATACGCTTTGGCCGCGAGGCGACGGCGGCTCTCCAGAGAGAGTTCGTCATTCTTCAAACTGTCGAGAACTGCCTCGTAGTCGTCCGGGCTAACCACCACGGCAACACCGTCGTGGTTCTTCGACGCGGCTCGTATCATCGCGGGTCCGCCAATGTCGATATTCTCAATGGCCTCGTCAATTGTCGCGTCGTCCCGGGAGACGGTCTGTTCGAACGGATACAAATTGACGACGAGCAGATCGATCGGCTCGATGTTGTGCTCGCGCATGACCGCTTCGTCCGTACCGCGGCGCCCCAGCAGGCCGCCGTGGATGACGGGGTGCAAGGTCTTGACGCGACCGTCCATAATCTCGGGAAAGCCCGTCTTTTCCGAAACCTCGATGACATCCAGGCCTGCATCACGCAGCTGGCGGCAGGTCCCGCCCGTCGACAACACCTCTACGCCGAGTTCGACGAGGCCAGCCACAAAAGGAATCAAGCCACGCTTGTCAGAGACACTGACGAGCGCGCGTCGTACGTTCAACATGGTTGCACCTGAAAAGAAAAAAGGGGATGCCGAAACGGCTCCTACTTAATGAGCAAATATGTCCTGAGTTTCTTGCGCAAGGTACCGCGGTTAATGCCGAGAATGCCAGCAGCCTGACTTTGGTTGCCTTGCGTATAGTCCATGACCGCCTTGAACAGGGGTCGTTCAACCTCGCCGATTACCAAGTCGTACAAATCGCCCGGCCGGTCGCCGTTCAGGGTTGTAAAGTACTGATCAAGTGCGTCTTCAGTATGTTTGCAAAGCGGTTTCTTGCTGTTCCTGGACGTGAGGTCCTTCTTCATGTTTTTTTTCTGGGTCACGTTGATAAATTCCTGAAGAATTCCTTGGTCAACCTGGTCTGGTCCGAAGCACGCTCGACACGCACGACCTGATGACGAAAAGCGTCGGCGTTTTCCAGTCTGTTGCAGTACCAGGTCAGGTGCTTGCGAGCCACTCGAACGCCGGTTACATCCCCATAAAACCGGTGAAGATCGCTCAAGTGGCCGAGCATAATATCACGCAATTCGATTTTTTCTAGCTGCGTATTTTCCGCAGCTGGCTGCAGAAGATAGTTGAATTCGCGGAAGATCCACGGGCGCCCCTGTGCGCCCCGCCCAATCATCAAGCCATCTGCATCAGTTAGGCGCAATACTTCAAGCGACTTCTCTGCAGTGGCGATGTCTCCGTTGGCAATGACCGGTATGTTCACGGCCTGCTTGACCGCCGCAATCGTCTCGTATTCGGCGTCACCATGGTACCGACATGCGCGCGTTCTACCGTGGATTGCGAGCGCCTTGACGCCGGCATCCTCGGCGATACGCGCAATGTCCACCGCGTTGCGATGCTCGAGGTCCCAGCCTGTGCGGTACTTGAGCGTAACCGGAACGTCCACGGCGCCTACGACAGCATGCAGTATTGCGGTCACGAGCTTCTCATCTTTGAGCAGCGCCGATCCGGCAAGTTTCCGGCACACTTTCTTGGCGGGACAGCCCATGTTGATGTCAATGATTTGGGCGCCGCGCTCCACACAGGCAACGGCTGCGATCGCTAGCTGATGCGGCTCGGACCCCGCGATTTGCACGGCTACCGGTTCCGCGTCGAGGTCCAGGTCCAGCCGGTGGCGCGACTTGGGCGTTTGCCACAGTCGGGTATCCGCCGTCGTCATCTCGGAGGTCGTCATTCCGGCACCGAACCGCCGGCACAGTCGGCGAAACGGCGCATCAGTCACGCCAGCCATTGGCGCCAGAACGAACGGGCTGCACAGCGTATACGGACCAATGCGGAGTGGTTTCAGATCGACGGCAGGCATGTCGATATCTTACTTCAGCCGGCGACTGACCGCAGAGAAGCAGCGTCGGGAAGCGTCTTATTTGAAGTCCGGGCTACTGCAGCGCAGCCGCCCGGCTGACAGGCGATAGCAAACTTTCAGTTTGTAACCGGTTGCGTTTTCTTCGGGGGAGGGAATCGAAATCACGGCAGTAAATGTGCTGCCGGGTTGCACCAATACGTCGGGGTCCAGGTCGTTGGTCAGGTAGTCGGCTGGCTCAAACGTGTGGCTGCCGATCGTTTCCTCGAAACGGTCAATGAGTGCCACGTTGATCAGCGGGTGCGGCAACGGGTTGTCGGATCTGTTGCCTATGCGCGAGAGAACCGTAAATCGCTCGCTGTTGTCGTCGGGTCTTGGCTGCGTCGCTTCAAAAGCCCAGCCCGTTACGTCCCACGCCGGAGCTACGGGCTTGCCGATCGCCTGATACACAGGGGCCAGAACGCTGTTTATAGCGGGAATGGTCGCGAGCGCCTCGCGCGACTGATGCATTACCTGCGCGACAATCAGCAGGGTGAGCGCGACAATTGCTGCTGCCATACCGCGCCTCCTGCCGCCGGCTGACGTTGCGTTCTCTGCGTCCCGCGCGGCCTTCGCCTGCTCCGCGAGCTCGGCGCCGGCTGCAATGTCGGCTTCGCGCTTCTCCATATCGAGAGCAGAGTGGACAAACTCGCCCTCCAAAACGATCGATTCGAAGTCTGTCGATATGTTCGGCTCCATGGCAAGCCGTTCTCTTTCACCGGTGTCCATCGTGTCCGCTTCTTCTTCGGCAACTACGATGGTCGATGCGAAGCCGTCTTCGTCCTCGATTGCGAGGCTAAGCAGATCCTCGTCGATCATCAGGTTGAGCGTCTGCTCTTCTTCACTCTGCGGCGGGATGACGAAATCGGATTCCCGGGCGACCGCAACGTCAGGCTCGTCCGCAATGCCGATCTCATCTTCAACCTCCAGATCAAGCCCTTCTTCGGTGTCGAAGAAGTCGTTGTCAAAGACGTTCGATTGCTCCTCGAGCTCCGCCATAGCATCGCTCATGGTGCCGAATTCGAGCGGCGTCACAGCCTCGTCCTGTTCCTCGTCGATTGGACGGCGGCCCGTGGCGTCGGTTTCCGCGTCAATCTCAGCCTTGGCGTCTTCGCCCGCCGCATCAGCAAGCTCTGGCTCAGCCTCTTCGCTATCGTCGTTGTCTTCCTGGTCGACCAGCCGTTGTCCGGTAGCCTCGTCGTCCGCTTCCATGTCCAACTCACGCTCAAGGTTTTCTCCCGCCGCATCAGCAAGCTCTTGCTCAGCTTCTTCGTTATCGACGTTCTCTTCCTGGTCGACCAGCTGGTTTCCGGTATCCTCGACTTCGGCTTCCATGTCCAACTCAGGCTCAAGGTTTTCGCCCGCCGCATCAGCAAGCTCGGGCTCAGCTTCTTCACTCGGCGGAGTACTGAACTCAGGCTCGGATTCTTCGACCGGTTCTTCTTCGACGGGCTCTTCGATGAGCTCAATCTCAACGCCTTCGTTGTGTGCAGCATCGGGTTCGGTCGCGAGCGCCTGTTCATCATCAATGAACCGGCTGGCTGCGTCGTTCGATTCATGTTCTGGCGACTGATGTATGCCACTGAGGTCGATGCCCATCGCCTCAGCCTGCAAAGCGAACTGTGTATCGACGTCGAGCAGCTCGTCGGGATCATCGGCAGCGGCGGGTCCGGTATCGAGCGGAGCGGTTTCGGGCACGGACAATTGGTCGAACTCATCGAGAATATCCGCCCACTCCTCGGGTTCCCCGAGATCGATGTCGACTTCGGTATCTTCCGATTCATCGAACAATCGTGCTTCGGCATCGGCCTCTGTTACAGATGCATCCTGCTCCGGTGATTCCGGCAGGTACGAAGATTCGTCGTCCAGGTCAAAGTCATCGGGTAATGGCGTGTTGTCGTCGAATCGCAATTCTTCGACCGGGGTCCGGGCGAATGCGTTTGCTGATTCATCGAAGATTTCGCCTGCTTCGACGGCACTGGGTGTTTTTGTGAGGAATTGATCAATGGGTGTCGGCGATTCGTCAAGCAGTTCGTCGACTGCCATTTCGGACATTTCCTCCTCATCCAGCACTCGCCATTCGACGCCGGTATCCTCAATACGAATATCCGGGCCCTCGAGCTCATCGAGTGTCTTCATGAGCGCTGCAGTCTGTTCGGCGGAAATAGAATTCGGGCTGCCATCGCCCGATTGCTGCGATTCGGCCGCGATCTCGGGAACGGGTGACTCTGGCTCTGCGCTTGCGGCCTGCGCCGGCATCGTTTCGGACAGGAACTCGAGTGCGTTGAAAGCGTTGCCACAGCCGCCACAACGCACTTTGCCGGCCGCCTGTTTCAAGACCGTCGCCGTTACGCGAAATGCTGTGCTGCAATCAGGGCATTGCGTATACATTGCCTGGCCCTATCTCCTAATTCCTGATAGTCGAGACCACATCTGGCCGTCCTGCTCCCGGAATGCCGGTTTTTCGAACTCGATCCAGGGCTCATACACCGCCATAACGTCGCCGGCCTGTTCACATAATACGCCCGATAACGCAAGCATACCGTGGCCTGCAACTCTTGATGTGATGGATTCGGCAAACTGAACAAGTGGTCCGGCCAGGATATTGGCGACGACTACGTCGAAATGTCCCTCTATTTCGCCTGCATTGCTATAAACACGCAGGCGATCTGCAACTTCATTGCGCCTGGCGTTCTGGCGTGTTGCGATAACAGCCTGGGCGTCGATGTCCATCGCCGTCGCGGATCGACACCCCAGTTTCAGGGCGGCGATGCCGAGCACCCCTGAACCGCAGCCGAAGTCCAGCATTGTTTTTCCGGTCAGGGGCAGCGCGTCCAGCCACTCGAGACAAAGTGCGGTCGTCGGATGTGTTCCCGTTCCAAAGGCGAGCCCGGGGTCGAGTCGAATAATCACGGCATCGCGTTGCTCGACCTTGCCGTCGCCGGGGCAGATCCAGAGCCGTTTGCCGAATTTCATGGGCCCGAAGTACTTCAGCCATTCGCGTTCCCACGCCCGGTCGGTAAGCCCTGCAACCTCGTGTGGCGGTAGTCGGACCAGCCCGAGTTCCGTTAGCAATTCGGCTTCGAGTTCCGCGAGGTCCGCATTGGCAGAAAACAGGCCGGTTATGCGGGTATCAGTCCATAACGGAGTTTCCCCGGGGCCGGGTTCCAGTACCGGGATATCGCCAGCGTTACTTAGTGTGACCGACCAGGCGCCATGCCGATTGAAAATCTCCTCAACAGTGGCGGCGTTCAGTGTGTCGAGATTCATGACAAACTGCTGCCAATCCACAGCTGTGTTTCTCCGCGTCAAACCAGGCCGAGACGTTTCTCGAGGTAGTGGATATCTGTACCGCCCGCCTGGAAAGCAGCATGCTGAAAGATCTCCTGGTGCAAGGGGACATTCGTCTTGATGCCTTCAATGACGGTCTCGGTGAGCGCACTACGCATGCGTGCAAACGCGGCGTCACGGTTCGCTCCATGGGCGATCAACTTGCCGATCATCGAGTCATAGTAAGGCGGCACTCTGTAGCCGCTGTAAATATGACTCTCGACACGAACTCCCGGACCACCCGGTGGATGCCACAGCGTGATCAGGCCGGGGGAGGGCATGAAATTCTTCGGATCCTCCGCGTTGATGCGGCACTCGATAGCATGCCCCTGGATCCGCACGTCGTTTTGCTCGAACTGCAGTGGCTCACCGCTGGCTATTCGAAGCTGCTCGCGAACGATGTCTATTCCGGTAATCATCTCTGTGACCGGATGTTCGACCTGCAGACGTGTATTCATCTCGATGAAGTAGAACTCGTTATTCTCGTACAGAAACTCGAACGTCCCTGCGCTGCGATAACCGATTTCCTTGC
>Ga0265303_10001781_pt1 | contig 13331 bp, 11 predicted proteins | sample Helome_2_FD_192494 | JGI IMG/M metagenome (GOLD analysis project Ga0265303, IMG submission 192494) | Marine sediment microbial communities from subtidal zone of North Sea - Hel_20160317 (Illumina Assembly) | ecosystem: Environmental > Aquatic > Marine > Subtidal zone > Sediment ... | reverse complement strand
TCTGCATGACCTCCACGGCGGCGGCGATCCTGACCGACGAGCCCTTCGGCCTGCGCGAGCTGCTGGGGACGGTGCTGGTGCTGGGCGCCGCCGCCGTGGAGGTCATGCAGAGCCAGCCGGAACACCCGGTACCCTTACCCGCAGCGACCATCCTGGGCCAAGGGGACGCCGGCGAGGGTTAGGAACCGATTATCCACCGCAAGTCATATTATTTATTCTTCTGACTTATGAAAAAACCATCCTATCTATTTGTTTTTAAAATTAATAACGCACCGCATCATACGTTATACGTTTGACCCGCACGGCAGCGTATATAGGTCCGATTTGGATCTATATTGCAGTCTGGAACGTGGCGATTCGGTCATCGCCAATAGCCAAAGGCCATCATCGATGATCTCTGCTATAAGACGGCGATGAGCGGGCGGAGCGAGCAGATCATCCAGGCGGAGGCCGCTTCGGAGGGCTTGGCCTACGGTATGCTCCACCTCCTGGGAGGCGGTCATGGCAGCGCGAAAGCGCGTGTCGCCGGCACGCCGGACAAAGAACGGAAGCTTCTGCGGCGTGCGATCGAAGCGGCCTTGGCAGAGCTTACACGAACGGCCGGAGAGATGGCCGGCAAGACGGCAGCCATGCTGCAGCGGGAAATCGCATTGCTGTCCGAAGCCTCTTTCATGACGCCGGTTTGGCAAGCATTGGATGGCGGCGAGCCGGCGGAGAGTGCGCTTAGCGACGCCCTGGACCTGTTGGCCGAAGACCGGCGCAGTGACGGAGATGCCGCGCAGGCCGAGGATCTTGCCGATCTGCGCGACCGGGTCTTGAAGCATCTGCCGGGCGGCGGTCTCGATCGACAGACGCTGCCGGAGGGCGCCATCGTGGTGGCCGAGGAACTGACCCCGATGCGCTTTCTCGATCTGGATTGGCGCCGCTGCCGTGGCGCAGTTTTGATCGGCGGCAGCGCCAGGAGCCATGTGGCCATGCTGGCCCGCGCCCGCGGCTTGCCGCTTTTGGTCAACCTGCGAACCGGACGCGCGGCGCTGACGGCGGGGGCCGAGGCGGTTTTGGACGCCGAGGCCGGACGCTTGATATTGCATCCGACCCCGGCCACGGCGACCGCCTACCAAGAGTGCATCGCCGACCATGGCCGCAAACAGGCGGCATCCCTTGCCGCCCTGTCCGGTCTGGCCTTCACCGCCGACGGCACGCGGATCAGCGTCATGCTCAACGTCGACGGTCCGGCTGGCCTGGAGGGGACCGATCCGGCGCACTGCGACGGCATCGGGCTGGTACGCAGCGAGTTTTTGTTCCCGGGCGGCGAGACCCCGCCGGACGAGGAGCGGCAATACCGCGTCTATCGCGGTTTGCTGCTTTGGGCGGGCGGCTCGCCGGTTACGCTTCGCACCTTCGACCTGGGGGGCGACAAGCCGCTGGCGGGCCTCTACCCGGAGGATCCGAACGACCCCACGCCGGCCCTGCGCGGGCTCGCCCTTTCGCTCGCCCGGCCGGAGGCATTCAAGCTGCAGCTTCGTGCCCTGGCGCGGGCGGCCTATCACGGGCCGCTCCGGGTTATGGTCCCGATGGTCAGGCGGCCCGCCGAACTGGAGCGCGCCCGCGCCCTGCTGAGGGCCGAGGTCGAGGCACTAGCGGCCAAGGGCGTCAAGGCGGCGCTGCCGCCTTTCGGCATGATGGTGGAGACGCCCGAAGCAACGCAGTCCATCGCCGACTTCGAGGCGGATTTCCTCTCGCTCGGCACCAACGACCTGGAACGGCAGGCCGCGGCCAGCGGTCAGGACGAGGCGACGCTTCTGGACCTGATCAAAGTTGTCTGCGCCCACGGGGCACGGCACGGCATCGAGGTCGGTCTTTGCGGCGAAATGGCCGCGCGGCTGAAGGCTATCCCGGCCTTGCTGGCGGCGGGCGTTCGGCTGCTCTCGGTGCCGCCTAGGGCACTTGCCGGGGTCAAGGCCGAGGTGCGCGGCTGCCGGATCGTATCCTAGAGCCCGTCACGCGACGACTTCGCCCAGGGCGTGGCAGAGCTTCGCCACGTCCTCCTCGTCGTGGTAGAGGCCGAAACCGAAGCGCAGGCGGTCGCCGCGAAAATCCGTGATGATATCTGACTTCAGAAGCTGGCGGTGCAGCTCGCCGGCCCGCTCGCTGCGGAAGGTCAGGAAGTTGCCCCGGTTCGGTTCCGCCAGCGGCACGACCAGCTGGCCGGGGTGGAGCGCCTCCAGCCCGAGTCCGGCGAGCTCTGCCACGAAGCTTTGTTGCAGGCCGTGGACGTGTTCGTGGATCCCGGCAACCGTGATATCGAGGCTGCCGAGCCAGTCCATCACGGCGTTGAGGCGGTAGAGCCCGACCGGATCGAAGGTCGCGCCGAGAAAGCGCGCGCCGTCCGGTGCATAGCCGAGCTTGCCGTCGCCGCCACCCTCAAGACTTTCGAAGGCGGCGAACCAGCCGGTATTGGGCGGCCGCGTGCCATGGCCGGGCGGCGCATGGAGGAAGCAGACGCCCTCGCCGGACATGGCGTACTTGTAGCCGCCGGCCAGGTAGAAGGCGCGTTCCGCGATGTTCCCAAGGTCCGTCGGCAAGGCCATGTAACCGTGGTAGCCGTCGATGACGACAAGGGTATCCTGCTCCGGAACCGCGCCCACCAGTGCCGGCAGGTCGGGGACAACGTAGCCCGAGTTGTAGAAGACCTGGCTGAGATAGACCATGTCGTGACCGCCCTTGGTGGCCTCGGTGGCGAAGCGCGCGCTGAAGGACTGGAAGGGCTCGGCCGCCACGCGGGTCACCTGGACCCGGGCGTCTTCCTCCAGCCGTGCGATCTGCCGCGCGAAGCTGTGAAACTCGCTGTCGCTGGTCAGGATGCGAGAGGACCGCCCGGCCGGCAGGCAGGACAGGAGGCGCAGGACAAAGCCGTGGGTGTTGGGGCCGAAGGCGACGGTCTTGGGATCCTCCAGGCCCAGCACCTGGGCCACATGGCCCTGGGCATTGGGGTAGGCCTCGGAGAGGATCTTGTCCCACTTGCGGTCGGCGTGGCGGGCGGCGTCTTCCCAGCAGGCCTGTTGTGCCTGGAAAGTTACGTCCGGCCAGAGGTGGTGGCTGTGTGCCGCGAAGTGCAGCCGCTTGGGATCCGCCGCCAGAAAGCGGCTGAAGTGGGCCTTCAGGTTCACCCGCCGGTTCCGCTGTAGCGGTAGCCCATGGCCTGGCGGATCTCGGCCGGCAATTCCGGCAGGCGCGAGCGCGGAATGAAGAATGTGGAAAGCGCGAAGAGATCGCCGAAGACCTGGTGGTGCTCGGCCGTTTGGCGCAGGTAGTCGTGTCCCGAGGAACCGCCGGTGCCGACCTTGCGGCCGATCATGCGCTGGACCATGAGGGCATGGCGGTATCGCCAGGAGGTCATGGTGCCGTCGATGTCCATCAAACGGCTGAGCAGGGCGAAGGGCAACTGCAAGGCCGGCTCGTCCCGGTAGAGGTTGATGAAGAGCGCGGCCTGCAACGCCTGGCTGGAGAAGCGCCAGAGCCCCTGTTCACGCAGCGCCCGGTGTTGCGCCTCGTCGAAGATCGAGTCGAAACGGGTCCGCGCCGCCGCCAGGGATTGCAGCTCGGCCTGTTTTTCGGTCTCGCCCAGGGCCGGGTTGTCGCGCATCACGGCGGCCTCGCCTTCCAGCATGTCGGTCACCGCCTGGCGATAGACCTCGCGGAAGTCATAGCCCGCCACATTGACGAAGGGCGTGCGCGCCAGCCAGGCCTCGACCTGATCGGCCAGCGACGGCTCTGCCTCGGCTTCGCGCAGGCGTTGGCGCTGCGCCGGGTTCAGGCGTGCGTCGTAGGGACGCTGGTCGAACTTCAGCCGCGCCTCCCGGCGCAGGCCGAGGCGGTTTTCCAGCAGGCGGAACTGTTCGCTCTGAAAACCCGAGGCGGGGAACAGCAAGTCGCGAAAGTCGAGGAAGTCCAGCGGCGTCATGGTCTCCAGCACGTCGAGCTGCTGGACCAGCAGCTTCTGTATCTCCACGATGCGGCCGAGGCCTTGAACGGCGCCGCCCAGGCTGCGATCGTCGACCTCTGGGCCGGCAAAGATCTTGCCGATGCGCGCCAACTCGAAGAGGATTTGTTTGAACCACAGCTCGTAGGTCTGGTGCACGATGATGAAGAGCATCTCGTCGTGCGCCGGACGGCCGTGCTTTTCGCTTTGCCGTTCCTGGCAGGACAACAGCCGGTCGAGCAGTAGATGATCGCTGTAGGTGAGGGACTTGTCGCGCTGTGCCATGAGCGGTCTTTCACCGAACCAATGGAACGAATCGCCCAAGGCTAGACCCTATTCCCTAAACTGGCCATGGTTTGCGCGGTGTTTTATTCTTCTTGCGTTCGCGCGCTTGGCGCCTAAATCTATTTCCACGGGGCTTGTTGTGGCCGCCCCGTCAGGCTCACCCGCCCAAGTGCCATTCCGTCATGTTTTGCGGAGAATGGACTATGGGCAATTTTTTTGTCGAAATAGATGAACTGCGCAGGCGGTTGGGTTGCTCCGGCGCGCCGATGATCCTCGACGTGCGCAGGCGCGAGGCGTTCGACTCGGATGACCGCGTGATACCGACCGCAGGCTGGCGCGACCATGGCAAAGTCGAAGAGTGGGCGGCGTTACTGCCGTCCGGCGTCCCGATCGTTGTCTACTGCGTCCACGGTCATCAGGTGAGCCAATCGGCGGTCGCGGCCCTCCGTGCCAAGGGCATCGCGGCGCAAGCCCTCCGGCACGGTATCGAGGGTTGGCGTGAAACCGGCGCGGCCACCATCCTGAAGGGCGCGGAAGCGAACCAGCGGGAGGAGGGTTGTCCTAGCCGTTGGGTGACCGCCACCGGGCCCGGCCCGGACGGGATCGCTTGTTCCTGGTTCCTGCGGCGCTTCGTGGACCAGGAGGCGCGGATCTATTTTGTCGAGGCCGGCCAAGTGGAGGCGTCCGCGGTCGAGCTTGATGCCGTTCCCTTCGGCGTGCCGGGCGTTGCCTATGGCCACGACGGTGACGGCTGCGGCTTCGAGGTCTTTCTCGATCGCTTCGGGATCGACCAGCCGCTGCTTGCGGACCTGGGCAGGATCGTGCGGGGTGCCGTATTGGGCCGGCTCGAACTTGCGCCGGAATCCGCCGGACTTCTGGCCCTGTCGCGCGGCGTCTCCGTGCTTGCGGGCAGCGACCATGAGGCTTTGGAACGGGGGTTCCCGGTTTTCGACGCTCTCTGCGCCTGGCGCCGGTCCGAGAGAGAGCCGACATGAGCCCGTCGGATCAATCCGACCGTGAGCTTGAAACCGAGGTCGTGCCGGGGGCCGTCTCCTTTGCCGAAGCGTTGAGAGCTTGGGCCGGGTTGGGGTTGCTCTCCTTCGGGGGCCCCTCGGGGCAAATCGCCCTCATGCATCGTATGTTGGTCGAGGAACGGCGCTGGCTTTCGGAAGGGCGCTTCCTGCACGCGCTCAACTTCTGCATGCTGCTGCCGGGGCCGGAGGCCATGCAGCTTGCGACCTATACCGGCTGGCTGCTGCACGGCTGGCGTGGCGGACTGGCGGCCGGGCTGCTTTTCGTACTGCCCGGCGCGCTGGTGGTCTTCGCGCTTTCGGCGATCTATGCGGCCTTCGGCCAGACGGTCCTGGTCGAGGCCGTCTTCTTCGGCGTCAAGGCCGCGGTGCTGGCGATCGTTTTCGAGGCGCTCAGGCGCATCGCCGGGCGCGCGCTAAAGGGCCGCTTTGATTGGGCCGTCGCGGTGGTCGCCTTCATCGCGATGTTCTTCCTGGACGCGCCCTTTCCGCTCGTCGTTTTGGCGGCTGGGGTGGCCGGGTTCCTGGCTGGCGGTCGTTCGCCGGAAGACCTGGAGGGCGAGGCGGCTCAGCCGTCGGTTCCCTGGCGCCGGACGCTGGGGACGGTGGCTCTATGGCTAGGCTTATGGCTAGGACCGCTTGTCCTGCTCACCCTGGCGTTCGGGTCGGACCACGTGCTGTCACAGGTCGGCTGGTTTTTCTCCAAGCTCGCCGTGGTGACCTTCGGTGGCGCCTACGCGGTGCTGGCCTATATGGCGCAGCAGGCCGTCGAGGGCTATGGCTGGCTCGCGCCAGGGCAGATGCTGGATGGCCTCGGCCTGGCCGAGACAACGCCCGGCCCGCTGATTCTGGTGACCGTTTTCGTGGGCTTCCTGGCGGGCTGGGGCGAGGCCGGCGGCGGCCCCACGATGCTGATGGCGAGCGTTGCGGCACTGGTCACGCTTTGGGCGACCTTCGCGCCATGCTTCCTTTGGATCTTCGCCGGTGCGCCCTACATCGAGCGCCTGCGCGGCAATGTTCGGCTGCGCCGCGCATTGGCTGCGGTCACGGCCGCGGTCGTGGGCGTCATCCTGAATCTCTCCTTGTGGTTCGGCCTGCATGTGCTCTTTGCCCGGATCGATGAGCAGGCGTGGGGGTTCGTCCGCCTGCTCGTGCCCTCGGTGGCGAGTTTCGACGTCGCCGCGGCGGCGCTTTTCGTGATTGCGGCCGTCGCGCTGTTCCGTTTTCAACTGGGCATTCCGCGCACGCTCGCTCTTTGCGCCGGGCTCGGCCTTTTGGCAAGGTTGGTGTTATGAGGCCGGCGATGGCCGGCCGGGCGTGCGGCGAAGAGGTAAAGATTTGCATTATGACCCGCTGAAAGCGCCCCACCCGGGCCGGGGCCTCTGCCACACCGACAGCTATTGGGCGGCAACCGCGGGTCCCGACCCGGAAGACGACGGACCTCTCGCGGGCGACCGCGGAACCCGGGTCGCCATCATTGGCGGCGGCTATACGGGGCTGAGCTGCGCTTTGCATCTGGCGCGGGATTTCGGTGTGAAGCCGGTGGTGCTCGAGGCTAATCGCTGCGGCTGGGGCTGCAGCGGGCGCAACGGCAGCTTCGCAAGGCCGACCCTGAGCCGGCTGAAGTACGCCGACTGGGTCGATCGCTGGGGTGAGGATCAATCCCGCGCCCTGTTCGCCGAGGCCACGGCGGCGATCGATACGCTGCGCGGTCTGGTTCGGGACGGCGGGATCGACTGCGACCTGCAACCGGACGGCTGCCTGAAGATTGCCCACAAGGCCAACAGGATCGGCCTATTAGAGCGGGATCACAAGGTCTTGCGCGACGTCTTTGACGCTCCGAGCGAACTGCTCGACCCCTCGGCCATCGAAGCCGGTCACTTCAAGGGCGAGGAGGCCTTCGCCGCGTTGCGCATGGGCGATTCCTTCGCGCTTCATCCCTTGAAGCTGGCCCAGGGTGTGCTGCGCATGGCCCGGGGCGCGGGCGCCGTCGTGCAGGGCGCCAGCCCGGTCACCGACTGGTCGAAGGACGGGACAGCGCACATACTGCACACGCCGGGCGGCCGCCTGCGCGCCGAGACCGTCGTGCTGGCGACCAACGGCTATGGGCCGGAGCGGTTGCACCGCTGCCTGGCCAGCCGCCTGCTGCCCATGCTGTCCAGCATCATCGTGACGCGGCCCATGACGGCGGCGGAGAAGGCCGCGTGTAACCTGGTGACGACCGACATCATGTACGATACCCGCAACATGCTGAACTACTATCGCCGCCTGCCGGATGACCGCCTGATGCTCGGCAGCCGCGGGGCGATCAGCGCCGACCCGGCCGTCAATGCCGCGCACCGCGAGATCCTGCTCGGCAACCTGAAGCGGAAGTTTCCGGCCTTGAAGGAGATGACCGTCGACTATTACTGGGGTGGCTGGGTCGCCGTCACCCGGGACATGATGCCGCATGTCCATCAAGCCGAGGATGACTCCTCGGTGCACTATGCGCTCGGATACTGCGGCAGCGGGGTCTCCGCCGCGCTCCACGCCGGGCGGCGGCTGGCCGAACGGATCGGCGGCGGCGCCGAGGTCTTGCCGCTGCTCGATCGGCCCTTGCCGCGCATTCCCTTTGGTGGCTTGCGCCGCCTGGTGCAGCGGGCGATGTTTAGCTGGTATCATTTTCAGGACGAATGGCTGTGACCTAAAGGCACTGCACCGGGAAAGGCGGCGGCGATTTCACAGTTGGCGGACATAGGAGTTATCGGCCTGGGCGTCATGGGCCGGAACCTGGCGCTCAATCTTGCCGATCACGGCAGTCGCGTGGCGCTTTACGATCCCTGGCCGGAGGCTCGGGAGGCCTTCGCCGCGTCGTCGTCGGCGCAGGTCGACAGCCTTGCGTTGACAGCCTCTCTGCAAGACTTCGTCGCCGCGCTCGCCCGGCCCCGGCGGATAATTCTGCTGGTCAAGGCCGGTGACGCGGTCGATGCGCAGATAACGGCGCTGACGCATCTGCTCGACGCGGGCGACCTGATCGCCGATGCCGGCAATTCCCACTACCGCGAGTCCGAGCGACGCGGCGCGCGGCTCGCAGCCCAAGGGCTGCAGTTTCTCGGCGTCGGCCTGTCCGGCGGCGAGGCCGGCGCGCGGAAGGGTCCCAGCCTCATGGTCGGCGGGTCGCCGGAGGCCTATGCCCTGGTCGAGAACACCTTAAGGCAGGTCGCCGCCAAGGCCGACGGCGAGTCCTGCAGCGCGCTGTTGGGCGGTGACGGCGCCGGACACTTCGTGAAGATGCTGCACAACGGTGTCGAGTACGCCGCCATGCAGCTGATCGCCGAGACCTATCAGGCGCTGCGGGCGCATCTGGCCCTGGAGCCGGCCGAAATTGGCGCGGTTTTCGCCCGCTGGAGACAGGGCAGCCTGGACTCCTATCTGACCGGCATCACAGCCGAGATCCTGTCCCACGAGGATTCGGCGAGCGGCGGGCCGCTGGTCGATGTGATTCTGGACAAGGCGGGGCAAAAGGGCACCGGGCTGTGGGCCGCGAAAGCGGCCCTGGAACTCGGCGTGCCAGCGCCGACACTGCTCGAAGCCGTCTCGGCCCGCGCGCTCTCGATGTTGAAGGAAGAACGCGAGGCTGCCGAGGGGCGCCTGGCAGCCGCTTCCCGGCCCGAGGCGACAACGGACGTGGCCGACCTCGAACAGGCGCTTCTGGCCTCGATGATCTGTGTCTATGCGCAGGGCTTCGCCGTCATGGCGGCAGGCGCCCGGGAGTTTGGCTGGGATCTCGACCTCGGGCGCAGCGCATCGGTCTGGCGCGAGGGATCGATCCTGAAGGCGCGGCTGCTCGATGCCATAGTTGCGGCCTACGGCGCGGATCCAGCGCTCCCGAACCTGCTGGTCGCGCCCGCTTTGAGCGACATGCTGGCGCGCGCTCAGGACGGCTGGCGCCGGGCCGTCGCCGCCCTCGCGTTGCACGGTACGCCGGCGCCGGCGCTTGGCTCGGCGCTGGCCTACTACGATTCCTACCGATGCGGCCGCTTGCCGGCCGACCTCATCCAGGCCCAGCGCGACTTCTTCGGCGCGCACGGCTTCGAGCGGATCGACCGCCCCGGCAGCTTCCATGGCGACTGGGGCGGGCAGGGGAGCAACGATCCATGATCCTTGTCGTCATGGGCGTCGCGGGCTCCGGCAAATCGACCGTCGGGCGCATGCTGGCCGAGCATCTGGGCTTCGCCTTTGCCGAGGGCGATTCCTATCACCCGGCCGCCAACGTCGAGAAGATGGGCCGCGGCGTGCCGCTCGACGATGCCGACCGTTGGCCCTGGCTCGACCACATGGCGGGGAAGATCGACCGCTGGCACGGGCAAGGACTCGACGTGGTGCTGACCTGCTCGGCGCTCAAGCGTGCCTATCGGCAACGCCTGATCGGCGTCCGCCCGGGCGTTCGCCTGGTCTTTCTGCACGGCACGCCGGCGGTGATTGCGGGGCGGCTCGGGGAGCGCCGTGATCACTTCATGCCGGCTGATCTGCTGGCCAGCCAGTTCGACGCACTGGAGCCGCCGGATGCCGACGAGGCGCCCATCGTTGCCGAAGTGGATCAGCCGCCGGATGACCTTGTCTTGACGATTGCCCGTGCTCTCGGGCATGTGGAGGCGGCGCGCGAGGACGCAGGACAATGATCACTATGGAGGACAGCAGTCCATGAACGAAATCGACTTGGCCGGCCGTTGTGCCGTTGTGACCGGCGGGGCCCAGGGAATCGGCAACGCGGTGGCCGCGCGGCTGCTCACCAGCGGCGCCACGGTGGCGTTGTGGGACAAGGACGCCCAACTGCTCGAACTCGCCCGCTCCCAACTGGCCCAACAAGGCGACGTGCTGGCGGTCAAGGTCGACGTGACCGACGCGGCGGATATCGAAGCGGCGGTCGCCAGCACCGAATCCATGCTGGGCTCGCTCGATATCCTGGTCAACAACGCGGGGATCGCCGGGCCGACCACGGTGACCTGGGACTACCCGGTCGAGGAATGGCAGAAGGTGCTCGACCTCGACCTGACCGGCGTTTTCCTCTGCTGCCGCGCCATCGTGCCGTCGATGATCAGCCGTAACTATGGCCGTATCATCAACGTTGCCTCGATCGCGGGTAAGGAGGGCAACCCCAACGCCTCGGCCTACAGCGCCGCCAAGGCGGGGGTCATCGCGCTCACCAAGTCGCTCGGCAAGGAGTTGGCCGACTACGAGATCGCCGTCAACTGCATCACCCCGGCCGCGGCCAAGACCCGCATCTTCGAGCAGATCAGCCAGCAGCACATCGACTACATGCTGTCCAAGATCCCGCGCGGCCGCTTCGTCAAGGTCGAGGAGATCGCCGCCCTGGTCGCCTGGCTGGCGTCGGAGGAGTGCTCCTTCAGCACCGGCGCGGTGTTCGATATCTCGGGCGGCCGGGCAACCTATTGAGGGGCAGGGGCGGATGCATCGGTGAAACGGGTACTGGCGACCCCCGCGTTTTCACATTTTCTGAACCACTGGCATCTGGCGCCGGTGGTTGATACGGGTGACTTCGTGTTCTTTTCCGGCGTCACGGGTACGCACCCTGATCTCTCGGTTTCCGGCAATCCGGAGACGCAGTTCCGCGACACTTTCGCGTACCTGAAGGCGAACCTGGCGGTCGCCGGCCTCGATTTCAATCACGTGGTGGAGATGACCACATACCATGTCGGCCTGAGGGAACACCTGGACACCTTCGTGAAGGTGAAGGACGAGTTCGTCACGGAACCCTATCCCGCCTGGACTGCCATAGGCGTTGCCGAGCTGATCACCAAGGGCACGCTGATTGAGATCCGGGCGATCGCTAAACGAGAATGAGCCCGGACGTCCGGCGCCACTACGATCCTTGTTGGCAATTCTGGCAAGCGGCCATCGACCAGTGGAACAGAAATGCTCCTGGCATCAGCAGGATCGCAACCACTCCAAGAGCCGTGCGCCTACAACCACCAACTCATTCCCGAAACAGACTGGCCGGTTTCGGACGTCATCAACTGTTATGCCTCGCGCTCGTGGATTTGGGGTGATACCCAAAGCCCATGCTCGACGTTGAAACATGAAACGAGGCCCGACTTCGGCGCGATCCCGTGTTTGATGGTCAGTTCTTTGTCGCGGTGAAAACCACGGAGATCTACTGCCGTCCGGTCTGACCGCGACCGGGCGATGAGCTGAAGCCGGCCGCCCAAACAGAAGGAGAGACCATGTCCCAAGTTAAGAAGGCCCGGGATTTCGCTGATCTTCACGAGCCGGGGTCCCCTTTTGTGCTCTACAACATATGGGACGCTGGCGGTGCCAAAGCCATCGCCGAGGCCGGAGCAAAGGCAATTGCGACGGGAAGCTGGTCGGTCGCCGCAGCCCACGGCTACTCCGACGGTCAGGCGATCCCGATGGACCTGGTTCTGCAGATCGTCTCGCGGATCACCGCGACGGTGGAGCTCCCCGTCACGGTGGATTTCGAAGGCGGCTATGCCGAGGCAGCGGAAGACGTCGCCGCGAATGTCACCCGCGTCATCGGGGCTGGCGCAATCGGCATCAACTTCGAAGACCAGATCGTCGGCGGGACCGGTCTTTATTCGTCGGAAGCTCAGTGCGTTAGGATCGGCGCGGTGCGTCAGGCTGCACAAGCGGCAGACATGCCACTCTTCATAAACGCCAGAACCGATCTTTTCCTGAAAGAAACCGACCGTGGCAAGCATGAAGGGCTCGTGGCGGAAGCCAAGGACCGGGCCGCAGCCTATGCGCAAGCAGGAGCGAACGGCTTCTTCGTTCCAGGCCTCGTCGATCCGGATCTTATCGGCGTGATCTGCGAAGCGGCAAGCCTGCCGGTCAACATCATGATGATGGACGGCGCTCCATCCGGAGACGCGTTGGCGTCCTTCGGTGTTGCGCGAATCAGCTATGGGCCAGGGCCGTATTTCGAGGCAATGACAGGCCTTGCTAATCGGTTTCGGGAGATCTCTGGCGGCCCAACCGATAGCCGGAGCTGAACGACCGTGGTGTGGTCCGAAAGCGGCCGTTCGATCGACCAACGCTGACCGTCCCATAGGGCTCGAAAACCCGCGCCGTACAACTCCATGCCGGTTAGAGCTCGATGCGCTGGCCGGTTTCGTGCGACTCGTAGATCGCTTCTTCGATCCGCAGGTTGGTCAGGTAGTCGCGACCGCTGTTGACCAGCGCCGTGCCGCGCAGCAGGTGGTCGACCACGTGCTGCTGCAGCGCCAGAACGCAGTCGCCGGCGAAGCCGCGGTCGTGCCAGTCGTAGAGTTCGGGCACTTCCGGCTGGCCATGGGGCTTCCACCAGAGGCGGGCGAAGCCGTCGAGGCGCAGGACGCCCCGTTCGCCCTCCAGATGCATCTCGCCCATGGTCAGGCGGCAGTCGTCGGCCGCGTGGTCGTTCAGCCGGTTGCCGTCGAACAGGCCCATGGCCCCGCCGTCGAACTCGAAGATCACCGTGCCGGCGTCCTCGCCCGCGATCGCCGGGTTGAGCTTGCGCAGCCGGGCGCTCACCGCCGTTACCTCGCCCAACAGCGCGCGGAAGCTGTCGACGAAGTGGATCCCGGTCTCGTGGATCAGGAAGCGCTCCATCTTCTGGAAGTAGGGCTGGCGCGCCAGATAGGCCTCCGGCCCCTGGCCGTCGCCGGGGCGCAGGCGAAACTCGATGGAATGCGGCTTGCCCAGGCGGCCGGCGCGGATCAGCTCGGCGGCGTGGCGGAACCAGGGCATGAAGCGGAAGTTCTCGTGTACCGCCAAGGTGATGCCGGCCTCCTCGGCGACCTGCACCAGGGTCTCGGCCTCGGCTAGCGTCGGGGCCAGCGGCTTCTGGCAGACCACGGCGATACCGCGCTCGGCGGCCGCGCGCACCAGCGGCAAGTGGGTTGCGGGCGGGGTCACGATGTCCAGCAGGTCGGGGGCCACGCGGTCCAGCATCTCCGCCACCTCGGGGAAAACCTGAGGCACGGCATGAGTCTTGGCGCAGGCGGCGGCGCTCTCGACGTCGGGCGAGGCGAGGG
>Ga0265303_10001780_pt1 | contig 13343 bp, 12 predicted proteins | sample Helome_2_FD_192494 | JGI IMG/M metagenome (GOLD analysis project Ga0265303, IMG submission 192494) | Marine sediment microbial communities from subtidal zone of North Sea - Hel_20160317 (Illumina Assembly) | ecosystem: Environmental > Aquatic > Marine > Subtidal zone > Sediment ... | reverse complement strand
CAAGGCCTTCGATCTGACGCTGGAGTATCTGAAGACGCGCGACCAGTTCGGCGTCAAGATCGGCACGTTTCAGGCGCTCAAGCACCGCGCGGCCGAGGTCTACATGGCGATCGAACTCTGTCGGTCGACCGTGATGGCTGCAGCGAGAGCGCTCGATATCGGCGACAAGGATGCGCCCAAGCTCGTTTCGCTCGCGAAGGCAAAATGCTCGGACGCCTACGTCCTGGCGACCAATGAAGGTGTCCAGATCTTCGCAGGCGTCGGCATGACGGACGAATACGACATCGGCTTCTACATGAAACGCGCGCGCGCCGCAGAGCTGACCTTCGGAGACGCTCCCTATCATCGCGCGCGCTGGGCTACGCTCGGGAACTACTGATCCGGGAGCCCTGCCTACGGTGTATTCGAACAGATGAATCCGAGAGAACGCTTTCTTCGTAGTTGTCGAGGCGAGGATGTCGACCGTCCACCGGTCTGGCTGATGCGACAAGCGGGTCGCTATCTGCCCGAGTATCGAGCACTTCGAAAGGGCATTTCCTTTCTAGACATGTGTGCCGATGTCGAGCGCGCGACGGCGGTCTCGCTCCAGCCGATCGATCTCGTCGGTGCCGAAGCCGTGATCCTCTTTCAGGATATCTTCACGCCGATCCCCTCGATGGGGATCGATCTCGACTTCGCTCCGGGCCCCGTGGTGGCGGATCCGATCCGCAACGCCGCGCAGATCGACGCGCTCACCGTTCCGGATCCGCGGGAGAGCGTTCCCTTTGTGTTCGAAATCATCGGACGACTTCGCGAGTCCCTCGCGGACCGCGACATCCCGCTGCTCGGATTCGCCGGCGCTCCCTTCACGCTCGCCGCCTATCTGATCCAGGGCAGTGGCTCGAAGGACTTTTCGATTCTGAAGGCGATGCTGCAGAAGCAACCCGATGAAGTCGAGGCGTTGCTCGAGAAGCTGACGGAGCTGACGATCCAATATCTTCGCGCCCAGATCGAGGCCGGCGCCGAAGCCGTCCAGCTCTTCGACACCTGGGCCGGGCTCCTCGATTCGAAGGCCTACGCTCGCTGGGTCCACCCCTATCATCAGCGTGTCGCCGCAGCCCTTTCGGATCTGGATACGCCATTGATCCTCTACGTTCAGGGTGGATCTCATCTAGTTGATTTCATTGCGGAATCCGGTGCCGATGTAATGTCGCTGGATTGGCGTGTCGACCTCGCCGGCGTCGCTCGGAAGCATGGATCGAAGATCAGCCTCCAGGGCAATCTCGACCCGTGCTGGCTGCATGCGTCGCGCAAGGACATCTTCGAGATGGTTCGCGAAATGGCCGAGGCGGCGAGCACCGCACGCGGTCACATCCTGAATCTCGGCCATGGATGTCTGCCCGACACGCCCGTCGAAGGCGTTCGTGCCTTTACTGATGCCGCTCGGGCGCTGGGCGCCTGACCCAGCCCGCGACGGCCTCCACGAAGCGCGGGTCGCTATTCGGGCAAGGTGCGAGCCAGAGCTCTTCGCCGCCGAGCGCGAGCCAATCTGCGCGCAATCGGATCCCGACCTCTTCGAGCGTCTCGAGACAATCCGCGACGAAGGCCGGGCACAGCACCGCGAGTCGGCGCACGCCGCGCGCATGGAGATCGCCCAGGATCTGATCGGTGTAGGGTTCGATCCAGGGCGTGTTCCCGAGTCGGGATTGGAAGGCGGTCGTCGTCTGGGCAGCTTCGAGCCCGAGTTCTTCGACGAGTGCATCCGCCGTCGCAAAACATTGCGCGCGATAACAGCGCGGGAGGCTCGCGCCGGGATTCGTACAGCAGTCCGGACTCGCGAGACAATGACCCGCCTGAGGGTCGCTCGCGCGGATCTGATTCGCAGGCAACCCGTGGAAACTGAAGAGCACGTGATCCGCGCCGAACTCGGTCAGACCGGTCGCGACCGCAGCCCCCCACGCAGCGACGAAATCGGGCTCGTCGTAGAAGGCGCCGAGAATCTCGACGGGCGGGATGTCGTTTTCCACGGAGAGTGAATCGAAGACCTCGGCGCTGACCGATGCGGTCACGGCGGACGCGTATTGGGGGAAGAGGGGCAGGACCACGATCCGCTCGGCGCCGTCGGCTTCGAGTTCCCTGATCGTGCCGCGAATCGAAGGCTTCCCGTAGCGCATTCCGAGTCGAACGGAATAGTCGTCGCCGAGTCGCTTGGCGACCTCGCGCGTCAGGTTTTCGGAATGGAAGAGAAGCGGAGAGCCCGCTTCGGTCCAGATGGCTCGATAGGCGGCCGCTGATTTTCGCGGACGAGTCGGCAGGATGATCAGATTGAGCAACAGCCATCGCAGCGGCGCGGGCAACGTCAGGACGCGCGGATCGCCGAGGAACTCGCGGAGATAGCGCCGAACCGGCCCCGTCGTCGGCGCGTCCGGGGTTCCGAGGTTGACGAGGAGGACACCGGTTTTCTTGGGTCGCGCGGGATTGGGAGACATCGGCGGGAGTTTAGGACGCGATCTGGTTCCCGCCTCTCACGAATCCCCCGCGCTTGAAGGAAAGCACGAGGTACCAGACGGGATAGGCGAGGGAGGCTTCGATCAGGAAGAAGCGCGAGGTCTCGGCCGGCCAGAGCACACAGGCGACGAGCGCCGCCGTCCATACGACGGCTCCGATCCCGAGCCAGACCCGCAGAGAAAGAGGCTGCACCTTGCTCGGGTACAGGTACTTGATCGGGACGAAGACCGCGATCGAGAGGCCGGCGACCCAGAGCGTACCGCCGATCGGAGCGACCGCGAGGAGCCAGAGGTAGATCGCGAGAATGTTCCAGTAGGACGGAAAACCGAGAAAGAAATCGTCCTCGGTCTTGGCATCGACGCGCGAGAAACCATAGGAACTCGCCAACACCGGGACCGCCAACCATGCTACGTGGACCACGCTTCCGGCTGCCCAGATGAAGAACACCGGGACGATCACGAAATTCAGGTAATCCACCATGTCGTCGAGGCGTCGGCCATCGATCTGGGGCACGTATTTCGTCACCCGGGCCGCGCGCGCGAGGGTGCCGTCGATCGAGTCGACGACCAGGGCCGCGAGCATCAACAGCACCGCCCATCCGAGTCGATTCGTGGCGATGCAGACGAGAGTGAAGGCACCGAGCACCGCGCCGCTCGCGGTCAAGATGTGAACGCCCCAGGACAACGCCCGGCCCATGCGCTCGCTTCGTTGAGATTCCCGATCGGCCATCGCGGGTCAAGCATATCAGAGGAGCTATCCTCGCCAGGCTCGCGCGCTAGCCGTAGTGGCTTCGAACGCGTCGACGCGGTCGAGCGAGGCCGGGGATCGGTGGGTTCTCGGCCGAGGCACGCACAGCAGTCGAGCACAGGAGGGCGGAACATGTCGAGCGCGGCAGAGTCAGGAGGATTCGATGGGCCTGCGTCCTTTACCGCGCGTGACCGCGTTGCCGGTCGGGCTCGGCTCACGCGCCTCGAGCAGGCCCTCGATTGGGCCACGAGTCTGGTGCCATCGCCTTACCGGGTCGCGACCTCGTGCTGTGGGATGTCGCTCGCTCAGGGCGGGGATGTCTTCGAGGCGCTCGGTTCGGGTCCGCCTGCAGTGTCGCCGCGATCGGCTGACCTGCTGATCGTCGCCGGCAGTCTGACCCACAAGCAGGTGCCGTTGCTTCTCGAGATCCATGAACGTATGGTCGGGCCGCGTTGGGTCGTCGCATGGGGAGCGTGTGCTATTTCCGGTGGCCCCTACGCTAACTATGCGACGATCGCAGGGCTGTCGCAGGTCCTCCCGGTCGATGTCCACGTCACGGGCTGTCCCCCCGCTCCCGAGGATTTTCGGCTGGCGCTGGGGCTGCTGCACGAGCGGGCGATGGGGAATCCGGGGAGCGCATCAAGGGATCGGGGCTGGATGCCGATTGAAGAGGCACGCGCCCTGCGCCATGAGATCGAAGCCGAGGTGGGCGCCGCGCGGCGTTCGTCCTGATCGACTCGTGATCGGGAAGAGGCGGAGGGGGACGACGATGACCAAAACATCCGGGGGAATCGATGTCGATTGATGTAGAGCTGCCGTCGCTCGGGGAGAGCGTTTTCGAGGGGACGATTGCTCGTTGGCTCGTCTCCGAGGGCGAGGTCGTCGAGGTGGATCAACCGATCGTGGAGGTGACGACCGACAAGGTCGATGCCGAGATCCCCGCACCCTCTGCAGGCATGATCGAGCAGATCCTTGTGGCCGAGGGCGACGTCGTCGAGATCGGAGCCGTGCTGGCCAGGATCGATCCCGATGCGAAGCCGAACGCGGCGCCCAGCGCCGAGCCCGCCAATGTCCCCGGACCCGAGCCGGTCGCGAAGATCGCAGCCGATCCCGTCGTCTCGCCGGACACGGGAACATCCGTTCCAGCCACTCCCGTCGCTCGTCGAATGGCCGATGAGGCGTCGATCGACCTTCGCGATGTCTCCGGGACGGGCAGTGCCGGTCGAGTCACGAAGGACGATGTGATCCGACATCAGGGCGTTGCTTCGCCGCCCGCGCCGCCCGTGGAGGCGCCGGTCACCCAGCCGCAGCGTTCGATGGCGCCGCCGCCCAGCGCGCCGCCCCAGCCCGCACCTCCCGCGCGGCGTCCGGCTCCGTCGTTCGGCTACGAGCTCCAGGAAGGCGATCGGGTCATTCCGATGTCGCCGATGCGCAAGATCATCTCCGACCACATGGTCTACTCGAAGCGAACGAGCCCGCACGTTGGCACCGTGGCTGAGGCCGATCTGTCGAAAATCGTACGACTGCGCAATCAACACAAGAAAGTGTTTCAGGAGAATTACGGTGTCGCACTGACCTTCCTGCCCTTCATCGTGCACGCGACCGTCCGCGCGCTGCGTGAATTTCCGGCGCTGAACGCATCGATCGTCGAAGACTCGATCATCGAGAAGAAGCATATCCATCTGGGTGTCGCGACCGAGACCGAGAAAGGTCTCGTCGTACCCGTCATTCGTGACGCTGATCGTCTGTCGCTTGCAGGCATGGCCATGGCGATCGACGAGTTGGCGAGCAAAGCGCGAAACAAGAAGCTCTCGGCCGACGATCTGAAGGGCGGTACCTTCACCGTCTCGAATCCAGGGCGCCGAGGGAATCTCTACGGCTTCGCGATCATCAACCAGCCTCAGGTCGGCATTCTGCGCATGGGCGAGATCGCGAAGCGACCCGTCGTACGCAGCCTGGAGGGCGAGGACGCGATCGTCATTCGGACGATGATGTATCTTGCGCTGTCCTATGATCATCGAGCCGTCGACGGCGCCCCGGCCAACGGCTTCTTGTATCGGATTCGCGAATTGCTCGAGGCCGCCGAGTTCGAGTTCTGATCCGGCCGCGCCGATTTCTCATCTGTGTTCGCGCCGGGGTCGAGAAGACGAGGTAGCCCGGGGGAGCCTGAGACGGGGGGATTGGAGGGGCCGATGAGAGAGCATCGACCAGTCGATCCGGTGTCGGGGTCGGTGTCGAGAGTCGATCCCAGGGATGACGGGATCGCCGAACTCTCGATCGAATGGCTCGGAACCCGGCCCTATGCCGACGCGTTGGCTCTCCAGGAAACGGCGGTCAGGGACCGGCTCGCCGGACGCACTCCCGATCGACTCCTACTCCTCGAACATCCCCAGGTCGTTACCCTCGGTCGAAGCGCGGATCCCGACAATCTGAAGCTTGGCGAAGACGAGTTGCGCGCCGCGGGAGTCGATCTCTTCGAAGTCGGTCGGGGTGGCGACGTCACCTATCACGCTCCCGGTCAGCTCGTTGGTTATCCGATCATCGACCTCGATGCACTCGGCCGTCGCGACGTCCACGCCCATCTTCGGAGCCTCGAGTCGGCGCTCATCGATTCGCTCGAAGAAATCGGCATTCCATCGATGCGGATTCCCGGCTGGACGGGGGTCTTCGTCGACCGTGAACGCAGTTCGCGGCCGGATGGTCGAGAGCGAAAGATCGCTTCGATCGGTGTCGGCGTACGGCGTTGGGTGACCTTTCATGGGTTTGCGCTGAACGTGACGATCGATCTGGCGGGATTCGAGGCCATCGTCCCGTGCGGTCTCCGGGACGTCGAGATGACCTCGATCGAACGCGAACTGCCGAGACGAGCGGACGTCGGAGTCCTGGGCCGCGATGAACTCGATGCGAGGGTTCGGAAGATCGTGGGCGAGAACATGCGATTCCACCTGTCGATGACTCCCGACCGCTGATTTCGATGACCTGGTCCGCCGATCGACCTCGCCGCGCGCGCAGCACTCCTCTATTCTCGGACGAATGCCGGCCCAAGTCGTCGTCGTGAAACGCTCCCGGCGTCGTGCCTTTGCGATCGTACGCTCCGTCCCGGCGTGGTTCCGCGCATTCCTGGCGGCGGTCCGCACGGTGGGTCGACGGCGATCGTCCCTGGACCTCACGACTCTAGACGCCTTTCGAGGTTCGACGATCCTCGCTCCCGAACGTCAATCGGGAATCATGGCGCCTCGGCTCACGGAGGCTGCGGATCTCATGGGTTGCCCAAGCTGCTCACGATGTATCGCGATCTGTCCGAGCGCCGCACTTGCGCTGGGTCGGGGAGACGCCGCGATTCCGATGTCGGAAAGCGTCTCGGCGATTCGATTCGATCTCGATCCGGGACGCTGCATTGGCTGCGGTGAATGCGTCCGTGTGTGTCCCCCGAAGATTCTCGAGATGGCCGTCGATGACTCTCGTGTAGGCTTGGGCGCAAGGCCCGCCCGACGGAGCCTGCCGGCCGATCGCGCCCTTGCGGCTGGAGTACCTGCTGATGTCCACTGAACCGTCGCACCGGGTCGATCCCGACCAGCTGGCCGGTCGACTGTCGGAGTTCGGTGCCCGGGTGTCGGTCGAATCATCGATCGCTGGTCCGACTCGCGCCGTCGTGGAGGTCGATTCCGAGCAGAGTCTCGCGACGCTCACCCTCTTGCGGGACGGCGAGTCGACATCGATGCGTAGACTCGTCGATCTGACGGCTGTCGACCGATTGGGCCGCGCGGACTCATTGGGGGCGCGATTCGCCGTCGTCTATCAACTCCATTCGCCGACGAGCCAGCAGCGGCTTCGCGTCGAGGTCCTCATTCGCGACGAGCGAAGTGACGCCGCCGCCGAGCCGAGCATCGATTCCGTTTCGAAGCTCTGGCCGGCTGCGAACTGGCTCGAACGCGAGGTCTTCGACCTCTTCGGTATTCGATTCCGCGGGCACCCGGATCTGCGGCGGATTCTTCTCGATGCCGACTTCGAAGGGGCCCCCCTGCGTAAGGATCATTCGTTGAAGGAAGGTCGGATGTTGCCGCTCGCGGGCGAGTCATGAGCCGCGTGCGCTCGACGGGCCAGCGGCAGCCCGAATCGCTCTCGGAGGCTCTGGGGTTCCAGGAGGCGATCGTCGAGATCGGGATGACGCATCCGGGTGTACGTCGCGTGCTCTCGGGGGTCGGCGGCACGATCGCCTTCATCGTGTCGCTCGACGACGACCGAATGACTGCCGTCGACGTCGACATCGGATTCGGCCATCGTGGCTTCGAAAAAGAAGTCGAGTCGCGAGGCTGGCGGGACGCGTTGCCCTACGTCAGTCGACTCGGGTACGGCGGCGCGCTCTTCTGCGAGCTGGGCTATTGCGGAGCGGTCGAATCGCTCGCCGGCGTAGCCTTGCCCGAAAGGGCGATCTGGCTCCGAACGCTCGGTGCCGAATTGTCGCGGGTCTCTGATCATTTCGCTCGTCTTGCCGGGGTGGCCGCAGCCGTCGAATTGCCGGCGGCCGAGCATGCTGCACAGGCGGGCGCCACGGACGCGGCGTCGCTCCTCGCAGCTGCGATCGGACGCGGTCCGCTCGCCGGCTGGGTCACGCTCGGCGGTGTCGCATCCGCGTTGCCTGCCGGGTTCTCGCGTTTCTGGTCCGATGCGCGTGAGGCGATCAGTCAGAGTCTTTCGGCTTTCGAAGTCGTTGGGATGCGCAATCCCAGCCTCGATCGTCGCCTGCGCGATGTCGGCGCGCTTTCCGCCGACGAATGCATCGCGTCCAGCGTGACGGGTCCGGCCTTGCGCGCAGCGGGGACTCCGATGGATCTGCGACGCGACACCGACTATCTCGCCTATGGATCGGTCGACTTCGAAGTTCCAATCGCAGAACACGGAGATGCCTTCGATCGGATTCTCGTCGTCATCGAGGAGATTCGACAGAGCCTGCGAATCGTCGAACAATGCCAGAGCCGACTCGAGGACCTGGGGCCGGGCGCGATTCAGAGCAATGCGATCGATGACGAGACCCCCATTGGAGCGGGCTCGGCGCGCTTCGAAATCGAATCTTCTACGGGCGAACTCGGCTTCTTCGTCGTCTCGGATGGTGAAGGCCTGCCGCGGCGCATTCGATGTCGCGCACCGAGCTTCTTTCATGCCCAGGCGCTGTCCAAGGTTCTCCAGGGCGCGTCGCTCGACGATCTGCTCCCGAGCGTGGCTTCGATGCATATCGTCTCGCCGGAATGCGACCGGTGAGTGATTCGACCGAATCCGCGGTGCCGGACTCCGAGCCGACTGGGCCGCCGCCGCTTCGCCCCTTTGGATTGATGCTGCATCACGATGGACGGTTCACCCATGAAGGAGAGCGGATTCTCAACCGCAAGCTCCGTGAGCATTTCGATCGCTCGGTCGAGTATCTGGCGGAAGAGGGGAAGTACATCGTTCGCCTCGGCTATTTCCGGGGCGAAGTCGAGATCGAGGAAGCCGGGTTCTTCGTGCGATCGGTCGACCTCGAGAGCGGCGACATCACGCTCTCCGATCGAACCCGCGAACCGCTCGATGCGTCGAGTCTGACCGAGTCGTCGATCGACGGTGCGTTCCTGTGTCGGGTGAAAAAGGATCTCGTGCCCGGCGGCCTGATCGCGCGGTTCATGCAGGGTCCCCAGGCAGAACTCCTGCAAGCGGTCGAGTCCGAAGACGAAGGGTTCGTGTTGCTGATCGGGGGAGAGAGGCGCCCGTTTTCGGTTTAGATGGACCCGATCCCGCCGATCCCGCAGAGAGCCGATCGTTGTCTGGAACGGCCTTCGTTTGACGACCGGTGGCGTCGCTGGTACATCCTGTGGCGCCGGAATCTCCAGCCGCGCCCGCCAAGCAATTGGCGCACGCTCTAGGCTAGACTCCGGGCCTTCGCGGGGATTCGCCCGGCGTTTTCGTGACGCTGGCATCGATCCCCTCCGAGGCGGCGTAGCCAAGTGGTAAGGCACGGGCCTGCAAAGCCCTGATCGCCGGTTCGAATCCGGCCGCCGCCTCCAGGTCCTCTCGATCCGTGTTCGCGATCCGTCAGGTCGCCCCGAGTTTCTTTCCGTCTGGATCGAAGATCGAAAACTTCGCGAGACCCCTGCGCTGCAGGAACGTTTGCAGACTCACGCCTAATACACCGAGGCCATAGCGAACGGATCGCGAGAAGTTGATCGACGACGCGTCGTCGAAATAGGCGGCGGGGCAGCTGATTTCGCCGATGCGGAATCCACCGTGGATGATCTGGCCGAGCATCTGATTGTCGAAGACGAAGTCGTCGGAGTTTTCGAGGAGCGGGAGATCTTCGAGGGGCTTTCGTTTGAACGCGCGGTAGCCGGTGTGGTACTCCGAGAGCTTGGCTCCCGAGAGCGTGTTCTGGATGAGAGTCAACAACCGATTCGCGAAATACTTGTAGCGGGGCATGCCGCCGGCGAGCGCGCTGCCGCCCAGAATGCGAGAGCCGAGGACGACATCGAAGGGGCCGTCGGTGAGGAGCGTGATCATCGCGGGCAGCAGCTTTGGCGTGTACTGATAGTCCGGGTGCAGCATCACGACGATGTCGGCGCCCAGACGTAAAGCCTCTTCGTAGCAAGTCTTCTGGTTGGCACCGTAGCCGCGGTTGGCCGCATGCACGACGGTTCGGAGCCCGAGCCGCCGCGCAACTTCGACGGTGTCGTCGGAGCTTGCATCGTCCGTTACGAGAACCTCGTCGACGAGGTCCATCGGGATCTCGGCGACCGTGGTCTCGAGGGTCTTGGCCGCGTTGTAGGCCGGCATGACGACGATGATGCGGTGGTCATGAAACATTTCGAGTTCTGGTCTCCTTGTTCCGGTCCATCGTCCTGCGTCTCGGAATCCAGGAACCTCGGTTCGCAATCCATCGCTTCAAGCAGGGCGCATGGCTCGCCGAGAGGATAGAATCGGCGACGGAGCCCGGGTGGCGAAATAGGTAAACGCGGGCGACTTAAAATCGCCTGGCCATTGGCCGTGCAGGTTCGAGTCCTGCCCCGGGCACCAGCCGGCGCCTCCTCGACACATCCATGCTTCAGTCGATCGCGTCCAAAACGCGTTCGCGCACGTCGTCGGTGGCCAGCAGGTCTTCGAGTGCATCGCGGTCCAACAGGGTCGTGCGCATGTAGCCTTGATCCGGCCGATCGATCTCGACACGATAGATTTCTCGCGGGTCTTTGAAGATCTGGCGAATCCGGAGACTCTGGTCGACATCGAGTTCGAGTATCTGTGCGCGCAGGGAATCGACGATGCGGTCGCTGCGATCGCCGCTGAGGGTAAGCGGATCCATCACGTCGACGTCTTCTCGTCGTGTTCGTCCAAGGAGTTTGAAGGTGCCGGGCGGTTTCATGAGGATGACAAGCATACCCGGCGTCGAGATGCTCGTTCAAGCATGAATCGCGAATCCATGCCGCCGCCTGATTCGCCGAGCGCGCCGGAGCTGGTCCTGGCGCGACACGAGTAATCGTGCCACGGGCAGTAGCTCCTCGGGCGATAGGTCGTCGAACGCGATGCCAAAGAGTGCATCGTCTTCCATCCCCCTGGGCGAGCCAAAGATTGCGGGGTGCAGGGTAGTCTTGCACCAAGCGATTCGCCCACGCCCTTCGAACACCCGACCGGAGGGAAGCTCGACCGCGAGCGCAACTCGCGTTCCCGGCGTGAGTCCCAGTGCGGCACATCCGCGAAGTCCGCCGATTCCAATATTTGTGCAGCGCGACAGAGGTGCGATCGGTTTTCCATCGAGCGTCTTCAGACTCATCCTCGCAAAGAGCGGTACGCGCTCGCCTTCGCGGGAACTCGATCGGTGTTGTCTGATCTCTCGAGTCATGTTGGGTCGCCCCGATGATTCCTTTTTCTCATCGGCGCGGAACGCGGAATCTCTTGAGCGCAAATCCGGCGCGGCTCTCTTCTTGATCGAGCGTTCTGTCTGGCAAGGAGTGGGGCTTGAAGCCAGCGCCTCTTCTCAAGCCTGACGAGAGTTCGTCGATGAGAGGACACGGACCCGATGAAGTCTCGGATCGCCGGAGAGGTACGTTCTTGAGGGACTGGAGCCAGGCAGAGCAGGGATTCGGGCTGGAAATTTCCCGGGAGTCGAAGCGCGGGTTGGGGCTCGACGAAGACGATTCTGTTCGCGTGGCCGCGCGCGCGGGTCGGATGGTCCTGCTCGAAGCCGGCGAGGGTCGAGGCCCCGCCGTTCCCTGGGATCGCGACCTCGTCCTGAGTGGCGACGTTCGATCTTTTCCCCTCGCCGACCTGCTGAGTCTGATCCACGATGCGGGCAAGTCGGGCTTTATCCTATTTCAGCACGAGAACGAAGCGAAGGCGATCTATCTGTGTCGCGGCGAGGTCGTCTTCGCAGAGTCGAATCTCGGAACGGATCGCCTCGGTGCATACCTGCTGCGATCGGGTCTGATCGACCATCACCAGCTCGAACTCGTCGAGAGTCGCTACCACCCCGCAACGCGTTTCGGAAGGGTCATCGTCGAGCTCGGCATTCTGTCGCCGCGTGGCCTCTGGAAGGGTGTCAAGGGGCAGGTCGAGGAGATCGTTCGATCGCTGTTTGGCTACACGGCCGGCTGGATCCATTTCTGGGAGGGCGATGTCGAGCCCGACAACGTGGTGCGGCTCTCTTTGCCGACGAAGCGGCTGATCGCAGAGGGACTCGAACGTCGTGTCGATTTGCTGCGCTTCATCGCTCGGCTCGAAGACGGTCGCACGCGCGTCCGGCTCGGTGGGGAGCGGCGCCTGGTCGCTTCCGAAAACGAGCGCGCCATGCTCGTGGCGATCGACGGTGAAGCGGGTTTCAGTGCGCTCTGCCATCGCACGGCCCTAGATCCCTGCACGGCTGCGCGAACGCTTCAGTTCCTTCAGCTCACCGGACATGCGATCGTCGATCTGGACCCGAACGGCGGCGACGCGCACTACACGACGGCCGATGATGACGTCGTACGCGAAGCCGTGGTCATGCAGCTCAAGTTGATCTTCGAGCTGAGTGCTCCTCTCGTCGCCGTCGATGGCGCGCTGGACGTATCCGGCCGGCTGAATCGGATCGTCGAGGAAAGCGCGCGGTCGGGTCGCGGCTTGCTCGAACACGTCCGTTTTTCCGATTCCTGCGCGATCGACCCCACGCCGATCGAACATCATGCGCTCCGGCAGACGGGCGATCGTGTGCGCGCGATCGACGACGCGCTGGGCGAACTCATCGCCTATCTCGAGTTCGAGCTGAACAACCATCCGGGAATCGAAGATGCCACCCCATTCCTCGAGGCCGTCGAACCGCTGCGAGCTATGCTGATCCGCTGAATCAGCCCGTACAGTCCGAGCGGTTGCGTGCCTTTCGAATCCTCGGGAGCGCCATCGCGCGGTGACTCGAACGCGGCGTGTGGGCAGGTTCCGCCCGGGAGCGCATGGTCACGGCCCGTCGACAATCTCATTCACCCGGAAACCGTCCGCCCGCGCCGCGAACCGGTCGCCGTGCGGGCAGCAACGCCGATCAATGGTTGACGGGCCTGCACGCGGTGCGCGAAGCACTTCGAGCGCGGCGGCGGCGTCTTGATCGATTACTGCTTCGATCGGGACGACGTCGAGCGGAATACGATGAACTCGTGACCCTGGCGCGGGGTGCGAGCGTCGAGACCGCGGAGGTCGACGGGCAGGAACTCGATCGGCTCATCGAATCCGACGAGAACCATCAGGGAGTCGCGCTCAAGGCGGGACCGATCCCGGAGCTATCCCTGGTCGAGTTGCTCGAGATCGCGAGCCAGAGATCGGACGGGGGGCGGCGACTCCTTGCACTCGACGGCGTAGAAGACCCGCAGAATGTGGGGGCGGTGGCGCGGGTCGCGGAATCGGCTGGGGTCTGCGGCATGATCCTGACCGAGCGGCGTGCCCCGGCGCTGACGGCGAGTGTCGCGCGAGCGTCGGCGGGGGCGATCGAATGGTTGCCGGTCGCGCGGGTCCCCAATCTCGGCCGTGCGCTTTCCGAACTCCAGTCGAAGCACTACTGGGTGGTGGCGGCCGCGTTGGGGGCCGAGGGCACGCTCTACCAGATGGAGGATCGGATCCTTAAGGGGAATCTC
>Ga0265303_10001778_pt1 | contig 13350 bp, 9 predicted proteins | sample Helome_2_FD_192494 | JGI IMG/M metagenome (GOLD analysis project Ga0265303, IMG submission 192494) | Marine sediment microbial communities from subtidal zone of North Sea - Hel_20160317 (Illumina Assembly) | ecosystem: Environmental > Aquatic > Marine > Subtidal zone > Sediment ... | reverse complement strand
GCCATCGACTGAGAGATGCCCAGGTCGCCGTCTTCCAGGAATGGCACCAGCATTTGTGGATTCTTCGAACGGTAAGCGTCGCCGCGATGCTCGGACACGCCCGGCGCCAGCGATACAGGAACGACCTCGTGGTCGAGGCCCTTGAGGTTCAGCGCGATACGTACGCGGTATGCGGCCGATGAGCGCCAGTAGCTGTAAAGGCGGATAGGCATCGTGGTCCCTAGGGCTCTTTATACTCTTCAACAACCTGATCGATAGTACCGAAAATCGACTCGCCGTTCGCGTCATTCATTTCGATGCATATGCGGTCGCCAAAACGCATGAATGATGTAGACGGCTTGCCGTCATTGATCGATTCGATCGTACGCATTTCAGCGATGCAGGAGTAGCCGACTCCCCCTTCGGAGATTGGCTTGCCGGGACCGTCGTTGAGCTTGTTCGAGATGGTGCCTGAACCGATGATGCAACCGGCGCTCAGTGGGCGGGATTTCGCGGCATGTGCAATGAGTTGGCCGAAATGGAACGTCATGTCGATGCCAGCGTTCGGCTCGCCGAAAGACTCGTTGTTCAATGTAGATAGCAAGGGCAGGTGCAGTTTGCCGTCTCGCCAGGCATCACCCAGCGAGTCGGGCGTAACCGCGACGGGCGAGAATGCGCTCGACGGTTTCGACTGGAAAAACCCAAAGCCCTTAGCAAGTTCGCCGGGGATCAGGTTTCGTAGCGATACGTCATTGACCAGCATGATCAACTGGATGTGATCGAGTGCATCTTCTGCCGAGATACCCATTGGGACGTCGTCGGTTACCACGACAATCTCGGCTTCGAAATCGATTCCCCAGGCTTCGTCAGCCATCGGTATGTTTTCCCTTGGCCCGATAAATGAGTCCGAGCCTCCCTGGTACATGAGTGGATCAGTCCAGAAAGTATCGGGCATTTCCGCACCACGAGCCTTGCGCACGAGCTCCACGTGATTGACGTAAGCTGAGCCATCGGCCCACTGGTAAGCTCGCGGTAATGGCGACGCGCAATCGCTTTGCTCGAAGGCATCACCTTCGCCGGCTTCCACCCGGGCAGCGATTGCCTCGAGGGCAGGACGTGCATTCGCCCAGTCGTCGAGTGTAGCCTGGAGGGTCGCCGGCAAGCCGCCTCCCACAGGGAGAAATCGTTTCAAGTCGCTGGATACGACAACGAGGCGGCCGTCCCGGCCACCTTTCAGGGATGCTAGTTTCATTTATTGTCTACCCGTAAATTCGAGTTCGTGCAGCCACGCTGCGTGACGTGGAGCTTTCTTTGTTTGGCTCCACTCTTCGAGCATGGCGGGTGCCACGCGCTTCAGTTCGTCGATTTGTTCCTGCGTCTGCGTGTTGGCGACCAGTTCCAGCCGGTGTCCATTTGGATCGAAGAAGTAGATCGATTGAAAGATGCCATGGTTCGTCGGGCCGATCACATCCAGGCCCTCGGCTTCAATATGCGTTTTGGCGGCCAGCAACGCATCGTAGTCTTCTACTTCGAACGCAATGTGTTGTACCCATTCCGGCGTATTGCGGTCACGATCCATGTCCGGACGTGTCGGCAACTCGAAAAAGGCGAGGACGTTACCCATGCCGCACTCGAGAAACACATGCATGTAGGGGTCGGGTTCCTTGGTTGACGGCACCTGGTCTTCGGCAAAAGCCACCGTGAATTCCATGTTCAGAATGCGCTGATAGAACTCGACGGTCTCCTTCGCGTCCTTACAGCGATAAGCAACATGATGTATGCGTTTGAGATTCATGCTTCGCTCCTGTCAGGCGTCTGCACTGACGATGCCGCGCGCCACCTGGTCGCGCTCGATCGATTCGAAGAGCGCCTTGAAGTTACCTTCGCCAAATCCTTCATCTTCCTTGCGCTGGATGAATTCGAAGAACGTCGGGCCAACCATATTCGCCGAAAAGATCTGCAGCAACAAGCGAGGCTCCCCTCCCTTTGTTGTGCCGTCGAGCAGGATACCGCGTGGCTGAAGTTCATCGATCGGTTCGCCGTGTCCCGGCAGGCGTTCTTCGAGCATTTCATAGTAGGCCTCAGGGGGCGCGGTCATGAACTCGATGCCGTTCTTCTGCAGTCGATCCCAGCAAGCCAGGAGGTCATCGCAGGAGAACGCGATGTGCTGAATGCCCTCACCGTTAAACGCCATGAGGTATTCCTCGATCTGCCCGGTGCCTTTCGAGGCCTCTTCATTTAGCGGAATGCGGATCTTACCATCGGGCGCGGTCATCGCTTTTGAAAGAAGACCCGTGTGTTTGCCCTTGATATCGAAATAACGAATTTCGCGGAAATTGAAGAGTTTCTCGTAGTACTTGGCCCAGTATTCCATGCGGCCGCGGTATACGTTGTGCGTCAGGTGGTCAATGACATCAAATCCACAACCCTCGGGGTATCGGTCAACGCCCTCGACGAAATTGAAGTCGATGTCATATATGGATGACCCCCTCTCGTAGCGGTCGATCAGATAGACCGTCGCACCACCAATTCCCTTGATCGCCGGCAAGCGGATTTCCATGGGGCCAGTCGGTATTTCGACGGGCTGTGCGCCTTGTTCCAGTGCGCGGCTGTAGGCTTTGTGCGCGTCCTTTACACGGAATGCCATGCCACAGGCACAGGGACCATGCTCGCGGGCGAAATACCATGCCCGGCTCTTGGGTTCATTGTTGATAATGAAGTTGATGTCACCCTGGCGCCAGAGCGTTACGTCCTTGGAGCGATGATGGGCTACTTCAGTGAAACCGAGTAGCTTGAATGCCGTTTCGAGCACCGTCGTGTCGGGTGCGGCGAACTCCACAAACTCGAAACCATCGAGTCCCATCGGGTTGTCGAAAAGGTCTGTCATTACCCAATCCTCAGTATTGTTCGTTTTGTGCACAAGTTTTCGACATTATGCGCGTATTATCCCGGACAGGGGGTCAAAATAGACCTTCTTTATAGCTAATATGAAGGAAATGTTTCAAAATAGGGAGAAATGCGAACGAGGTGTCCTATGGATCTGAGCCGCACAGACCGCCGGCTGCTGACCGAATTGCAATCCAATGTGAACCGTAATCAGAGCGATCTGGCGGAGCTTGTCGGGATGTCCCGAACATCCTGCTGGCGGCGTATCCGTGACTTCGAAGAAGCCGGCTTGATAGAGCGCCAGGTGGCGCTACTGAATCCCAAGGTGGCGGGCTTCAACATCCAGGTATTATTGCTGGTCGCGATGAAGGAACACTCGGACAAGAACCGCTCCAGTTTTGAACGGCATGTCTCGCTCTTACCTGAAGTGATGGAGTGTTTCTCGGTATCTGGTGACCGGGACTACCTGTTACAGGTCGTTGCGAAAGACATGGATAGCTACAACGATTTTCTGAACTCGGAGATCCTGCGGCACTCTGCGGTGCAGTCAGCGAGTTCGACGTTCGTGCTACGCCGCGTCAAGTACTCGACGGCGTTACCTTTGTAGGGTCTACCCGGCTACGAGCAGGGCAATGGACTGCGCGGGCATCGTGACATCGCGTGAGTCCTTGAGCTGCGGTTCTTTCTTCGAACTGCAGAACGCCAGTCGCCAGTCGCGGACCGTATCGCTGCGCGACAAGCGCATTTCCGCGGACTCCTCGTGAGCATTGACGAGTATCGCGACCGCCGATTCGCTGCCGTCGTGCTTGCGATTGGAAATGACCTTGGTGAAGGCGCGGCTGTGCGCCCACTCGGTTTCATGCTTGGAGTCGCCAAACTGGTTGATCCAGTCGATTCGAACGATGCTGTCGGCAAGTCCCAGTGTGCCGTGCACATACTGTGGCAGGCGTAGCAAAGGCGTTTCGCGGCGCAGCCAGATCAGTTTTCGTACCAGCTCGGCAAACAGCGGTTCATCATCAAGGCCGCTCCAGTCCAGCCAGCCGGTCTCGTTGTCCTGCGCGTAAGCGTTGTTGTTGCCGCGCTGCGAATTGCCGAATTCATCGCCGGCCAGGACCATCGGCGTACCCTGCGACATGAGCAAGGTTCCCAACAGGTTCAGGCCGTGGCGGCGGCGCTGCCGAATGATCTCTTCATCGTCGCTGTCGCCCTCGACGCCGTAGTTGCAGCTGTAGTTGTTCGAATGACCGTCACGATTGCCTTCGCCGTTTGCCTCGTTGTGGCGATTGACGTAGCTAACCGTGTCCCGCAGCGTGAATCCGTCATGTGCTGTCACGAGGTTCACGCTCGATACAGGCCCGCGGCCGCTGACTTCGAATATGTCGGCGGAGCCATGCAGGCGTCTCGCGAGTACACCACTTTTGCCCAGATCGCCTCGCCAGAACTGGCGTACGTCATCGCGGTAAATATCGTTCCACTCGGCCCAGCGCGGTGGAAAATTCCCGAGCTGGTAACCGCCAGGGCCTGGATCCCAGGGCTCCGCGATAAGCTTGGTATCCACCAGGCGCTCGTCATTGCTGATATCGAGCAGCAATGGGTGTCCCTTGGAGAAGCCATGATGGCGGCGCCCAAGAATCGTCGCAAGATCAAAGCGGAATCCATCGACGCCGACCGACTCCGAAAAATACGCGAGGCTGTCGATGACCAACTGACGCACCCTCGGGTGTTCGACGTTGAGCGTATTGCCGCAGCCCGTATCGTTGATGTACTCACCGGGCTCGTGCGGGAGGGCTCGGTAGTAAGTGAGGTTATCGATGCCGCGAAAACTTAACGTAGGCCCATCTGCGCCACTCTCGCCGGTATGGTTGTAGGCAACATCAAGAATGACCTCAAGCCCGGCATCGTGGATGCTGCGGACCATGTCGCGCAACTCAATATCGGCATCGCCATTCGCATATCGCGGCATTGGTGCGAAAAATGAAATCGTGTTGTAGCCCCAGAAATTTCGCAATCCCTGCTCTGCGAGATGATGCTCGTCAATGAATGCGTACACAGGCATCAACTCCACAGAGGTAATGCCAAGCGCCTTGATGTACTCGAGCACCTTCTTGTTGCTGAGCCCCGAAAACTTGCCGCGATCTTTCTCATCGACAGCAGGGTGCCGCATCGTGTAACCGCGCACATTGCACTCGTAGAAGATCGACTCATCCCAGGGGACGCGCGGTTTGTGATGCTCTGAAGAAACGCCGGCGCCAGTCACGACGCTCAGCGGCACACTGCCGGCGCTGTCATGTTCATTGGTATCGAACACCGGGTCATTCCAGAGGAACTCGCCGTGCAGGCGCCGCGCGTACGGGTCGATCAACAGATTCGAGGGATTGCACCGCAGTCCGCGATCCGGGTCGTAAGGTCCATGTACACGAAACCCGTAGCGTTGCCCGGGAGCACAGCCGGGCAGGTAGCCATGCCAAACGCCATCGTCGTGGCCGGGCAGAATGTGAATCGTAGTTTGTCGCCCGTCTGAATCGAACAGGCACAGCTCCACTTTCTCCGCAATGGACGAGAAGAGCGCGAAGTTTGTGCCGTCCTGGTCCGGTGTCGGCCCAAGATTGTCCGGGGACCCTGCTTCTATCATGAAGTCTCGTGCGTGATGGGTTCGAGGTGCCAGATGTCGTCGTTGTAGTCACGCATCGTGCGATCGGTTGAGAACCGTCCGGAGCAAGCTGTGTTCAGGATACTCATGCGTGTCCAGCGCGGCTCATCCAGGTAGCATTGCCCGGCCTGGTTCTGTGCGTCGACGAAGCTGCGGAAGTCAGCCGCCGTCATCCATATATCCGCAGGCTCCTTGATCGACTGAATGATCGAGTCGAAAATGCCGGGCTCGAAATGGTTGAAATGACCGCTTTCGAGCAGGTCCATGACGCGCTTAAAATCCCGGTCACCATCAATGACAGCCTGAGGATCGTAGGTTCCTCGCAGCGCTTCGATCTCTTCGACCGTGTTCCCGAACAGGAAGAAGTTCTCGTCACCGACGGCTTCGCGAATTTCGACGTTGGCGCCGTCAAGTGTGCCGATTGTGATCGCACCGTTCATCATGAACTTCATGTTGCCCGTACCCGAGGCTTCCTTACCCGCGGTGGATATCTGCTCCGAAAGATCTGCGGCAGGACATATCTTCTCCATGCCTGAAACGTTGTAGTCAGGGTAGAAGATGAGCTGTAGCCGGCCCTTCATCGCCGGGTCGGAGTTTATGACACGCGCTACGTTGTTGATGCACTTGATCACTGACTTGGCCATCACGTAGCCAGGTGCGGCCTTGCCACCAATCAGGATAAGGCGAGGTACGAGGTCGTCGCCGTCACCGCGGCGAATGCGGTCGTAAAGATGGACGGCATGCAGGAGATTGAGAAGTTGTCGTTTGTACTCGTGAATACGTTTGACCTGTACGTCGAACATCATGTCAGGCGAAACACTCAAGCCCGTCTTGGATTCGAGATCTGCGGCGAGGCGCTCTTTGTTCTCCCGTTTGACGTGGCGCCACTGCGCCTGAAAGTCTGGATCGTCGGCGCGCTCGCTAATCTGAGCAAGCTGGTCGAGATCGGTTTTCCACTTGCTGCCAATCGTGTCGTTGATCAATGCGGCGAGACCCGGATTGCAGGCTGCGAGCCAGCGCCGCTGAGTCACGCCGTTGGTCTTGTTGTTAAAGCGGCCCGGCCATAGCTCAGCGAAGTCGCGGAAGAGGCCTTCACGCAGTAGCCGAGAATGCAATGCCGCGACTCCATTGATCGAATAGCTCCCGACGATCGCGAGATACGCCATGCGAATCGTCGGCTCTGGTCCTTCCTGGATAAGCGACATACGGCGAATCTTGTTATTGTCGCCGGGCCAGTGCTGGCTGATCTCTGCAATGAAGCGCGCGTTGATCTCGTAGATGATGTCGAGCAGCCTTGGCAACAGGCGTCGGAACATGGATACCGGCCATGTCTCTAGCGCTTCAGGCAGTAGCGTATGGTTGGTGTAGGCCATGGTATTTCGAGTAATGTCCCAGGCTGCATCCCATTCCAAACCGTGTATGTCGATCAGCAGGCGCATGAGTTCGGCCACGGCAACCGCCGGATGTGTGTCGTTCAGCTGGAAGCAGTTCTTGGCGGCAAATTCGGAAAAGTCGTCATGGCGCGTCTGCCAGTTGCGAATCGTATCCTGCAGGCTGGCTGATGCAAGAAAGTACTGCTGTCGCAGGCGCAGTTCGTGGCCAGTCTCTGTCGCCGCATTCGGATACAGGACCATCGTGATGTTCTCTGCCTCGTTCTTTGAAGCGACCGAGTCCTCGTAGCTCCCCGCGTTGAATTCTTCGAGATCGAATTCGTCACGCGCGGCAGCTGACCAAAGGCGTAGTGTATTGACGACATCATTCTGAAATCCCGGTATGGGAATGTCGTAGGGAATCGCCAGCACGTCATGTGTATCGACCCAGACGTGGCGCGACTTACCTCTTGCATCAATCTGCACATCACTGCGACCGCCGAACTTAATGGTCTGCGCGTATTCAATTCGTTCGATTTCCCAGGGAAAGCCTTCACGCAGCCATGAGTCGGCTTCCTCTACCTGGTAGCCGTTCTCGATGCGCTGGTGGAACATGCCGTATTGGTAGCGAATGCCGTAACCAACGACAGGCAGTGACAACGTTGCGCAGCTGTCGAGGAAACATGCCGCCAGGCGGCCGAGGCCACCGTTGCCCAGGCCAGTATCGTGCTCCCGTTCACAAACGTCTTCGAGATCCAGGCCGAGGCGATCAAGGGCTTCAGTTGTCTCATCCTCGATGCCGAGATTGAGTAGCGTATTGCGAAGCAGGCGACCCATGAGAAATTCCAGCGACAGGTACGAGACACGCCGTTTGTCGTGTGCTTCGTTGGCATTGCGGGTCTTGTTCCAGCGCTCCATGAGCCGATCGCGCGCCGCGTACACAACCGCCTGATACAGGAACGGTGAGTCGACTTTGATCGTGCGCCGCCCAAGCAATCGGCCGAAGTAATGCGTGAAGTCGCTGAGAATTGCGTCTGCGGTCATCGGTAATTCCGATGTTTGCAGCAATTCCCGATCGCCGGTCGGATTGTCGGATTTGGCGGACATTATTCTTTCTCCAGTAATACGGTCGCGAGTGGCGGAAGCGTCAGTTCGATCGAGAATGGCCTTCCGTGCTGGCCGGCATCTCGCGCAGTGACAGCAGGGGCGCCCACGCCACTGCCGCCATAGTGTTCGTCGTCAGAGTTCAACAAGGTTCGGTAGGTACCGCTTTCGGGTACGCCAAGCGTGAACGAGTCTCGAACCAACGGTGTCATGTTGGTGACGCACACCACGAAGCTGCCGTGAGAGTCGCGCCGCAGCCAGCTGAGTACGCTGCTGTCCCGATCGTTCCAGTCGATCCACTCGAAGCCGTTGCCGTCAAAATCGATCTCATGCAGCGCCGGGGTCGAGGTATACACCCGGTTCAGGTCACGCAACAATCGCTGGACCCCCTTGTGCTGAGGTTCATCCAGCAAATGCCAGTCGAGTGACTGATCGTGGTTCCACTCTTGCTGCTGTGCGATCTCGTTGCCCATGAACAGCAATTTCTTGCCAGGGTGGGCGAACATGGCTACGTAGTAGGCGCGCAGGTTGGCAAACTGTTGCCAACGGTCACCGGGCATACGCCCGAGGATCGAGTGTTTGCCGTGTACGACTTCGTCGTGCGATAGCGGCAGGACGAAGTTCTCATTGAATGCATAGACGAGCCCGAAGGTCATCTTGTCGTGGTGATACTTGCGGTGTACAGGGTCCTCAGACATGTAGGACAGCGTGTCGTTCATCCAGCCCATATTCCATTTATAAGTGAAACCAAGGCCGCCTGCGTCAACGGGATGCGAGACACCCGGCCAGGCCGTCGATTCTTCGGCGTAGGAGGTTGCCCCGTGCGCATGCAGTTCAGTATTGAGACGTTTCAGGAATTCGACTGCCTCGAGGTTCTCATTTCCGCCAAACTCATTGGGCAACCACTCGCCGTCCTCTCGCGAATAGTCGAGATAAAGCATGGAGGCGACCGCATCAACGCGCAGTCCGTCAATATGAAACTCATCGATCCAGTACAGCGCATTGCCGATCAGGTAGTTGATGACCTCGCGCCGACCGTAATTGAAAACCAATGTGCCCCAATCCGCATGTTCACCCTTGCGCGGATCCGCATGCTCGTACAATGCCGAGCCGTCGAAGAGTCGTAGCCCATGCTCGTCGTTTGGAAAATGCGCAGGCACCCAATCCATGATGACGCCGATTCCCTGTGCATGGCAGGTGTCTACAAAGTGACGGAATTCATCTGGCGACCCGAATCGTTGTGTCGGCGCAAACATGCCAATGGGCTGATAGCCCCAGGAACCGTCAAACGGGTGTTCCGTGACCGGCAGCAACTCGATATGTGTGAAGCCCATTTCCACAACATAGGGCACGAGCTCGTTCGCGAGGTCGCGATAGGTCAGGTAATCACCGTTATCCTTGCGCCGCCATGAGCCGAGGTGGACCTCGTAGATGCTGGTGGGCGTATCGAGGCGGGGGCCAGAGCGCTGCTGCGCGAGCCAGTCGTTGTCTTCCCACTGGAACTCACTTTTAAACACGATGGAGGAGTTCCCGGGTGGCGGCTCATGCAGCGTGCCGAAGGGATCTGCTTTCAAGGGCAGTAGTTTTCCGTCGGCGTCTGTTATTTCGTACTTGTACTTCGCGCCGTTACCGACACCGGGCAGGAAAATCTCCCAAATGCCATTACCAGGATGCAGGCGCATGACATGCCGTCGCCCATCCCAGCTATTGAAGTCACCAACGACGCTGACGCGCGATGCGTTAGGTGCCCAAACGGCAAAACGCGTGCCGCTGACATCGCCGACATCGAGAGGATGCGCGCCGAGCTTGCGGTATACGAACTGGTCGGAACCTTCACCAAGCAGGTACAAATCCATTTCGCCCAGCGTGGATGGAAAACGGTAAGGATCTTCGATGAGCTGCTTTTCACCGGACTGCCACGTGATCTGCAGGGCGTAGCGCCGTTTGCGCGGCGGCATCGCTGCCTCAAAGAGCCCGTTGTCATGGATACGTTTCATCGGGGCAAGCTTTGCGCCATCGCTTTCGACAAGATCGACAGCTTTTGCGCCAGGTTGCAGAGTCCGGACCACGCGGCCTTTCGCCGTATGGTGCACGCCGAGAAGCGCAAACGGGTTGTTGTGCCGGCCCTCGGCCAGCGCGATGATGTCGGAATTGATACTCATTTTTTACTCGGGTGATCCAGGTAAAGCGCGTTGATAGTCTGCTGTGCCGACCGCGCCCAATCAAAGCGCTGGGCAGCGGCTGCGATACATATCTCCTGCCAACGCACAGGGTCTTCGGACCGTAACGCCAATGCGGTAAGCGTCCTCTCTACGAAAGCGTCTGCCTGGGCATCAGGGGTCGAGCCGCCGAACAGGAAGCCGGTCTTATCCTGGTCGATCGTGTCACTCAGGCCGCCGACCGCATGCGCGACACAAGGCTGGCCACGGCGCATGGCGAGCATCTGGCTGATGCCACAGGGCTCGAAGCTGGACGGCATCAGGAACAGGTCTCCGGCATGGTAGAGCGGGTCGGCGAGCACTTCCGAATAGCCGCACAGGAATATCAGGTTCGGGAGCTTTTTCGCGACCTCGAGCATACGTGCTTCGAAAGACGCCTCGCCGCTGCCCAGAATGATAATGACGGCTCTGCGCCCGAGGTCGTTGGCAATTCGCTCCAACGGCGATTCGCTGCCGTCATTTGAGTGCAGGAGGAGAGTCGCCTTCTGTGCCACGAGACGGCCAATACTCGTCACCACATGCTGCGGCCGGCGTTTGGGCATCGCAGCCAGGCGTTCCAGCGCGAGATTGTGAGCCTCGTTGGCGGGCGCAGCGATTTGCCAGTCATGGAGCTGGGCTTCGAGCATGCCGAGAATGCGTTGCCAGCCCGGGCGGCGCCCCCGTGAGTCACCGTAAAAGCAGCCGTTCAGGACACCGGACAGCCGACCCTCGTCATGGGCGGCTCGCAGGAGCGACTCGAGACCTTCGCCGCCAATGAAGCCCGTGCTGCGATCGCTGGGTTGGCAAATCTCGTGCGCGTAATTTTCGGACACTGTGCTGACCCGGTCGGCGAGGCGGATTGCCACTGCCATTGGATTGATGCAGTGCCCGTGCGCAGGGTCGGCCACCGCGTCTCTGTCGTAGTTCATTTGCGGGAACCAGGCAGCCAGCGAAGATTCGTCGCCGTCCAGCGGTCTTGTTCCCTGGTAGGAGAGATTATGGATCGTAAAGACCGTCCGGATGCCGCGCAAACCTGCGAATTCCTCAAGGTAACGGGTGATCGGCAGGAACAGGGCAGCGTGCCAGTCATGCAGATGCACGACATCGGGGGCCTGCTCCAGAGACTGGATCCACGCGGCGGCCGCGACACAGAAGAATGCGAACTTGTTGGCGTCCGTTGCGAACGGCCGGTCCCCATCTTCCCCATAGTAGATGCGGCCCGCGCCCTGTTCCTCGAACAATGCGTGATGCAGGACGATGTTCTCGACGCCGCTCTCACCCACCAGTCGCCAAACCTGTACGTCCTGCTGCGCACCACGATAGGGCACAGCAACCGTGCCGAGCCTCTCGGCACCGGTCAGTCGATGCAGGGTCCCGTATGACGGCGTTGCAACGCGAACCTGCCAGCCTTCGCCGGCAAGCGCTTGCGGCAAGTCGCGCACGACGTCGCCGACGCCACCGACCTTGCCACCGGGGAGGGCGCCGTTCTCGGACGCGAGGAATATGACTTGCTGCGTAGCGATGCCGTTGCGCCTAGCGTGTGTGATGGAGCTGCTGGTCGAGCATGTCCGGCGTTACCAGGGTCAGGCCGGATTCTGTAACCCGGAAGCCACGTTCGCGGTCATGATCATGATCGACGCCGATAGTCATGCCGTCTTCCAAAGTGCAGCCAGCGTCAATAATGCTGCGGTGCAGGCGACAATTCTGGCCGACCTCAACGTCAGGCAGTACAACGGAATCCGAAACCTCGCTGAAAGAATTGACGGTGACTCGTGAAAACAGGAGCGAGCCTCTTATCTCGGCACCTGACACCACGCAACCGCCGGATACCATCGACTGAATGGCAGTACCGCGACGGTCAGGGTCGTCAAAAACAAACTTCGCGGGCGGTGCCTGCGTCTGGTGTGTGAAGATCGGCCACTTGTGGTCGTACATGTTGAGCTGCGGCGTCACGGACACGAGTTCCATGTTGGCCTCCCAGTAGGCGTCGAGTGTTCCGACGTCACGCCAGTAGGCTTGTTGCTGAGTCTCAGGATCGCGGAACGGGTACGCATACACGCGGTAGTCCTCGACGATGGAGGGAATGATGTTCTTGCCGAAGTCATGTTGGGTGTCGGGAGTATCCGCGTCCTTGATAACTTGTTCGTAGAGAAAGTCGGTGTTGAAAACGTAGTTCCCCATCGAGGCCAGGCAAATGCCAGGCTTGCCCGGGATAGGGTTCGGTTTCTCGGGTTTCTCGTCGAAAGCGATAACGCGTCCGGTTTCGTCGACGGTAATTACGCCAAGCTGACCGGCTGCCTCATCGCACGGGACCTCAACGCAACTGACGGTCATGTCGGCGTCCAGGTCGGCGTGCATGGCCAGGAAGGGGCCATAGTCCATCTTGTAGACATGGTCGCCGGAGAGGATCAGGACAAATCGCGGGTCGTGCGTACGTATGATGTCGAGATTCTGGTATACGGCGTCAGCCGTGCCTTTGTACCACTCGCCACCGACGCGCTGAGAGGCCGGCAGGATTTCGACGAATTCCCGCGAGCCGGCCTGGAACCAGGACCAGCCATGCACGAGGTGCCGAATCAGCGAATGCGCCTTGTACTGTGTGAGAACGCCCATGCGCCGCACACCCGAGTTGATGCAGTTGGATAGCGGGAAATCAACGATGCGGTACTTGCCGCCAAAATACAGCCCGGGCTTCGCTCGCCAATCGGTCAGTTCATAGAGTCGCGAACCTCGTCCACCGGCAAGGACAAGTGCCAGCGTGTCACGCGTGAGTAGGCTGACGTGACGGGAGAAATCTTTGTTCAGTTTGTTCATTGGATGACAACTCGCGCCCGGAGGCATTAACTAGGGACGCGATATTGTCGCAAAGTTTGGGGGACAATTGTGTGTCAAGTGCACGCCAACGCCAATTTCCGCCTGGTGTGCCAGGGGTGTTGATACGCGCCTCCGACCCTAGCCCCAGGTAATCCTGCAGTGGGGCGATGGCAATGCGTGCTTCTGTTGAAAATGCGGCCTTGATCAGGTCGGTATGTACTGTCTCGGCCGTCCCGCCCGTCAGCGCGAGTACGGCAGTTTGGGCATCCGCAATGTCCCCGGCGCTGCGAATGTCGTCCGGACTGCCCCGAAACCACCCGATCGTCGTGTCGTTATCGTGTGTACCGGT
>Ga0265303_10001777_pt1 | contig 13353 bp, 10 predicted proteins | sample Helome_2_FD_192494 | JGI IMG/M metagenome (GOLD analysis project Ga0265303, IMG submission 192494) | Marine sediment microbial communities from subtidal zone of North Sea - Hel_20160317 (Illumina Assembly) | ecosystem: Environmental > Aquatic > Marine > Subtidal zone > Sediment ... | reverse complement strand
CTTGTTAACGTAATCAAGTACACCCCACAGGCGATAAAACTGTACCACCGAGTCAACGCGCATGATTTCGTGACCCCGGGGGCTGAATAGCACGATGGTCGGTGTATAAAACAGCCCGAGATCTTCCCCCCATTGTTTGGCCGTGGTCTTTTTACCGTCGGGCGTTACGACTTCGGTATCACCAAACAGGTTGAGCTGCACCACGTCCAGTTTTGCAATTTCGCCGAGAATTTCGTCCTGTGTTAAAGGTCCACTGTGGAGTAGTTCGCAGGCATGGCAGTTGCCCTGTTCGAATATAACCGCAAGTGCCTTGTCCGAAGATTGCCCGCCGCGCTGCAGGTGATACGGAGGCTGTAGAAAAAAGTTGCGTTCGATTAAGTCGCCCGAGGTAAAGAATAGATCCGGCTCGGCGCGCTCGAGGTAGTCGCGAAATTTCTCGACCCGGTAGAAACCCTCGACCACGTAGTGCAATGCCGCGCGAAACTGGTACGGCGGGTAATACCCCCGCAGGCGATATACCGGTTTTCCCTTGCGATCATAGAACACCAGCGAGGGCGTAAAATTAGTGTCGTAACGCAGTGCCAGTTCGCGCTCGCTGTAGGCGGTGCCGTTGGTATCGACGAACTCTTCGATGCCCCAGATGTCGACTGGAATCACGTCGAAATGCTCACGCAGGTAATGCTCTATCACGCTGTCGGTGAGATTGATCTCGAAGAATTTTTCGCAGTAGGCACAGCGCTTTTGTCCATAATAGACGGCTATACCAAACTTACCCTGTTCCCGCGCCTCGGCCACATCATCGTTCAGATCACCGAGACTCAACTTGAACCAGTCCGGGTAAACCAGCTCCTCGTCGAGCAGGGTGTCGTCGAATTTGAGCGGATCCTTATCGGTCATAGGCTTTAAATATCCGATTTCGTCGATCAGATGGACTGACCCAGATCAATTTTATTGAAATTTAGTCGTCGCTGCGCCCATAGACGTCATCGAATCGTACAATATCGTCTTCGCCCAGGTAGGAGCCCGACTGCACCTCGATAATATCGAGTGGTATTACCCCAGGATTCTCGATGTAATGGGTGGCGCCGAGCGGAATAAAAACCGACTCGTTTTCATGGATGTCGAAAATTTCTTCGTCACGAAAAACCCGCGCTTTTCCCTTGACCACTATCCAGTGTTCGGCGCGGTGATGATGCATCTGCTTGGATAAGCGTGCACCGGGATTTACGGTAATGCGCTTGACCTTGTAACGCTCACCTTCATCCACCGAATCGAAGCTGCCCCAGGGACGGTATACGATGCGGTGAAAGTTTTCCTCCTCGCGTTCATTCAGCTTGAGTCGTTCGACGATCTGCTTCACTTCCTCTGCCTGGTACTTGTCGGCAACCAGCACCGCGTCATGGGTTTCTATGATAACCAGGTCTTTAACTCCGACCGCGGTCACGAGCCGGCTCTCCGCGTGCACCAGCGAATTTTCAGTGTCGCTGGTGATAACATCGCCGTGGGTAGCGTTGCCGGACTTATCCTTGTCGCCCTGTTCCCACAACGACGAATAGCTGCCGATGTCGCTCCAGCCGGCGTCCATCGGCACCACGCAAGCCAGGTCGGTTTTCTCCATTACCGCGTAGTCGATCGAATCGGACTCGCAGTTGGCAAATGCTTCCGCATCGAGGCGCAAGAATCCAATATCTTCGCGCAGATTGTCGATCGCCTGCCGGCAATGCCTGACCATATCCGGATTGAATTTTTCAAGCTCCGCGAGATACGAATGCGCCTTGAACATGAACATTCCACTGTTCCAGTAATAGTCGCCGGTGGCCAGGTATTTCTCGGCCGTCTCCAGGTCCGGTTTTTCGACGAATTGATCGACGATAAAACCGTCTCCATCGGTACCGCCGCGCTTGATGTAGCCGTAGCCCGTAGCGGCATGCGTCGGCACGATTCCGAAAGTCACCAGCCTGCCTGCCTCGGCTAACGGCTGGGCCTGCCGCACGGTCTCGCAAAAAGCTTTCTCATCCTTAATTTCATGATCTGCCGAAAGCACCAGCAATACCGGGTCGTCGGCAAGCTCGACGGCGTGAATCGCGGCAACCGCAATCGCAGGTGCGGTGTTCCTGCCGACGGGTTCGAGAATGATCGATAAATCCTCGATGCCGAGCTGTCGTGCCTGTTCGGCGACGATGAAGCGATGCTCGCTATTACAGACGACGGTCGGTGCGGAATGTGACAGCCCGTCGAGACGCGTCAGTGTTTTTTGCAGCATGGTCTGGTCGTGCAGCAAGCTGAGAAACTGCTTCGGGTACATCTTGCGCGACAGTGGCCAGAGCCGTGTGCCGGAACCGCCCGAGAGAATAATGGGAATCAAATTGAGGCCTCGTTTGTTCTGTGAAACTGTTACAGTTGCAATAAGCTTGGCGAGCAACCATTATAAATTGATACGCGAGCTAAAAACAGGCGCTATGTCACAGCAAGCATCGAGATCCGAGCAGGTAATTGCAGGCTACAAGCAGCACAAGCTTGCTGCCAGTGCGCTGCGGTGCATTCGTGACTTAATCCAGGACTTTGAAGAGGAGCGTGCTTCGAACCTGCGCTTGGCGGCGATCGCTTTACCCATCATTTTACTGCTGATCGGGGTCGCGATCTGGTTACATCTAAGCGCCAGCAGCCTGATCTTGCCCTAATCCCTATTTGTGCTGACCTGCTCAATTTATTGGGTAATCCAGTAATTCATCAATGCTGTTTTTCAGTCCATGATTGCGGCGCGTAATTGTTGGCAATCTGGTTGAATATAGTGGTCGTAACAAATGCATTTCCGTGAATTTTTATGCCCGAGTTTGGTGATGCATTTGCGCAGCAATTACTTTAACATGATTTGGAATTACACAGGCATTTGATGGGGTCGATACATGTCAGAACAGTTCCAGGCATACCAAATCGGGAAGAACGAAGATGGTCAGCGTTGCGTGCTGACGCAGTTGGACGATAGCGATTTGATGGAAGGCGACGTCACCGTCGACGTCGAATACACCACACTTAATTACAAAGACGGTCTGGCATTGACCGGCAGGTCGGCAATCATTCGCAAGTTCCCGCTGACCCCCGGTATTGACTTTAGCGGTACGGTTACGACCTCGGAACACGCCGGTTTCAAGACTGGCGATCGCGTGATTTTAAACGGGTTCGGCGTGGGTGAGGTACATTCCGGCGGGTATGCGCAAAAAGCGCGCGTCAACGGAGACTGGCTGGTACCGCTACCGGATGGCCTGGACACGCGTCAGGCAATGGCGATCGGAACCGCTGGCTATACCGCGATGCTAAGCGTTATGGCGCTCGAAAATCATGGTATCAAGCCCGGCGATGGCGATATTCTGGTAACGGGTGCATCGGGTGGCGTCGGCAGTATTGCCGTTGCCATCCTTAGTCGGCTGGAGCATCGCGTGGTAGCCACTACCGGGCGAATGAACGAAAAGGACTTTTTAATGGGCCTGGGTGCCGCCGATGTACTGGATCGCGCTGGTTTTGCTGAAAAAGCGCGCCCGCTGGGCAAGGAGCTATGGACCGGTGCAATCGACGTCGCCGGGGGCAATACGCTTGCCAATGTTTTGAGCCAGATGAAATACGGCGGCGCGGTGGCGATCTGCGGGTTGGCCGAATCGATGAACCTGCCCACAACGGTGGCGCCGTTTATACTTCGCGGGATTGCAATGTATGGCATTGATTCGGTCATGGCGCCGATCGAGAAGCGCAAGATTGCCTGGCAGCGTCTGGCGACAGATCTTGATCTGGGATTGCTGGACAGCCTGTCCTTTGATCTTGATTTTGCAGATTTACCGCAAGCGCCAGAAGATATCCTGGATGGTAAGATCAGGGGCAGGGCGGTAGTCAAGGTTCCCTAGTGGAGCGTCGTTACAACTACGGCGTGACGCTGGTCATCATCGGCGGTTTTTTTCTCAGCACTTCCGGAATCCTGTTACGTAATATCGAAACGGCAAGCGGCTGGCAGGTTTTATTTTACCGCGGATTCACGTTCTCCCTAACCCTGTTGTTGCTGCTGCTGATCCGCTATCGGTCGGGCATTGGTCGCGCCTTCCACAAGATTGGCAGGCCTGGTCTGTGGGCTGCGCTGGTGCTTGGACTGGGTTCAATTTGCTATATTTTTGCGATCCTGTTGACCACGGTTGCAAACGCGGTGTTTATTATTGGCGCCGCACCATTGGCGACGGCATTTGCCGCGTGGCTGATACTCGGCGAACGAACTTCCCGCTTCGGCGTTATCGCGATGCTGGTATCACTTGCCGGTATCGGACTGATGTTCGCCGATGGTCTGATCGAGGGCCGCTGGGCGGGCAATATCGCGGCACTCGGTGTGGTTGCGTCCTTTGTTGCTTTCCTGTTAATTATTCGCGATAAACGTGGCACCGACATGCTGCCGGCGACCTGTCTCAGCGGCATCGTGATGGGTGGGGTTGCGGCATTATTTGTTGAATCGTTTGTTATTTCAAACCACGACCTGGTGATCGCGATTACCATGGGTTGTCTGCAGTTCGGTATCGGATTCTGGTGCTTCACCGTGGCCTCGCGCTATATCATGGCGTCCGAGGTTGCCCTTTTCTCACTGACCGAATCGATTCTCGGTCCGATCTGGGTCTGGATCGGGGTTGGCGAAAAACCAAGCTGGCTCACGCTGATCGGTAGCGCTATTGTACTGGTCAGCGTCGTGACCTATTGTTTTAACGGGATACGAATCGAAAGAGAATTGCTGAGAATTCAGTCGAATTCTACCTGATCACCAACCTTTATATTGCCTGCCTTCGTGACGTTACAACAAATTCCACCGCGCCATTCCGGCGTCAAGGCAGCGGTTAGCCCCAGGTGTTGTGCGTCCATCATCGAGCAGGGATCGGTTTCCTCGGTCACCAGTAGCTCCACGTCACCGATGCGCACCGCTTTACCAACATAAGAGGCATCAAACTCAACCTCATCGACCAGCAAATTGGCACGCCGGGTGGTCCACGGTAACTCGGAACCGACCTCGGCACAGGCTTTATGCCATGCCGATTCGCTTAATATTGTTATCTGGCGGCCCTGCTGGGTTCCCCGAAAATCGCCGAGGATTCCATTTGCCACGGTCACCTGCGCGCTGTCGATTACCTGCATTGCCACGCGAGGCCGGTTTTTTATGGCGATTGCCTTGATCGAACCCATTTTATCCCAGGATACGGTTTTCGTGCGCCGGAATTGTCACTGCTTATTCAGGTAATAACACGGGGTATAGGTTTTCCCCGGAACTTTCATTCGCTGCTGGGCCACGAAGGAATGCAGTAAACCATCCAGCGAGTGCATAATTTCCTTTTCACCCCTGATTTCAAAGGGGCCATTCTTCTCGATTCGCTGAATCCCTTCTGCCTTTACGTTGCCCGTTACGATTGCCGAGAACACACGCCGCAGATCGGCCGCGAGCAAGTGCAGGTCCTGTTCGCGACCGATATTGAGCGCAGCAACATTTTCGTGGGTTGGATCAAACGTTTTTTGAAACTGGTGATCAATATTCAAAAGCCAGTTGAAATAGTAGGCGTCCGAATGTTCGCGCCGGAAGTTACGCACCGATTCGAGCCCAGCCTTCATTTCATGTGCGACCTTGGTGGCGTCATCGATGATGATGGTGTAGCGCTCCCGCGCCTCGTGTCCGAGCGTGAGCTTGATGAATTCGTCGATCTGCCTGAAATAATCGCTCGCGCTTTCTGGTCCGGTCAGAATCAGCGGGAACGGGATGTGGCGATTTTCCGGGTTGAGGAGAATGCCCAGGATGAAAAGAATTTCCTCGGCCGTGCCGACTCCTCCGGGAAATACGACGATCCCATGACCCGCTCGTACGAAGGCTTCGAGACGCTTTTCGATATCCGGTAAAATGACGAGTTCATTGACGATCGGGTTGGGGGACTCGGCGGCAATGATACCAGGTTCTGTCAGCCCGACATGCCGACCCCGGCGGATTCGCTGTTTGTTATGACCGATCGCCGCACCTTTCATAGGCGCTTTCATGGCACCTGGGCCGCAGCCAGTGCAAATATTGAGACCACGTAATCCAAGCTGATAGCCCACATCTTTGCAATAGTCGTACTCGGCTCGACCAATCGAATGCCCACCCCAGCAGACCACCAGGTTCGGCTCGGTTTCCCGGGCGAGTACGCGGGCGTTGCGCAGGATATGAAACACCACGTTAGTAATCCCTTCGCTGGTGTCCATATCGAATATCTGGTTTGACTCGATCTTGTTCTTTACATACGAGACATCCCTCAGTACCGCAAACAGTTGTTCCTGGATTCCCTTTATGACTTTACCATCAACGAACGCGCTCTCGGGTGCATTTTTGATCTCGAGCTTGACGCCGCGCGCCTGCTGAACCACGCGGATTTGAAAGTCGCGGTAACGTTCGAGTACCTCGCGCGCGTCATCGGTGGTGCTATCCACGTTCAACACGGCCAGCGAGCAGCGTCTGAAAGTTTCGTAGAGACCATCCTCCTTGCTGCCCTCCTTAAGCTGGCTGACCTCCAGCTGAGACAGGATGTCCATGTTTCCGCGTGGGGTAAGGCGCGTGATTTCCGTGTTCTTTGTCATCGTTCCGAGTGATAAAATTTGGTCTATAGTATAGTGCAGTAGAGAAGGAATCATGACATGAGTGATCAATTATTCGAAGTCGCTTTTTCTGGCCAGATCAGTGACGGTGCCAACCTGGAAGAAGTCAAGGCCAGGGTTGGCAAAATGTTCAACGCCGATGATGCAAAGCTGGCACAACTGTTTTCCGGCAAGCGCATTGTCATCAAGAAAAATATCGATCAGGCTACCGCTGCGAAATATAAAACAGCGCTTAACCGTGCCGGTGCCGAGTGTGAAATAAGTTCCTCCGGTGGTGGAGAGCCAGCCCGGCAGCCCGCCGCTGCAGCACCGGCAGCCGAATCCGCGGCCAGTGCTGCGGCACCTCCACCGACCGAGTACGAAAGCAGCTACGACGGCGACGTTGCACCACCCCCGCGGACGGACCCGCTTGGTATCACCGGCGATCAGATCGAGGACCTCGCGGCTTCGATTGCGCCGGTGGGCAGCGAGTTACAGGATGATTACAGGGAACCGGAAGAACCTGATATCGATATCACTGGCTTCGATATTGCACCGGTCGGCAGTGATCTCAGTGACGGCAAGAAGGAGTCTGAGCCACCGCCACCTGACACCAGTGGCATCACCCTGGCCGACTAGTCCGTCCCCCGTCATCCAGGCGGTATCCCCTTCACAGAGCAGCCACGAGGATTTCGAATGGTCCATTTGGCGAATTGCTGCGAGCTGGCACTAACGTTTGCCTGGAGCTGGCAAACGCGGCTAGAGCATATCGGAGGCGTAGTCGGCGAGGCGCGAGCGCTCAACGTTCATTAACGTGATATGCCCGCTGTGCTCCCAGTGTTTAAAGCGATCGACGACGTAGGTCATGCCTGAAGTGGTTTCGGTCAGATAAGGCGTATCGATCTGCTTGAGATTACCGAGGCATACGATCTTGGTGCCGGATCCACTACGTGTAATCAAGGTTTTCATCTGCTTGGAGGTCAGGTTTTGCGCCTCGTCAATGATAATAAACTTGTTTTGAAAAGTGCGCCCGCGCATGAAGTTCAGCGAGCGAATCTTGATGCGGTTGCGCAGTAAATCGTTAGTTGCAGCCTGCTCCCACGAATCCTTTTGATCACTCCCGGTCAGCACTTCCATGTTGTCCATCAGTGCCCCCATCCACGGTGTCATTTTCTCTTCTTCGGTGCCTGGCAGAAATCCGATGTCTTCGCCAATCGGGATAGTAACGCGGGTCATGATGATTTCCTTGTATAGCCCCTGGTCCAGCGTCTGGGTTAAACCCGCGGCCAGCGCTAACAGCGTTTTGCCGGTCCCGGCGCTGCCCGACAGGGTTACGAAGTCGATCTCGGGATCCATTAGCAAATTCAGTGCAAAATTTTGCTCACGACTGCGGGCGTTAATACCCCACACCGAATGTCGATGGCCATAGTAATTCTGGCAGACTTCGATCAAGAAACCGGCCTCTTTTTTCTTGCGCACGATTGCCTCGAACTCATCGTCAATAAAAATGAACTGGTTGGGATACCATTCCTCGCCACTCAGGCTCTGGACCTGGTAATAGGCCTTACCTTCTTCCTGCCAGCTTTCGATTTGTTTGCCGTGAGCTTCCCAGAAGTCGCTGCGCAGTTGACAGGAGCCACTGAATAGCAGGTCGAGGTCATCGACGACCCGGTCATTGGCATAATCCTCGGCCGTAATCCCGAGTATGGTTGCCTTGATGCGCAGGTTGATGTCCTTGGAAACCAGGACGATTTCGTGATTCTCGACTTCTTTCTGCAGCGCAATGATCGTATTCAGGATCGTATTATCATTTTTATTGCCGGGTAGCGACTCCGGTAAATTGGAACCATGCGCCTGGGTTTGAAAAAACAGGCGCCCGCTGCACTTGTAGGGTTCTTCGGCAGGATTGAACTGGCTCAGCTGCAGGCCCTGTTCGATGACGACTTTTTTTTGCGCGGTTAGTAATTCATCGATAAAGCGATTGGTTTGACGTACGTTTCGGGCGACCTCCGATACCCCGAGCTTGGCGTTATCGAGCTCTTCGAGCACGGTCATCGGCAGGTACACGTGGTGTTCCTGAAACTTGAAGAGGGCCGAAGGGTCGTGCATCAAAACGTTGGTATCGAGCACGAAAATTTTTGTATCGGGGCCGGAATCGGCAAGTACAACGGGTGACATAAAGCAAACTCTGAGGTGACGATTAATGGTAAATCAATCGGATTTAACATGCACTCGATTTGTGCGGCAAGTCGAAAAATATCAGGCCTATGGGACTAGTCGGGTGCCTCGATTGCGGTTCTTCAGCCATTGGGTGAAGTAGGTTACAGGATGCCCGATTTGAAAGCTGCGTGATCAGGCCTTAAGACTGGTTTTGGCTGGCCACGATTGCTATTCCTGCGTAATATTTAACCGGGTGAACTTTTAAGCAGGGGTATTTCATGAACCCATCGGGACCTCTCGCGGGATATCGCGTGATCGAACTGGGGCAGCTGCTGGCCGGGCCGTTTGCCGGTTGTATGCTGGGCTATTTTGGTGCCGAAGTCATCAAGATTGAACCACCGGATGGTGGCGATCCGATTCGACGCTGGCGGGAAATGCGCGGAGATACCTCGCTATGGTGGCGGTCGCTGGCGCGTAACAAGAAATCCGTAACCATAGATCTGAAAAGCGAACGCGGGATCGAGCTGGTACGCAGGCTGATCGAAAAAGCCGACGTGGTGATCGAAAACTTCAGGCCTGGCGTGGTTGAGAAATGGGGTCTCGGACCGGCGGATTTCAAGGAAAGTAATCCAGGTCTGGTATACGCCCGTATATCCGGTTATGGACAGGATGGACCTTATGCAAGTAAACCCGGGTTTGCCTCGGTATGCGAAGGGATGAGTGGTTTTCGTTACGTCAACGGTCACCCGGGGGAGCCACCTGTGCGACCTAACCTCAGTATCGGCGATACGATTTCCGGCATTCATGCTGCGCTTGGAATCACCATGGCGCTGCTGGAAAAACAGCAGAGCGGGGCGGGGCAGGTCGTTGACGTGGCGCTGGTTGAATCGATGTTCAACCTGATGGAAGCGGTGGTTCCAGAATACGATGGCAACGGCGTGATACGCGAGCCGTCGGGTAGTACCGTTACCGGAATCGTGCCGACCAATACCTATCGTTGTCGCGATGGCAGGTATATTGTTATCGGTGGTAACGGTGACTCGATATTCCAGCGATTAATGCTCGCGGCCGGTCAACCCGGGATGGCGGAAGACCCGCGCCTGGCGACCAACCCGGGACGGGTGGAGCACGAAGCCGAAATAGATGCGGTGTTATCAGAATGGTGTGCCGCCAACGAGGCGAGCGATTTGCTCGAGCAACTTGACCAGGCCAGGGTACCGGCCGGTCCAATTTACAATGTCGAGGACATGCTCAACGATGTGCATTTCAATGCGCGGGGTTTGTTCGAAACTGTCGAGGTTGACGGAAAGGCGTTGAAAATTCCAGCGCTGGTACCCAAACTTTCGCGTACGCCCGGCGCCACGCGCTGGCCGGGTGGCGCACTGGGACAGGATAATCGCGAGGTTCTGCAGGATTTATTAGGCTTGAATGAACAGCAGCTCGAAGCGCTCAGGTCTGCAGCCGTAATTGCGTAGTGGGTATAACAGGGAACTTTGTGTCGATAGACAGGTACCAATCATTGAGGTGAAAAAAGATGTCGAAAATTAGACTTTGCGTAATGGTGCTGGCATTAACCGGTTTCGGTTCGGCCCCCGCATATGCCGATGGTGGCTATAGCAATAATAACGCTAAATCCAGGCTAGCCCCTTTCCAGGAACTGATTGAGGGCGAAAATTACCAGCTGGCGATCATCGAGCTGGATAAGGCCCTGGTTGACGAGCCCGATAATGCGGACTTTTTAAACCTGCTGGCCTATAGCAATCGCAAGCTGGGTAACTTCGATACCGCACTTGATTACTATCTCAAGGCGTTGAAAATCGACCCCGATCATCGTGGCGCTAATGAATACCTGGGTGAACTTTATCTGCAGCTCGGGCAACCCGAAAAAGCCGAGGAGCGACTTTCGGTGCTGGATAAGGAGTGCTTTTTCGGTTGCGACGAGGATGACGAGCTGAAACAAGCCATCGAGGAGTACCGCAAAAAGAACGCATCCTGAGCAGCGACAGATATCCTGGTCAGCCAGCCCGGAGCCCCGGGATTCGCTGGCGACCGGTATGGCCGGCCCAGCTTTATCGCTTGCAACAGCCGACAGGTTTTCAGACCTGAAAGCAGGCCTGGTTTCCGACACGAGACGGCAGCTATTTCATGATAAGCTAACGCGGTGATTTATTACCGCGAATTAAACCTGGATCGGGCCAGCGAATCACGCAAGGATCGAGCATGGATCGAACAACAATGGACACGGCAACAGTGTCGCGTTTTCATCTTAAGACACGATAAAAGCCTGATGTGCTGGCGTGACCGAAACCTGGATACGCCGCAAGTCATCGATCTCCCAAAAGCCGAAATCGAAAACCTGGCGGAAGCATCCGGACAGCGGGTATTCCTCGGGATTGATCGTCACGGTCCACTATTTGCGCTCGACGTCTCCGGTCACGATGATATTGTACTTGCCGATTTTGTTGGCGATAACGAGTTTGTCGATCTGCGGGATGTCGGCTGGCTACTGGAATCCCAGCAGGCCGCGCAACTCGCCTACGCCCGTGGATTACTTTTCTGGAACCGGAATCACCGTTACTGCGGAATTTGCGGTAGCCCGACGCAAAGCGAAAATGGTGGCCACATGCGTCGCTGTACCAGTAGCAGTTGCGGACGTATGCATTTTCCGCGCACCGACCCGGCAGTGATCATGCTGGTTGAAGATCGCTCGGATCCGCACCAACCGCGTTGCCTGCTAGCCCGTAACTCGCGCTTTCCGAATCGTATGATGTCGACCCTGGCCGGTTTTGTCGATCCCCTCGAGAGCCTGGAAGAAACGGTAGCGCGTGAGGTTTATGAAGAGTGCGGTATCAGGGTGGGTAAAATAGAATACCAGGCCTCACAACCCTGGCCTTTCCCGTCGTCAATCATGCTGGGTTTCAGGGCCGAGGCCCTGACCCGGGATATCGTCGTAGACGGTGTCGAGATCGAAGAGGCCTACTGGTTCGATGCCCATCAATTAAAGGAATTCGGGGAGTGGGGTGATGGCGGCGATTATTTCTGCCTGCCGCGCCGAGATTCGATCGCGCGTTACCTGGTGAATACCTGGATCAATGAAGTTCTGGATAGCGAACGCTCAGGTTGACTCGAGCGACCCGTTAAACTAGTTGAGATGCCATCATTTCCTGATCTTGGTCGGCAATCTGCGGGCGATGATCGGCGGCAAAGAAAGTGTAAATCACCGGCAGTACAAACAGCGTGAACAGGGTACCGATGGCGAACCCGGATACGATGGTGATGCCGATAGACTGGCGGCTGGCGGCGCCTGCACCGCTTGCAACCACCAGGGGCATGATGCCGATGATGGTCGAGAAAGAAGTCATCAGGATCGGTCGCAGTCGAATCGAGGCAGCCTTGATCACGGCATCGACCGGTGACAGGTTATCGTTCTTCTGCATTTCATTGGCAAATTCAACAATCAGTATGCCATGTTTACTGACCAGCCCGATCAGTGTAATCAGCCCGACCTGGCTGTAAATATTCATCGATACCTGCCACAGGAACATCGGTATTATCGCCCCGAACATCGCCAGCGGCACCGTTGTCAGAATAATCAATGGATCACGCAGGCTCTCGTATTGCGCCGCCAGTACCAGAAACACGACAATAATCGCGAAGCCAAACGTGAGTGCCAGTACCGAACCTTCCTGGATAAGCTGGCGCGACTGCCCCTGATAGTCGAAGCTGTAACCGGCGGGGGCAACTTCTTCGGTTATGTCACGCAGTACTTGCAACGCCTCGCCGAGCGGCACACCGGGTACCGCATCGATTTTGGCGGCGTTTTGCTGCTGGAACTGTACCAGTTCTCGAGGTACCGAGGTATAGTCGATATCGACCAGCGTCGACAGGTTGATTTGCTCGCCCTGGTCGGAGTAAACATAATACTGGCCGACGATTTCGGCATTTTGGCGCTCCTCGCTGCGCGCCTGCGGAATAATCTTGTAACTGCGTCCGGCCAGGTTGAAGCGACTGACATAACCTTCAGCCAGGATTACCCCGAGCGTCTGCCCGATTTCGCGCATTGAAATGCCCATCGAGTCGGCACGCTCTCGATCAATCGTGACCCGAATCTCCGGTTTACTGAAATCAAAATCGCTTTTGATAAAGAAAAATTTGCCGCTCTCGCGAGCCCTGTCAAGCACCTGTTGCACGACCCCGTATAGCTGGTCGTAGCCCTGCTGGGTTTTCAGAATGAATTCGACCGGGGTGTTGCCACTGGCGCCCGGGAGAGAAGGGGGATTAAATGCGAAACTCTGCAGTCCTGGTTGCTGATCAAGCTTGAGCTGGATTTGCGGAATCATTTGCATCGAGGTCAGGCTACGTTCTTCCCAGGGCTTGAGTAGCATGCCCGCGAAGGATACGGTCGGCCCGCCAAAGCCGTTTGCCATGAAAGACGATTGATACTCGTTTTCGTATTCACGAAATATATCGATGTAAGGCGCGGTGTACTTGTTGAGGTAGTCGAGGCTGCTGTGATCGGGTGCCTGCGAGAAGGTAAAAATGACCCCCTGGTCTTCTTCTGGCGCGAGTTCATTCTGA
>Ga0265303_10001776_pt1 | contig 13355 bp, 12 predicted proteins | sample Helome_2_FD_192494 | JGI IMG/M metagenome (GOLD analysis project Ga0265303, IMG submission 192494) | Marine sediment microbial communities from subtidal zone of North Sea - Hel_20160317 (Illumina Assembly) | ecosystem: Environmental > Aquatic > Marine > Subtidal zone > Sediment ... | reverse complement strand
GTCTTCGGGTAGGCGAACTGATCGCGGATGATCTTGAACACGATGTCGTAGGAGGGGAGGGTGAAAACCACCATCACCATGCCCTTGTCGCCGGGCGCATTGATAAACAGATCATCCGAGTGCGACAGATGACGGAAAAAGCTCCGGTATCGCTCCGTCTTGCCCTGTTTGGCGCGGCCGAGCACGGTGAACAACTCGGCCAGGGGCTTTTGCGGGATGATGCTGCGCAGGAACACAACCGCGTCGGCAACGGTTTCGAGGTCAGCATGATAGTAGGAGCGGGTGAAGCCGAACAGCACGCTGACGTCGGCCGGCCGCACCAGCACCGCATCCACGGCCACGCCTTCGCCGGTGCTGCGCAGGCTGATCACCAGCGGCCGGTAATCGTCGTCCCGGGTCACCATGCGGCCGACCAGGTAGGCGCGCGTGCCCTGGTAGAATACCGGCTTCAAAAACTCCAGTCGCGCCAGATTGTCGATGCCGCCGCAGGACTGGCAGTCATCGGTGATGTGTGAGTGGATAAAGCGCAGGCTGAAATCCAGATTCTCCCAGCCGACATCGAAGGCGTAGGCATCCAGGAGCCGACGGCAGGCGTCGTCGAGAAAGCCCTCTAGCGCAAATGCATTGACGGTGGGTTCCTGGTTGAGCGCCTCGATCGGGCGCTCCTCGAGCGCGATGTACTCAACTTCAGGATCGATGCCGGTGGTGTCGAAGATGCGCCGGGTGATGGAGCTGAAATACGTCTTGGTGAATTCCTGGTCCACATAGTCGCGGATCATCTCCGAGAATTCGATCTTGATCTGCTTCCACAGCGGGCGATCCTGCTGGTTCGGATGCAGCCGTTGCACCAGCCATTCGACCAGCTTCTGCACCCACTGTTCGTAGAGATCGATCCGCGCGACTGCGTCCTCGTGTCCGTGCTGCCAGTCACGCTGTTCAAAGCGCTTGCGGGCCCGGCGGGTGATCTCCCGGAACTCATCGTTGTAATCGCTGAAACCGTCACGGATGGCCGCGGCGCATTCCTGCGCCAGGGCCATCCGTTCCGGATCGCTGCTTGCTACAAGCGTCATACTGTCCGGTGCCGGCGTCCGTCTACATGTTGCCGATCAGGGCGTCGCCGAACTCGCTGCATTTGACCTCTTTCGCCCCTTCCATCAGACGGGCGAAATCATAGGTGACCACGCGCTGGCCGATGGTGGCGTCCATCGCGGCGATGATGCGGTCCGCGGCCTCGGTCCAGCCCATATAGCGCAGCATCATCTCGCCCGAGAGGATCAGCGAGCCCGGATTGACCTTGTCCAGATTGGCGTACTTCGGTGCGGTGCCGTGAGTGGCCTCGAACACCGCGTGGCCGGTGGTGTAGTTGATATTCCCGCCGGGCGCGATGCCGATCCCGCCGACCTGGGCCGCGAGTGCGTCGGACAGATAGTCGCCGTTGAGATTCATCGTGGCGATGACTTCGAACTCGCGCGGCCGGGTCAACACCTGCTGCAGCGTGATATCCGCGATCGCATCCTTGATCAGGATCTTGCCCGAATCCAGCGCGGCCTGCTGCTCGGTGTTGGCTGCATCGCCGCCCTTGTCGGCCTTGGTCCGTTCCCACTGGTCCCAGGTGTAGGTATGACCCGGGAATTCGCGCTCCGCCAATTCGTAGCCCCAGTTGCGGAAGGCGCCCTCGGTGAACTTCATGATATTGCCCTTGTGGACGAAGGTCACGCTCTTGCGCTTGTTGTCGACCGCGTATTGGATCGCTGCCCGGATCAGACGATCGGTGCCGTCCTGGGACACCGGCTTGAGACCGATGCCGGAGGACTCGGGGAAGCGGATCTTGCGGTATTCGCGCGGGAAGTGTTCCTTGAACAGGGCGAGGAAGCGCTCGCCATCCTTGGATCCGCGCTCGAACTCGATCCCGGCATAGATGTCCTCGGTGTTCTCGCGGAAGATCACCATGTCCACATCCTGCGGATGGCGTACCGGTGAGGGCACGCCCTTGAACCAGCGCACAGGCCGCAGGCAAACGTAGAGATCCAGCATCTGTCGCAGCGCCACATTGAGCGAGCGGATGCCGCCGCCGATCGGCGTGGTCAGCGGGCCCTTGATCGAGACCAGATAATCGCGGCAGGCCTGGACCGATTCCTCCGGTAACCAGCTGTGCAGCAGATCGTTGGCCTTCTGACCGGCATAGATCTCCATCCAGTGGATCTGACGTTTGCCGGCGTAGGCCTTCTCGACCGCCGCATCCAGTACCCGGACCGTGGCCCGCCAGATATCCGGACCGGTGCCGTCGCCTTCGATGAAGGGCACGATCGGATTGTCCGGGACGATCAGCTTGCCGTCATCGATGGTGATTTTGGCGCCCGCTGCGGGCACCTCGATTTTTGCCTCTCCCATATCGGTTCGCTCCTTGCTTTGTTCTTGTGCCGCCGGCGATGCGGCGACCTGTCCGCGTATGATACCCGCAGCGCTCGACGCCCTGCCACGCGGATCGAAACAAAGTCTCAGGAAGCGGCGGCCTCGCGCCCGGACTCCCAGGCCAGCATCACTGCCTTGCGTCTGGGCCCCCAGCGATAGCCGCCCAGCGCGCCGTCCTCGCGCAGCACCCGATGACACGGGATCAGCCAGGCGACCGGGTTGTGGCCCACCGCCTGGCCCACGGCCCGTGCCGCGCCGGGCTTGCCGATGGCCCGTGCCAGCTGGCCGTAGCTGACGTTGTGGGCCGCAGGCACGCGTAGCAGTGCCCGCCACACCTGGAACTGGAAATTGCTGCCAGCCACATGCAGCCGCAGCGGAGGCTGCACGGCCCCGGCAAAGATTCGCTCCACCAGTGCCCCGGTCCCGGCATCGTCGCGCTCCAGGCTGGCGTTCGGCCACGGATCGGTCACTCGTTCCCGGGGCGGCACGTCCTCGGACAAGAATTCGAGCGCGCAGATCCCGCGGGGCGAACGCGCGATAATGCAGGGGCCGAACGGGCTGTCGGAAACGCCCCAGTGCAGCACCAGCCCGGCGCCGCCCTGGCGATATTCGCCCGGCGACATCGCTTCGATGTCGACAAACAGATCGTGCAACCGTCCGCTGCCCGACAAGCCGACGTCCAGCGCCGAGTCGAACAGATTTGACGATTCAATGCGCTGTTTGGCGGCGTCCAGCGTCACGCTGCGCAAGAACTGATTTGGCGACAGACCTGCCCAGCGGCGAAACAACCGGCTGAAGTGATGGGGACTGAGATGCACGGCCGCCGCCATCTCGGCCACGCCAGGCTGGTGCCGGAAGTTGGCCCTGATCCAGTCGATGGCGGTTTCTATCCGCGCGTAGTCTCGTTTGTCGATCATGGCGCCAGTCTAATCAGACCGGCCCGGGCCGCCCACCCGAATCGTGCTGGATTCAGCTGCCCGCGGGTGGCGGCATCAGCAGATCCTCGGACCGGCGCACCAACTGCTCGTAGCGCGGCACCGAAATCCGGAATACCCAGCCGGCCAGAGACTCGCTGCGACGCGCCACGGCCTCGGGGTCGGCTCTGGGCACGTCGGGGGGCGGGCTCGCGTCACCGTTGTGGTCCTGCTGGACCCCGGCGCTATCCTCCTTGCCGGCCGCCGCGCCATTCTCGAGCGTCATGCCCATATCCAACGCGACAAAGCGGCCCGCGTCGGTCTGCCAGGCGCGCACGTCGATCTGGCGCCCGTCGACGAGCCGGTAGTTGATCTCTGCCGTCGGTTCACCGCCATCAAAGTCGCTCTCGGGCAGCACGTCCTCCAGTTTCAGGTTCTCCAGACCACGACTGATCGGGCTGGTGGCCGACGGGCTGGACAGTTCCCGCCCCTCAGGAATCCGCAGCAGGACGAGATGTCCATCGATGCCCACCAGCGTGACTTCCTCGCCGTCGGCGTGACGGATGGTCACGGCACGCAACAGCTCAGGCGGCACATCAAGCAGCGCCAGTTCCAGCCAGCGCTCGGGGCTGCGACCCGGCCGCAGTTCCTCGCTGATAAGATAGCTTTCCGCCTCGCCCTGGCGCCGCACATAGGTACCGCGGCCAGCCAGCGTTTCGACTTCGCCGACGATCAGCCGCGGTGACGCAGCGGGTCCGTCGACTTGCAGCAGCACGCCGCTGCCGGTATCGGCGCTGACGTCTTCCACGCCGAGCCGGGGATAGAGCGCCGGATTGGCCGTCTTGGGTTCGATGACACGGGCTTCGCTCAGCTTGAGCAGCAGTTTGCGGATGGCGCCGGCATCGGCTGCATATCCGTGTTTCTCAGACACGCTCCAGCCATCGCTGTCACGATCGAGCGTCACCGTCTGTCCGGACCCGCCGACCAGCAGGCGGATCCGTTCGGCCTGGTTGATTTGCTGGCTGAACCCGGGGAGCAGATAGGTGCCGTTATCGCTCAGTGATACCGACGCAGAATCACGCCCCAGCCAGAGTGCCGTCAGCGCCGCCAGCACCGCGACGACGCTGAGCACGACAAGAGTTTTGCCTTTCATCCTGCGTCCCCGTCAGATTTCTTTGCGGCGCCGGACCCGCACCATCGCCACCGCGATCGCGACGACGGACAGCAGCAGGGGCACCAGCCCGATGTTGATGACCTTGAGTGTCGTTCCCAGCTGCTCGATGCTGCGATCGAGATTGCGGCGCACGTCACGCAAGGCCTTGCGGATGCGCAGCTTCTCGTCCTGGAACCGCAGCAGCTCCGCCTGTTGTTCCGGCGTGATGATCAGCATATTGTCCTCGTCCTTGGCGGATTGCAGCGCCTGCAACCGGTTTTCGGTCTCGTCCAGCTCCTGCTGCAGCGTCTGCTCCTGGGCGCGGAAATTCGCGTCTGCCTCACGGCGCAGGTCCTCGACGCGCTCGAACGGGCGCGAGAAGGTGCCGCGGCTGCGCACTGCGATGAGGTCGCTGCTGCCAGTGAGATTGTCCACCCCGTTGACCGCGAAGCTGCCGTTGTCGGCAAAGGCCTGCAGGATGCGTTGGCCAAAGAAATTTTGCACCTGGACCCACATGCGGTCACTGAGCATATCGGTATCCGCGACCACGATCAGCTGCGGCCTGGTCTCGGCGGCGGCGCGATGTTCGGGTCGATCCGGCGATTCCGACAGACCCGCCGGTGGGCCTTCCGGAAAAGCGGTTTCGAACGCGCCGCTGACCCGGGCGGCGAGCACATAACGTTCACCGGTGGGCGCAAAGTCGTCGAGCAGCGCCAGCGGGTCTGGCAGGAAGCGCAGCTTCTCGGCATTTGTCAGCGCGGCCTGATCCGTGCTCTGCACCAGCGGCGTGATCTCTATCTCGGCATCGTCGACGCGGATGATGTGACCGCTCGAGCCAAAATTGAGTGTGTCCAGATTCGCCGTGATGACATCATCCCCGGATAGCGCATCGCCGCGCGCGCCGATCATCGCCAGATGACGGATCACCTGACCGGTGCCGGAATTCACCGACAGCGCCTGACCCGCGTCGAGCACCACCTCGGTCGGTTCTACCGAGAACCCCCAGGCGTTGAACAGCGCTTCCAGATTTGAAGATCGGTCGGCGAACAGAGCGCCGCTGGCTGAGGCGGGGTCCATCGGGATCTCGGCATCGGAAATCGGGTCGACAAAAGCCAGCAGCTTGCCACCACCCATCACGAATTGATCGACAGCGTAGAGTGTGGCGTCGCTCAGGTTCTTCGGGTGAACCAGGACCAACAACGCGATGTCTTCATCGATGGTGTCCACGCCGGGATCCAGGTTGCGCACCTCGAATAACTGTTCCATCTGCGTGGTCACAGCCCATGGCGGCAGCGCCTGACCGCTGCGCGGGTCGAAACCCTGGCTCAACGGCAGGGTGCTCATCAGACCGACCACCGGTCGTTGAATGGTGGAGAGGTTGTAGACCAGCTTGGCCAGATCGTATTCCAGGAACGCTTCGCGGTCCGGCTGGAAAAAACCGATGATTTCGAGGTCGTCGACTGCATTGGTGCCGGCCACGCCCATATAGATCGGGTCACCGGCGCCACCGAGGCTGACCGCCTGCAGTCCGAACTGTGATGCCTGATCTTCCTCTTCCGAGAACGGCAAGGGATCGACCTCTGTCAGCTGCAGCTTGCCGTCAGCGGTGATCACGAACTCCTGCAGCAGCTCGCGGATCCGGCGGGCATAATCCCGCAGCTGCGGGATGCTGTCAGTAGCCTGGTTGGAGAAGAAGAAATACAGCTGAACCGGTTCCTCCAGCGAGGCGAGAACATCCCGGGTACCCTGAGAGACGGTGTAGAGCTGATTTTCGGTCAGATCGAGCCGCTGCCCGCGCAACACGGTGTTGCTGAGCACGGTCAGCGCCAGGAACAATACGGCGAGGACCAGCAGACCGGTTCCGCCGAGGGAATGACTTTTCTTGGTCGTCACGTTTGTCTCCTAGTCCGCTTTCTTCAGGTCCAGGACCACGGTGTTGGCCGCCAGCCAGAAGCCTATGACGAGCCCGAAATAGACCACCGCGCGCAAATCGATAACGCCGCGCGACAGCGAACGGAAATGGGTCATAAACGACAGCGACGCGACCGCATCGGTCAACACCTGTGGCGCCCAGCCGCTGAACAGGTCCAGCACCAGCGGCAGACCCGACAACAGGAAGCCAAAACACACGACCACGGTGATGATAAAGGCGATCACCTGGTTGCGCGTGGTAGCCGAGATGCAGGCGCCGATGGCGAGAAAGGCGCCAGCCATCAGCAGGCTGCCCAGATATGCGGTGAAGATGGCGCCGTTATCCGGTTCGCCAAGATAGTTCACCGTGATCCAGATCGGGAAGGTGAGCGCCAACGCGATGCCGCAGAACGCCCACGCCGCCAGAAACTTGCCCAACACGACTTCGGAGGTGCGGATCGGCAGCGTAAGCAGAAGCTCGATGCTGCCGGACTTGCGTTCCTCCGCCCACAGGCGCATCGAGATCGCCGGCACGAGGAACAGATACAGCCATGGATGGAAGGTAAAGAACGGTGACAGATCGGCCTGACCACGCTCGTAGAAGTTACCCAGGTAAAATGTGAACGCACTGGCCAGCACCAGGAAGATCACGATAAACACATAGGCGACCGGGGTGGCGAAATAGGCGCTCAGCTCACGCCGGAAGATGATCCCGGTCTTGTTCATGACGACACCTCCGCACTCGTGCCGCCTGTGGTGATCTCACGGAACACCTCGTCCAGCCGTCCGCTTTCCACCTGTAGTTCGTCCACATGCCAGCCCTGTTCCAGCGCGAGGCGACCCACCGCCGGCAGGATGAATTCACCGTCGGTGGGCAGGATGCGCAGACGGCCGTCGCCGGTGTCCTCGACCGCACTGACCTTGCCCAGTTCGCCGAGCCTCGCGCGAGCGGCCTCCGGCATCTCGCCCAGCTTCAGGCTGACGGCGTTGTGGTAACGCGAGCGGGCTTCCAGCGCCGCCGGCGTGTCATCGGCGAGGATGCGGCCGTGGGCGATGATAATCGCGCGCGCACACACCGCGTGCACTTCCTCGAGGATGTGGGTGGAGATGATGATGATCTTGTCGCTCGCCATCTCGCGGATCAGCGCGCGGACTTCATGCTTCTGATTGGGATCCAGTCCATCGGTGGGTTCGTCCAGGATCAGCACCTTGGGATCGTGGAGGATCGCCTGGGCCAGACCGACCCGGCGTTTAAATCCTTTGGACAAGGTCTCGATCGGCTGGGCGATGACGCTTTGCAGATGCAGGCGTTCGACCGCCTCGGCCATGCGGCGCTGTTTCTCCGCGCCGCTGAGCCCGCGGATCCGGGCGATGAACTCGAGGAATGATCCCGGAGTCATCTCGCCATAGCTGGGTGCGCCTTCGGGCAGATAACCGATCTGGCTTTTGGCCTTGACCGGTTCCTCCTCCACATCGAAGCCACACACCCGGGCCCGGCCGGCGGTCGGGGTGAGAAAGCCGGCGATCATCTTCATGGTGGTGGATTTGCCCGCGCCGTTGGGGCCGAGGAAGCCGAGGACTTCGCCCTGGCCGACGCAGAAGCTCAGTTCGTCGACGGCCACGAGGCTGCCGTAGCGCTTCGTCAGTTGTTCAGTCTCGATCATCCGTATGAACTCTCAATTTATCTGCTGCTATATTCCGCTGTCTGCAGGCCAGACCGGCCCGGGCGGGCGGCCAGAGGCCGCTGAAGGAGGAACCTTTTACCACGTAGAGCTATATTTTCAACCATCAGCCGTGGATATTCAGCAGCCGGTACGGAGTGCCCCATGCAGATCATCAACACTCTACAGGCTACGGCATTGTTGTCCCTGGTGCTTGTGGTCACCGGCTGTACAACAGCCCCGCCATCCACCGAAAAGACCGCGGTTATAAGCGGTAGTTCCGGGCGCAAAGTGCCGGATGGATTCCATCCGGCGGTATTGGTCTATGTCGACGGGCAGCGCATCGCCACGGGCCAGCGGGCCGTGGCGGTGGCCTCGGGCGAGCATCTCGTTATCGTGGCGCCGGTAGTGGCCGGCCCGGTTCAACAGGTACCCAGCGCGACGTACCTGGTCAGCCACTTCTCCAATCAGCCATTGTATCTGGATGTGGCCGCGGGAAGGACCTATGTGGTCGGCCTGCGTTTTACCGAGCCATTCGACGTGGTTCAGCTTGCGGGCGCCTGGGAGGCAGTCCTGGTCGGGGCGCCGAATCCGCCATCGGTACCGGATCAGGATTCGCCGTAACGCAGTTCGAAAAAGGCGGCCCGCGGCCGCCCCGGCAGATAGCGATACCGACCGAAGGCGAAATCTGCCCTTTCCGCATAATCCCTGTCGAGCAGATTGGTCACTCTCAGCGTGGCTGACCAGCCGCGTCCGAACCTCTGGGCCAGACGCAGCGCGAACAGATCGTGACCGCCATAGCGGACGTCATTGGCCGCATCCATGTAATAGCGGCCCAATGAGATCCACTCCAATTCTGCGGTGGTGCCTGCCGCGGGCTCCCAGCGCAGGCGCACGTCGCTCAGCCGGCGTGGTGCGGTATCGACGTCGTCGCCCTTGCGGATCATCTCGCCGCCACCGGCCGCGCGGTCAAAGCGGTAGGTGTGGCGCGCGAATGTGCCGCTGGCCCGCAGGTTCAGCGTGCGTGCGAGCTGCCATTCGAGCAGATATTCCACCCCTGCATGACGGGTCTTGCCGTCGCTGACATTGAAGCCTTCGGCGTCGCGGAAGATCACGTCTTTCTTCAGCATGTAGAAGCCGGCGAGATCCCAGAACACCGGCCCGCGGCGGCCGCGCCAGCCGAGTTCTGCGCTGTCGATCGTCTCGACATCGAGATCGGCCACGGTCTGTTGCCGCTGCAGCCGGTAGAGTTCGGTGGCCTGCGGAAAACGGAAACCGCGTCGGGCAGTCGTGTAGACCTCGCTGGTTTCTCCCAGCATATAAAGCAGCCCGAGTTTTGGCGCGAGATCGTCAAAGTCGTCGTCCCGGTCCGCAGGGCGATTGAACAGACAGCCGCCAAAGCCGCATGCAGTGCCGTCGTCGCGGGTGTTCCCGTCGAGCATGCGGTTGTTGTAATCGTAATACATGTGCTCGTAACGCAGCCCGGCCTCGCCGCGCAGACGCGTCGTCAGCTGTCGCTCGTGATGGATAAAGCCGGCCAGCTGCAGCGACTCGACATCGTAATCGTAGTGTTTGCCGGCTGGCCGGGTCTCCTGCAAGAAGTCGCTGCCCTCGGTGATCGGCTCGGGCTGGGTCTCGCGCAGGTACCCGTCCATATAGTCCACATCGACGCCGATGATCCAGCGCCGGTCGATATCCGCATCATTGCGCAATGCCAGCTGCATGCCGCCGCTGGTCTGGCCGTTTCTTTCGATCGGCGTGCCCGGCAGGAAATGCTGCTCGAACCTCATCCTGCTGTAGCGCGCATACGGGCGCAGCTCGAGCGTGAATCCGTCCTCAAGCGGGCGCTGCCAGCCGCCGCGGACGCGCAGCGCGTCGGCATTGCGGAAGGCGCCGGCGGCGGGGTTGGACCTGCGTGCGGAGCCGCTCTTGTAGGCGTCCTCGCCAAAAATAAAACCGGCCGTGTCCTGCCGCAGCCGGGTGGCGGCCAATCCTGCGCCGAGGTCGCCGACGCCTGCGGCGCGATCCCAGGCCAGGTTCAGCTTGGCCTGGTCGTAACCCGCATCGTCCCGGTAGCCGCCGTCGTGGGTGAGGTTGCCCCAGGCCCGATAGCCCTGGACGTCGTCCCGGTCGCCGGCGTCAAATCTGAGCCGACGGTATCTCCACGGCCCAAGCTCGACCGCGGCGCTCGCGATCCCGGGATCGAGCGGCGGACTGAGCACGTTGATCGAACCGTGCAGCGCATTGGATCCATACAGCGCGTTGGCGGGACCGCGCAGGACTTCGATGGCGCCCGCCTGTTCGGTATTGATTTCGAACAGATCGTTCACATTACAAAAACCGGCTGGCCGGGTCGGTATGCCGTCTTCCATAAACAGGAAGTCACCGCAGGCCCCGGCGCCGGTAAGCACCGGTGAACGTATCGCGGTCAGACTCTCCTGACCGCTGCCGCGGGCGATCCAGGTCCCGGGCGCCCGGTACATGAGTTCCGAGGGATGGGTGTGTCCGACCAGCGCGATCGGGTCCGGCCCGATCCGCGCGGTGTTGCCGACCAGCTGAGCCAGCGGTACCGGGGCGCGGGTGGCAGTGACGGTGACGGTCTCCAGAGTGGTTTCACCGTCGTCTGTGGCCGACCGGCCAGGCGCCGGCATGGCACACACCAGACACAGGGCAACGGCTCCCGCGGCGCGGCGATCAGCACCCATGCCGCAGCTGTTCGAGACCGTCCCGGATCTGGGTCGGGATCGGCGTCTTCGCCTGGGCCCGGTAGTCGAAGGAGACGATGCGACCGCTGCCGCGCGCCGCCACTGTATCGTGCTGCCGGCTAAAGACCGCGTAGCCCATGATGAAATCATCGTCGCCGATCTGCTCGATCACGCTCCCGGTGATCAACTGGTCGGGGTAGGTCAGGGCCACGCGGAACCGGCAATCGGTCGCGGCGAGGATGGGACCCGAACCGGTTTCCGCGATCAGGGTCGAGTAGCCGATGCGATCGAAACAGGCGATGCGGGCGCTTTCGAAGTAGCGGAAATAGACTGCGTTGTTGACGTGCCCGAAGGCGTCCATTTCGCCCCAGGCGACCGGCATCTCGACGGTCACCGGGTACTCGCTCAGGAATGCCTGAAGACTATCGCTGTCGCCCATTAGCCCCGTTCCTTTACCACCAGCTGGGGTCCTGACCGGCCGCCGAACATGTGTTTGGCGAACACACCGTAGACATGGCCACAGGCATTGCAATAGGCAACGTTAAACCAGGCTTTTCCATCGCGGGAGCGCTCGCTGCTGTCCGCTGCGACGATCTCGTCGATACCGGTGACACCGCAGTCCGGGCATTTGGGCTCAGCCATGGGACGGCCTCCGCGGGTCTTCTGAAGGTTGCCCGGACGGCTGCTTGTCCGGATCCCGCTGAATTTTCTCGATCACGTAGGTCGCGCGGTCGCCTCTTCGGTAGTAGGCGAATTGCGCGGTCAGTTCGGCGATGCGGCTAGTGCGTTCTGTTTCGGTATGGAACCACTCGAAAGTGTGCCAGTCCTTGCCGAGCACAGCGCTCATGGTGTCGTCGGTTGGCAGACTCAATCTGAGACCGTAGGCGCGAGGGCCGGAGCGCAGGCCCGCGCGGCGATTGTGCTTATGGCAGATTTCCATTGACGGGCTCCAGCGGGTTTGCAGGGCAGCACGATAGCCGCTGCCGCGGCCCGCTCGCAAGCGGCTACGGCAGTTGGCGATCGCCGGCGCCTTCCCGGTCACTCCAGTTGAGAATGCGGCGCGTGATAAAAAGATAGACCGGTTTTCCCAGCCGCATCCAGTACCGCGACAGCGCAGCCGGCCGTGCGAGGATAGCCCGCTCGCGGACGCTCAGGTGCTCTGCGCAATAGTAGCGCTTGTGTTTGAGCATATGCCGTATGTCTTCTCGCCCGAGGGTGCGGAACAGCCGGCCACGTCGTCGTGGAGCCCAGGCGAGCTGAAAATCGATCAGGGCCGGACTGCCGTCCCCCCGGACCAGCCAGTTTGCTTCTTTTGCCAGGTCGTTGTGGACCACGCCGGCGCGATGCAAGCGGCAGACCAGGCGGAACGCGGCGCTGAAATATGCCGGATCCCTGGGTCGGGCTTCATGCATCGGCACACCTGGTTGCCAGCTGCGAGCCTGGCTGCCGTCGGCGAGCCTGATCAGTTGCGGCACTGCGTCCATCGACGGCAGTGCCGCGAGGGCCCGGTTCTCCCGACGGGCGAGCCACAGCGCCAGCGGCCGCGTCCACCAACGGGCCCGGGCCGGATCGCGTCTGACTGCGTAAGCCGGTGGATCGACATCATCCAGTCTGACGCGCTCGACCACGCCGAACAGATCCCGTTTCAGGATCAGTGGCTTATGGTCGGCCGGCGGGTGAGACGCATGCTGTTTCACGCCACGAGTGTACTACCCGGGGCCGGGACGGTCGCGGCCGTGTGGCGGCCGGCCGCCAATTGCTCCAGAATGCCAGCGACGTGCCTGTGGCGGCGTTATCGAACGGCAGAAGATGGAAAAAGCGCCTGGGAACAATGTGTCGGAGCTGCCGCGGGCCCGCGAGGATCGCGGCGAGGCTTTCTACGTCGTCGGCGGACCGGTACAGCCGCGGCGCGTCTGTTACGTGGAGCGGGTCGGCGACAGACAACTTTTCGATTACCTCGTCGGCGGACACTATTGTCATGTGCTGGCGCCGCCGCAGAGCGGTAAGTCCAGTCTCGTCGTCCGTACTGCGCTTGCGCTGCGCCGGGAGGACTTCCTGACCGCTGTGGTCGATCTCGCCCAGTCCGCCGGGCGCGATCGCGATGCCGAACCTGGGCGCTGGTTCTATGGCATCGCCTATCGCATCGTGCGTGACCTGAAGATCACGATAGATCTCCAGCATTGGTGGCAGGAGAAGAAGCCACTGCCTGCCGTGCAGCGTCTCAATGAGTTTTTTTGGGAAGTCGTGCTCGCCGGAACCCGCGCGCCGATCGCGATCTTTTTCGACGGTGTGGAGGGCGTGCAGGGTCTGGAGCATGCCGAAGATCTGTTCGACAGCATACGGGCCTGTCAGGACGCGCGCGCGGCTGAATCCGAGTACGACCGGCTGCGATTCGTGCTGCTCGGTTCGGCCTTGCCGCACGCAGGCCAGTCAGGGGACCTGTCCCGTTTCCAGGTCGGCAGGGCCATCGATCTCCCGGACTTCACATTTGAACAGTCGCGACCGCTAAGCGGTGAGCTCGGTCTCGAGCCCGGTGACGCAGAGAGGGCCCTGTACCGGATCCTCTACTGGACCGGCGGCCACCCGTATCTGACGCAGA
>Ga0265303_10001775_pt1 | contig 13364 bp, 13 predicted proteins | sample Helome_2_FD_192494 | JGI IMG/M metagenome (GOLD analysis project Ga0265303, IMG submission 192494) | Marine sediment microbial communities from subtidal zone of North Sea - Hel_20160317 (Illumina Assembly) | ecosystem: Environmental > Aquatic > Marine > Subtidal zone > Sediment ... | reverse complement strand
TGACGTCAGCGAGTCGCCGATCCCCGGCGTCTATGAAGTCGTCGTCGGCGGACAGATCGTCTACATCACCGGTGACAAACGCTATCTGCTCAAGGGTGAAATCGTCGATCTGACGACCAATGAGAGCGTGACCGAAGCCCGGCGCAGTTCGGTGCGTCTGCAACAGATGGCGCAGGTCAAGGAGTCGGAGATGATCATCTTCGAACCCGAGAATCCGAAACATACGATCACCGTGTTTACCGATATCGATTGCGGCTACTGCCGCAAGCTGCATCAGGAGATGGATCAGATGCAGGCGCTCGGTATCCGCGTCCGCTATATGTTCTACCCGCGCATGGGCCCCGGATCAGAGGGTTGGGCCAAAGCCGAGGCGGTGTGGTGCTCTGACGATCGCCAGCAGGCGCTGACCGACGCGAAGCTGGGCAAGAAGATCGATGCGCCGAGCTGCGGCGCGACGCCGATCGCCGCGGAGTACGAGATGGGTAACCGGATCGGTGTGCGTGGCACGCCGGCGATCATGACCGAAGACGGCTCCCTGCTGCCCGGCTATGTGCCCGCGGCGGAGCTGGCCGCCTATCTCGAAAAGAGCTGATCGCCAAGCTGCCGCTGGCCGGGATCTGAGTCCTAGCGCCCCAGATACTGGAGTTTGTCAGGCACGCCGTCCCATTCCTCGGCGTCCGGCGGCACGTCGCCGATCTCGGTGATCACCGGCCATTGTTCCGAGAGCTCCTTGTTGAGCTCGAGAAAGTGTTCCTGACCCTCTGGCAGGTCCTCCTCCGAAAAGATGGCCTCGGCCGGGCACTCCGGTTCGCACAGCGTGCAATCGATGCATTCTTCCGGATCGATGACCAGGAAGTTGGGCCCCTCATGGAAGCAGTCCACCGGACAGACTTCCACACAGTCCATGTATTTGCAGCGGATGCAGTTCTCTGTAACGACGAAGGTCATCTTGCTCCTTGCGATCAATAGGGCAGCGTGGGTTGCCGCGCGAGGGCGTATTCTGCCATAAGCCCCGCCGGCGCCCTAGAGCCGTGGCTCATAGCCTGGGTCGCCGGAAGGTCGTCATGTGCAGCAGACCCGTTTGTCCGAGACGGCGGTCCTCCAGCCAGGTCTCGAGGGCAAAGCGTACGCTGGGAAAGGCGATGTCGTCCCAGGGAATTTCTGCTTCTTCAAACAACTCCGTCTCCAGGCTCTCGTAGCCAACGCCGTATTCGGTACCGATCAGCGTGGCACGGAACATCACGTGGACCTGGCGGGCTCGCACCACGTCGACCACCGCGAACATCTCGCCGACCTCCACCTCAGCCAGCGCCTCTTCCCGGGTCTCGCGTGCGGCGCCTTCCTGCAGCGTCTCCTCGTTCTCCATAAACCCGGCGGGCACGGTCCAGAAACCGGAGCGCGGTTCGATCGCCCGCTTGCACAACAGGATCTTGTTCTGGTGTTCGACGACGCAGCCGACCACGATTTTCGGGTTCTCGTAATGGACCACGCCGCAGGCGTCGCAGACGTAGCGGGGGATGGTGTCCTGGTCCGGGGTCTTGAGTGACACCGCGTATCCACAGGCGCTGCAAAATTTCATCGCTGACCGCTTTTCCTGGGCTTCATGGGTCGGCCATCTTACCTCAGCAGGGTGTCGTATCGCGTCCGATCCGGGCGCAATCATCGGGCCGGAATGTATCGTTCTCCCGGTCGTTGGCTGGCTTCGGCAGTGGGCCGTCGGACGCGTCGTGGGGGCGCCGGCCATCTGAGTGTATTCGAGCGCCTCACGCGGGAGATTATGAAAAACCGACTTGTTTCACATATTTGCCGCCAAAAACTTGACGCATTTCTCACTTTTCAGATTAGATTATTGACGTAACTATCTGATTATATGTTAAAGTTCGCCTCGCCAGCGGAACCTCCGGGTTTCGAAAAGGGCAAACCCGCCGCGAGGCGGGGACGCAAAGCCAGAGGTCTCCAGAGAAGAGATAGCTCAGCTCCCGAAACTATTACCGAGGAATATTCAATGTTCAAAAACACTCCCGTAAACGCGATTCGCGGCCTCGTCGCCGTGATCGGTGCCGGTCTGCCGCTGGCAGGCGCCATGGCTGATGACACGCAGACAATGCTGGTCACCGCCGACGTGGCCAGTAGCTGTACGATCGACGCGACCAACACCGTCGCATTCGGCACGATTGATCCGGCTAGCGATAACGACACGAACAGCGACATCGACTTTACCTGTACCGCCGGCTTCACGCCGCAGATGGAAATCGATCAGGGTGCCAACGGGCCGAACATAAATAATCGGCGGATGACGAACGGCGCCGACCTGCTTGACTATCAGCTCTATCAGGATGCCGGACGTACCTTGGTCTGGGGCAACACCGGTGGCACCAGCCAGACAATTACTGGCACTGGCGCCGCGTCGTCGGTGACGGTCTACGGGCGTGTCGCCCAGGCCGATGCGGCGGTAGCGCTGTCCGGTAGCTACACCGACACGGTCAACGTCACCATCGTATTCTGAGACCATGGCATTGACGAAAATCCAGAGGGCAGCGGTTTCCGCTGCCCTCTTCTTTCTGCTGCTGGGGCTGGAATGCAGCGCGGCGGCTCTGCATGTGTCGCCCGTCCGGGTGGAACTAGGCGCCGGCGAACGTAGCGCGCTGATCACGGTCAGAAATGAGGGTAACGCTGCGGCCACACTACAGGCAGATATCCACACCTGGGCCCAGGACGAGGACGGTGAGGATCTGCTTGAAGACACCGAAGACCTGTTGATCGTGCCGCGTATCTTCTCGATACCCGCCGGCAAATCGCAGGTGGTCCGGATCGGCAAGCTGGTCGAAAACAGCACCGCGTCAGAGCGCACCTACCGGCTCGTCCTGACCGAGCTTGAGCCGCCCGATGGCGGCATGCAGGGTAGCGGACTCAATGTCCGCCTGCGGCTCTCGATGCCAGTATTCCTGCAGCCGAAAAACAAGACCCAGGCGGTGGTCAGTTTTGTGCGCGCCCAGCAGAGCAATGACCAACTCGAGGTGGTGTTGACCAACACCGGCAGCGCTACCGCGCAGTTGCTGGGGTTCAGCCGCACCGGTCCGATCGACCCTGAGGCATCTGATCCGGAGATCCAGGTCGGCGGTTATCTGCTGCCTGGCGCCACGCGCAGATTCAACCTGCCCATGCCGGCCGATGGAAACGTGGGCACGATTACCGCGTTTACCGACAAGACCGAAGCCGTGCAATATGTGGTGTCCGGCGACAACTAGATCGTTCGCCGCAATCGTCCTCGCGCTGTTGCTGTCGGCCGCGGCCTCCGCGGCCGAGCGCGAAATGCTGATCCTCGAGGTCAGTGCCAATGGTGGCCCCCCGCAATCCGGTTTCGTGCTTGCCGATGAGGCCGGCAATTTCTGGGTCGAAGAGGCCATGGTCGATGCATGGCGGGTCAACGGCAACCGGCCACAGCCGATCGTACATCGCGGCGCGAATTATCTGCCGCTGAGTGGATTCCAGGACGCTAGCGCGCATTTCGATCCGGCGGATCTCAGTCTCGCGGTCGACATACCGCCGCGCTATCTGCAAGGCCAGTTGTTCTCCGGATCCAGCAAGGACGCGCCCGCGCCGTCCTCGGATATCGGCATCTATAGCGACTATGACTTGTCGTATCAAAAATATGCCAGCGGCAGCTCCAAGCAATTTGCCGCCTTTCTTGAGCCAGTGGCATTCAGCCCTGCAGGCACGCTGCGCAACAGCCTGCTATATCGGCACGGCGAATACGGCGACGATGGATTCGAGAATTTCGACAACCAGGATGGCCTGCTGCGGCTCGAGACGACCTGGGAGAGAGACGACCCCGAACTGATGCAGAGTTATCGTGTTGGTGACAGCATGCTGTTTGCCGGCATGCTCGGTACACCGACGCGTTTTGCCGGGGTGCAGGTCGCCACCAATTTCAGCACCCAGCCATACTTCATCACGTTCCCGCTGCCGTCGCTCGGCGGCGAAACCGGGCTGGCCTCGCAGGCCGAATTGTTCGTCAATGGCCGCCTCCAACAGCGCCAGGAACTCAATCCCGGGCCGTACGATTTCGACAATATCCGCGTCAACACCGGCGCCGGGGAAGCGCGACTTGTGACCCGGGATCTGCTCGGACGCGAGCAGGTCGTGGTGACAGACTTTTATGCCAGCCAGGCACTGCTACGGCCCGGTCTGTCCGAATACTCATATGCCGTGGGCACGCTGAGAAAGGACTATGGCTTCGACAGCAACAGTTACGAAGACGTGTTCTTCGCCGGGTTCCACCGCCATGGCTTGAGCGACACGGTGACGGTCGAAGGCAACACCGAGATTGCCGCTGAATTCCGCCGTCTCGGATCCGGCGTGACGTTTTCCCGCTTGCGGACCGGCGTAACGTCTCTCGGCCTGAGCATCAGCGATGGCGACGACGTTGGCACCGGTGCGCAATGGCTGGTGGGCCACGACTATCGGTCGAATCTGTTCAATATAGGATTTGTCTATCGGGGCTATGACCCGGATTATCGGGAGCTCAGTTTCGTCGAAGGATCCAATCAGCCAAAAGCACGCTACGCGCTCACCGGTGGGGTGAGTCTGGCGCCGCGAGGCACGATCTCCGGTTCGTTCCTGCGCCAGCAAAACCGCGGTACGTCGAACATGGACCTGTTCACGATGACCTACTCGACGGTGCTGGCGCGACGGTTGTTCGTATCGGCGAGCTCCAGCTACGCGGATAGCGGCGATGACAGCGACTTTGCGTTCGTCCTGTCGATGAACCTGCCCCTTGGCAACCGGCGCAACGCCAGCCTTGGTCTGCAGGACAGCGGCGGCGAGTTCCGCGCCACCACCCAGTTACAGCAAAACGTGCCCACCGGTCCCGGTTTCGGTTATCGCTTTGGCGCAGCGCGGGGGGATGGCGACACCCAATGGGAGGCGGATCTGATTGCGCAGAGCCGGATCGGCCGCTACGCGGTCGAGTCCGATCACCGGGATGACGGCACCAGCTGGCGGGTCAGTACTGCGGGCTCGGCGGCCTGGGTCGGTGGCATGCCGTTCCTGGCGCGGGAAGTGCGTGACGCGTTCGCCGTGGTCCAGGTCAACGGTTTTGAGGACGTGCGCGTGATGCTGGAGAATAACGAGATCGGTCGCACCGACGGCAGCGGGCGCATACTGGTGCCGGGGCTGCGGCCTTATCAGCACAACAAGATCTCGATCAGACAGGAAGACCTGCCGTTGACCGCCAATATAGAATCGGTGGAGATGGACGTTACCCCATACTTCCGCAGCGGCGTGCTGGCGGATTTTCCGGCGCAGGAGGGTCATGATGTATTGCTGCGACTGTTGCTCCCGGATGGTTCCCCGGCGCCTGAGGGCGGCCGGGTCCGCGCGGATGGTGTCGACGAGATTTTCCCCGTCGGCCTGGATGGGCAGGTGTATCTGCGCAATGTCGGTGACGGGGCGGTATTGACGATGGAATGGCAAGACAATGCCTGTGGCTTTGTGCTCGATCTGAGCCACGCCGATGGCCTGGTGCCGGATCTGGGCGATGTGAGCTGTACCGGAGAGTCTGGCTGGTGACCCGCTCAAGATCGCGTCTGCCTTGTTGTCTGGTGTTGTTGTTGATCGCCGCGCCGGCCCAGGCGGCGCTCAACTGCCGGGTCGCCACGCCAACCCTCGCGTTTGGCGCCTACACTCCGGGTACCGGCACGCCGCTTGATAGTTCGGCCGACGTTCAGGTCACCTGTCAGGGGGGGCGTGGACTGGTGTTTATTGCGCTGAGCGCAGGCAGCAGCGGCAATATGAGCAACCGCTATATGCTGTCCGGCAGCAACCGACTCAATTACAACGCGTATTTGAATGCGACGCGGACCATCATCTGGGGTGACGGTTCCGGCGGCAGCCGGTTTATCCTGCGCATCATGTTCCGGCCCAACCGCAGAGTGTTCGATATCCCCGTCTATGGCCGTGTCTTTGCGGGCCAGAACCCGGCCTCGGGTTCCTATGCGGATCCGCTAGTGGTCACCGCCTATTTCTGACTGGCGGGTTTGTCTATGGCTGCGTTTCCGACGCTGCCGGCCCCTGAGGCCTGACTGCCATACAACAACATTCTTGAGCGCCGCACGGTGTTCGCGTGAGGGCGGTGACCGGGCCTGAGGCGCATGAGCCGCTGAGCTTTGGTGCCGGGAGGGGGAATCGAACCCCCACGATCTTGCGATCGGCAGATTTTGAGTCTGCTGCGTCTACCAGTTCCGCCATCCCGGCCGCGGGAGCGTAGAGTAACGGTCTCCCCGGGCGCTCTCAAGGCCTTCCGCCGGGGATGCGACCCTTTTGCCTCCAGCGGTATCTTTATATCGTCATGCCCGGTTTTACCGATTGCAGAGTCGATCACGCCATCCTCGCCCGGGCGAGGGGCGGTGATATGAAGGCGCACGAGATCCTCTACCGGGTCTACGCCACACCGGTCTATAGCCTCGCCACGCGGATGCTGCAGAGCGCGGCGCTGGCCGACGAAGTGCTGCAGGAGACCGCGATCGAGGTCATCCGCAAACTCGAGTCGCTGCGTGAGCCGGCTGCGTTCCCCGGCTGGATCAAGCGGGTCGCGGTCAACAAATGCCTCGCCCATCTGCGCTCGGCCTGGCACCGCAAGTCTTCGGCCACGGTGCCCGATGCCGAGATCGGCGATGGTGGCTGGCTTGAAGGCTCCGACCATGGTGCGGCCACCGAACGGCTCCACGGCGCGATGGATATTGCCACCGCGCTGGCGTTACTGCCGCCGGTGGCCCGCTCGGTGGTCTGGCTACATGACGTGGAGGGTCTGACCCATGCCGAGATCGGCCGGATGATGGGCAAGACCACGAGTTTTTCGAAATCCCAGCTGTCCCGCGCCCACGAGCGACTGCGCGACCAGCTGGCGGAATCAGACGGTGATCACACATGCATGCCACAACCGAACAGCTGTTGAGTCTTCGCGACGGCGACGCCCCGGCGCCCGCGGTCGAGGCCCACGTCGAAACCTGCGAGCCATGTCGCAGGGAGCTGGCGCGGCTGGCCGGTATCCGCGAACAGCTCAGGGCACTTCCTCCGATTTCGCCCCGCCAGGGGCTGTGGCAGTCGGTGGCGGTAGCCAGTCTGTCGCCCAAGCCGGCGACGCCGTTCCCCTGGCTGTCGGCGATCGCGATCGCTGCGTCCTTCGTGCTCGGTCTGGCCTTGATCCAGCGGCTCGGTCCCGGGTTGTCCACGCCGGTCCAGCCGGGGCCGCAGGTGCCGATCGCTGAGGTCGTGCCTTCGGTGGAACCGGTGGCCGTCGGCGATCTGCAGCAGCGTTCACGCCAGCTCGAGGCATTGCGCCGCGCGATGCCCCGGCGTCAGGGCGTGATCCGGGCCAGCACCGCGCGGACTATTGCCGATCTGCAGGACCAGGTGGCATTTGTGGATATGCGTCTGAATGCGGCCGCTGAGCTGCGGCTGACGCCGCTCCAGCAGCAGGCGCTGTGGCAGGAACGGGTCATCCTGATGCGGTCCTTGCTGCAGCTCGAGTACTCCCAGATCCAGAGCACCCGTTATTGACAGCCGAGAGAGAACTCTCGATGGAGTCAACGATGATGAGAAATAGTTTGAAACGCCGCGCCGCGATGGGTTGGCTGTTGCTGGCGCTCGCGTTGGGCGTCACCGGCATCGCCCGCGCGCAGGATACCGCGACCGAGATCGAGCGGGAGGCGAGTGAACGCAGTCGGGAGCAGGCTGAGGCGGCACGGGAGGCCGATGAGGCGGCGCTGGAAGCACGTCTCGATGCGGCACAAACGCGGATGGAGACCGCGGCGCGGGAGATCGCGATGTTGTCGGCGCAGCTGGTCGGCGAGGCCACGAGCCTGGCCTTGCGCAGCCTGTTCGATGCCGAGCCGCGCCCGATGCTGGGCGTAAATATCGACGACAGCAACGACCAGGGTGTGCCGGTGCTGGCGGTGACGCCGGGTGGGCCGGCCGACGAGGCCGGGCTGCGCGCCGGGGATGTATTGACCCGGATCGACGACGTGCCGCTGGGCAACGGAACGAAGACAAGCGGCAGCACCAGGTTGACCGAGAAGATGAAGTCGGTGAGCGCCGGCCAGTCCATGACCGTTTACTACCTGCGCCAGGGCGAGGCGCAACAGGTGACGGTCACGCCGCGGGAACTCGATCCCGGCGAGATATTTCTCGCCCTGGAGGAGGCCGGTGATCTCGACTTTGATCTGGAGGGTCTTGAGGACCTGGAGGAGCTGCGGGAGCTGGGGTCGCTCAGTGGTCTGCAGGCAATGGGTCACGGGCCGGTCAAATTGTTCCTCGGCGGCGCCGGCCGCTGGGGCGATATGGAACTGGTTACCCTGAGTCCGGATCTGGGCAGTTATTTCGGCAGCGACGAGGGCATCCTGGTGGTGAAAGCGCCGGCTGATCCGTCCCTCGAGCTCAAGGATGGTGACGTGATCGTCGATATCGGCGGGCGCACGCCCACCAGCCCCGAACACGCGATGCGGATACTGCGCTCCTATGAGGCGGGTGAGGCGCTCAGGCTCGGCGTGATCCGGGAGAAGCGCCGGCTCGACCTGGATATCGAGGTGCCGGCCACCAGCGAGACCGGGGACGATGTCGCGGAACCGGCGCGGTTCGAGCGCGAGATCGTCATCGGACCGCCCGAGGAAGCCTGAGAGAGGGCGCCGGCCGCGCTACCCGCGGGGGACGAAACTGCTAAGATTCGCCCCCCATGCGGCGCGCGGATTTCAGTTACGAGCTCCCGACGGAACTCATCGCCCAGCACCCGCTCGCCACGCGTTCGGCGAGCCGTCTCCTTTGTCTGGACGGATCCGACGGCGGTCTGAGCGATCGCCAGTTCACGGACCTGCCCGACCTGCTGCAGCCCGGTGACCTGCTGGTGGTCAACGACACCCGCGTCATTCCCGCCCGTCTGTTTGGCCGCAAGGCAAGCGGCGGTAAGCTGGAGATGTTGCTCGAGCGGGTCGAAAGCGCCCGCGAGGCAGTCTGTCAACTGCGCGCCAGCAAGCCCGCTCGCGAGGGCACGGTGGTGCATTTCGAGGGGGGCATGTCGGCCGAGGTGTGCGGGCGTGAGCAGATGCTCTACCGGCTGCGTTTTGACCAGGATTTGATGCCGGCACTCGAGGCCCACGGGCATATGCCGCTACCGCCCTATATCCAACGCCAGGATGAGGCGGATGATCGGGAGCGTTACCAGACTGTCTATGCTGCCGAACCGGGCGCGGTGGCGGCGCCTACAGCGGGTCTGCACTTTGACCCGGCGATGCTCGGACAGCTGGCCAGTGGAGGCGTCGAGCGCTGCAGCGTGACCCTGCATGTGGGTGCAGGCACGTTTCAGCCGGTACGCGTTGACGATATCCGGGAGCACGTGATGCACGCCGAATACGTCGATGTACCCGAGACGGTCTGTGCGGCCGTGGCACGGACCCGGGCCCGCGGCGGGCGGGTGGTGGCGGTGGGCACCACCGTGGTTCGCTCGCTAGAGTCGGCCGCTGCGAGCGGAGAACTCGCGCCGTATGCCGGAATGTCCGATATCTTTATCTACCCGGGATTCGAATTCAGCGTGGTCGACGCGATACTGACAAATTTTCATCTGCCGGAGTCGACCCTGTTGATGCTGGTGTCCGCATTTGCCGGCCGCGATGTGGTGCTGGCGGCCTATCGTCACGCGGTCAGCCAACGCTATCGCTTTTTCAGTTATGGCGACGCGATGTTCATCACCCGCCAGCCGACGACGGGGACAGCATGAAATTTTCGCTGCACACGACGGATGGCAATGCCAGGCTGGGCCGGCTGGAATTCGGTCGCGGAGTGGTAGATACGCCGGCCTTTATGCCGGTGGGCACCTATGGGACAGTCAAGGCGATGACGCCGGAGGAACTGGAGCAGTCCGGCGCCCAGATCATCCTCGGCAACACCTTCCATCTGATGCTGCGTCCGGGCACGGACGTGATCCGCAAACATGGTGATCTGCACCGGTTTATGCACTGGGAGCGCCCGATCCTGACCGACTCCGGCGGATTCCAGGTCTGGAGTCTGGCAGGTCGCCGCAAGATCACCGAGGAGGGCGTGCACTTTGCCTCGCCGGTAGATGGTTCGCCGGTATTTTTGAGTCCGGAGACATCGATGGAGGTGCAGCGGCTGCTGGGCGCGGACGTAGTGATGATCTTTGACGAGTGCACGCCCTATCCAGCCAGCGAAGACCAGGCACGGGTTTCGATGGAGCTGTCCGCCCGCTGGGCCGCGCGTAGCCGCGCCGCCCACGGCGACAACCCGGCGGCGCTGTTCGGTATCGTTCAGGGGGGTATGTTTCCGGCCCTGCGGCGTGAATCGCTGCAGCGACTGCGGGAGATCGATTTCGACGGGTATGCGCTGGGTGGTCTGTCGGTGGGTGAGACCGAGGACGAGCGCGTCGCGGTGCTGGAGGCGCTGACTGCGGAGTTGCCGCAAGATCAGCCTCGGTATCTGATGGGCGTGGGGACGCCCGAGGATATCGTCGAGGCGGTGCGCAGAGGGATCGATATGTTTGACTGCGTGATGCCCACCCGCAACGCCCGCAACGGCCACATTTTTACCCGCCATGGCACCATCAAGATCCGCAATGCGCGCCATCGGGACGATGCGCGGCCGCTTGACGAGGCCTGCACCTGCTATACGTGTCGCCATTACAGCCGCGCCTATCTGCGCCATCTGGAGAAATGTGGTGAGATCCTCGGTGCCAGGCTCAACACGATCCACAACCTGCACTATTACCAGGAGCTGATGGCCGGTCTGCGCGATGCGATCCGCCGTGGCGAGCTGGAGACCTATGTCAGCGCGTTCTATGGCGCCCGCTCGAACCCGGACCGGGAGCCGCAATCCGGCCCGGGTAGTGCCGCCGGCTGAGCCGCGGGCCGGAATAGGTTTGATTTGCGGATTAGGGCATAATGCCCCGCTGATTTTGGCGTCAGGCACGCAGTCATGGCGCCGGCCCGGGCGCGGTGCTCCGGGCCACGACCGGGAAAATGCGCCAACTGGCGCAACGTTTGTTAGCGCGCCGGCAGGCGCGACGAGACCGAGGATCTTCACATGGACTTTCTGATTTCGAGTGCCTGGGCCCAGGGAGCCCCAGCCGGACAGCCCGACGCGCTGACCAGCTTCCTGCCCCTGATCATTATTTTCGCCGTGTTCTACTTCCTGCTGATCCGGCCCCAGACCAAGCGCGCCAAGGAGCATCGAAAGATGGTTTCCGAATTGAGCGCGGGTGACGAGGTTGTCACCAGCGGTGGCGTGCTGGGACGGATCACCGAGGCCGGCGAGCAGTTCCTGCACATCGAAGTCGCCGAGGGCACCGTGCTGAAGGTACAGCGCGCTACGGTGTCTGCGGTCATGCCCAAGGGCACCTTTAAAAGCGCCTGACGGAGACGTTCCACTGTGAGTGCCCTTAATCGCTTCCCCACCTGGAAGAATGTCCTCGTGGTCGTCGTCCTGGTCGGCGGTCTGATCTACGCCCTGCCCAACGTTTTCGGTGATGATCCTGCGCTGCAAATCTCGCTGGAGACGACACAGCCGCTGGATGATATCGCCGTCGACCGGGTGGAAGGTGTGCTGCAGCAGGCCGCCATCACCCATGAAGCCGCCTATCTCGAGGAAGGCCGGGTGCTGGTGCGCTTCTCCCAGGTCGAGGATCAGCTGCGCGCGGTCGATCTGCTGCGCGATGACCTGGGTGGCGCCTATGTGGTGGCACTGACACTGGCGCCGCGGACACCGGAGTTTCTGCGCAATCTCGGTCTGCAGCCGATGAGTCTGGGTCTGGATCTTCGCGGCGGCGTCTACTTTCTCTATGAAGTGGACATGGAGGCGGCGATCTCCCAGGCGCTGGAACGCTACGAGTCGGATTTCCGCGGTCTGCTGCGCGAGGAGCGTATCCGCTATTCGTCGGTGCGTAAGGATGGCCGCTCAGTGATGGTCGCGCTGCGCAGCGCGGCCGATCGCGATGCCGCCGAGGCGGTGATCCGGGAGGCGGATCAACTCCTGTCCATCAGCAGTGCCGAACGCGGTGACGAATACGAGCTGCGGGTGCGGCTCAGCGAAGAGCAGATCCGCCAGCGTCAGGATTTTGCTATCCAGCAGAATACCGTGACCTTGCGCAACCGGGTCAACGAGCTCGGTGTGGCCGAGCCTGTCGTACAGCGCCAGGGTGTGGATCGTATCGTCGTACAGCTGCCCGGCGTGCAGGATCCGGCCCAGGCTGAGCGTGTGCTCGGCGCCACCGCCACCCTCGAGTTCCGTCTGGTCGACGAGAATAACAACGCATTCGAGGCCGAACGCCGGGGTCGCGCGCCGCTGGGCAGCAAGCTCTACCAGCGTCGCGATGGTAGCCCGGTGTTGCTCAAGCGCGAGGTGATCGTGACCGGTGACCAGCTCACGGATGCCTCAGCCGGCTTCTCCGAGGGTCAGTCGGCGGTGTTTGTCGATCTGGATGCCAAAGGCGCCCGCAAGATGGGCGAGACCACCCGCGAGAACCTGAACAAGGGTATGGCGGTCGTGTTTATCGAGCAGAAGCGCGAGACCGTTGACCGCGACGGCGAGCAGGTCGACGTGGTGCGCACGGAAGAAGAAGTGATCAGCGTCGCCACTATCCGCGGCGTGTTCAGCTCGAGCTTTATGATCACCGGTCTGGATCCGATCGAAGCCCGTGATCTGGCGCTGCTGCTGCGCGCCGGCGCACTTGCGGCCCCGATATTCAAGGTCGAGGAGCGCACCATTGGTCCCAGCCTTGGTCAGGAAAATATCGACAAGGGGATGATGGCCGTCGTCGTCGGATTCATGCTCGTGGTGCTGTTCATGGGTATCTATTACCGCGTGTTCGGTCTGGTCGCGGATCTGGCGCTGCTCAGCAATCTGGTGTTGATCATCGCGCTGTTGTCCATGTTGCAGGCCAGTCTGACCCTGCCGGGTATCGCCGGTATCGTGCTGACCACAGGTATGGCGGTGGACGCCAATGTACTGATCTTCGAGCGCATCCGCGAGGAGCTAAAGCTCGGTAACTCGCCTCAGGCCAGTATCCAGGCCGGTTATGAGAAAGCCTTCTCGTCTATCGCCGACGCCAACGTGACCACGCTGATCGCGGCGCTGGTGCTGTTCGTCTTCGGCACCGGCCCGATCCGTGGTTTCGCGGTAACGCTGTCGCTGGGAATCATGACTTCGATGTTCACCGCCATCGTCGGCACCCGGGCTGTGATCAATCTTATCTACGGTGGCCGGCGCGTTGCCCGCCTGGCCATCTGACGGAGCCCGCACATGGAATTCCTGAGCAAGACAACGCATCTCGATTTCATGGGCAAGCGCCGTCTGACGATGGT
>Ga0265303_10001774_pt1 | contig 13365 bp, 12 predicted proteins | sample Helome_2_FD_192494 | JGI IMG/M metagenome (GOLD analysis project Ga0265303, IMG submission 192494) | Marine sediment microbial communities from subtidal zone of North Sea - Hel_20160317 (Illumina Assembly) | ecosystem: Environmental > Aquatic > Marine > Subtidal zone > Sediment ... | reverse complement strand
GATTCATCGGTGCCGGCGGCATCGGCTTCGACGTCGCCGAATTCCTCGTACAGGGTGGTGCTTCACCCACGATGCATCTGGAAGAGTGGCTGTCGGAATGGGGCGTCGTCGATCCGGCCGAAGCGCGTGGTGGCATCGACCCCCAGCGATCGCCGCCGGAACCGCCAGCCAGGGAGGTCACATTGCTGCAGCGCAAAGCCGGCAAGCATGGTGCAAATCTCGGCAAGACGACCGGCTGGATTCATCGCGCTACGCTGAAGATGAACGGTGTTCGCATGATCGGCGACGTCAACTACGAGCGTATCGCTGACGAAGGCCTGTTGATTACCTACGGCGAGAAGCATGCAGATCCCACCTGGCTTGATGTCGACAACGTCGTACTGTGCGCGGGACAGCTGCCGTTAAGGGAGCTCAAGGAGCCGCTGGAAACCGCCGGTATTCCGACCCACGTGATCGGCGGCGCCGACGTCGCAACGGAACTCGATGCCAAGCGTGCGATCGATCAGGGCAGTCGTCTTGCGGCCCGGCTGTGATCACTCTTTTGGTTTGGAAAGATCTTAGTATCGAATGCTGTCGCAGCGTGCGTCAGGACGCATGACGAGCATCTGCACTGTGCCGATAGCGCGCTCGATAAACGCGCTTTCGCAGTAGCAGAGGTAGTATTGCCACATACGAATGAAGGCTTCGGAGTAACCGAGCGCACGAACGTCGTTTATTCTCTCGAAGAAGCGGTCGTGCCAATGGCGTAACGTGGTTGCGTAGTGCGGGCCAATGTCCTCGAGATGTATGACGCGCATGTCGGTATGCCTGGTCATGGTGCCGGACATGTCGGTGACCGATGTCAGGCAACCACCCGGAAAGATGTAGCGCTTGATGAAATCGACGTCTGTCTTGTACCGATCATAGCGTTGGTCGGCGATTGTGATTGCCTGCAGCAGCATCTGGCCGTCCGGCTTTAGCAGTTCGCAACACTTCCTGAAAAACGTCGCATGAAATTCGTGGCCGACCGCTTCAATCATTTCTATCGATACCAGCTTATCGTAGCTGCCTTTGAGATCGCGATAATCATCAAATAGCAAGGTAATACGATCCTCGAGCCCGGCCTCGCGCACGGCTTTTTCCGCAAACTCGTGTTGTTGCTTCGAAATTGTTGTCGTCGTCACGTGACAGCCGTACTGCCTCGCCGCGTGAATCGCAAAGCCGCCCCAGCCCGTACCGATTTCGATCACGGAATCTCCGGGTGACAAACTGAGCTTCCTGCAGATACGATCCAGCTTCGCCGTTGATGCCTCGGCCAGCGTGGCGTCCGGCGAATCAAAGTAGGCACCGGAGTACATCATGGTCGGATCCAGCCAAAGGCGATAAAAATCGTTACCGAGATCGTAATGCGCCGCAATATTTCGACGGCTTCCTTCTTGCGTATTCCTGTTAAAGAAATGCATCACCTTCTGAATGGGACGACTCAGTCGCGCCGCGCCCGAGTCAACCTTTTGCAGCACACCACGGTTCTGCAAGAGAATACGCAGCATTGCAGTGAGGTCGGTACACGACCAGTAGCCCTGCATGTAGGCTTCACCGGCGCCGATCGCACCACCGAAGGCGATGTCACGGTAAAAGCTCGGATTTTCGATGTGCAGTCGCGCGGTCAGCGAGCTCTCTTCGGTCACTCGGCCATAGGTCGCGTGACCGCCGGTTTCGCTGATCACGATTTGGCCGGTCTCGATATTTTCGAGGCGCGAATGAACAATGCGTCGCGCCAACTTGTCGAGACCGGCAGGCTTCGCGGACGACCGAATGAATTCGGGGGAGTCGATCGATACAGGTCTCATGTCTGTCGCACCGGTCGTTCTTGTTTCTTCCCGGGATGCGCATAGACAGGGCAGCGTTTTATCCATAGGCGGAGCGCTTCCCAGTGTATGGCCAGCATTATTTTGGATGTCAGGAAGGGGAACCGGGCGAGTATCCCAGTCAAGGACCAACCGGTAATTTCTCTTTGCTCCAGTGCCATCGCGGCGTCAAAAAATCGTTTGCCATCGCGACTGCTAGCCATGAACACCGTCAGGCGCTCTCCCGGCTGGGCGAGCGTCCAGTCATACTCGACCTCCATCGGCATGAACGGTGACACATGCATCTTCTTGTTAGGGTTAAAGCGCCATGTTGAGCCGTGCTGGTGTTCGTCCGAACAGACCATCACGTAGCAGTCTTGCTCGCCCCACGGTGTGTTGTTGACCTCCGCCACAATGTATTCGAGGGTGTCGCCGTCTGCGCTGAAGCAGTAGTAAAAGCTCACCGGGTTAAAGCAGTAGCCGAAGTAAGAGAGATTCGTCAACAATCGAATCGGGCCACCGGGGCGACTGCCTGTCTCCCGTTCGACCAGCTCACGCACTGACTCGCCCAGCGCCTGATCAGCTGGGCCAAGGTGCCGACCGCGCCGGAACCTCGCAATGGCCGTGCGCGAGACCGACCAGAACCAGCGCTTCCGAAACAACGTTGGTAACTCGTCGAGATCGAGGTACATCATGAACAGACGATAGCTGAACTCATGCACAGCGGGCGCTGTTCGTGCGTGCCTAACTCGCCCTTCGTAAATGCAGCTTTGCATCGACTAACCTTTGTTCAAAATGTTCGAGGGCTTTCAGCGCACTGACAACACCGTCTTCATGAAAACCGTTGCGCCAATAGGCCCCGCAGAAGAAAGTACGATCCACATTGAGTTCGGCCTGACGCTGCTGCGCGGCAACAGCATCACGTGAATAGATCGGGTGCTCGTACTGGATACGCTGAATTATTTTTTCCGGATCGATGCGCTTGTCACTATTCAATGTGACGCAGTATTGCTTGCGGGCGTCCAGGCCCTGCAGGATATTCATGTTGTAAGTAACGGCAACGTGCCCGCTGGTGTCACGCGGGAGGTGGTAGTTCCAGGCCGCCCACGCGCGCCGGCGCATCGGCATCACGGACGCGTCCGTGTGCAGGATTGCTTCGTTCGGCTGATAGCGTATGGCGCCAAGGATTTCGCGTTCGGTCTCCGTCGCATCCGCAAGCAGCTCCAGGGCCTGGTCACTGTGGCATGCCAGGAAAACGTAGTCGAAAATCTCGCGGCCACCGGTATCGGATTCCACTGCCACCCGATCATCGATGCGCCGCACTGAACGAACGGCGCTGTTAAGGCGAATTCGATCGCGGTGCCCCGCCACGAGTTTCTGTACGTACTCGCGCGACCCACCTTTGATCACGCGCCAGACTGGTCTGTCGCGCACTTGCAGCAAGCCGTGATTCGCGAAGAAGCGGACCAGGAACCGGACAGGCATATCCAGAATCGACACGGGCTCCGCCGACCAGATGGCGGCCGCCATCGGCACGATATAGTGGTCAACGAATTCCCGGGAATAATTGTTGGCAAGAAGGTAGTCGCCGAGAGTCTGTGAATCGTCACTTTGCTCAATCGTTCCCAGCGCCTTGCCGTTGAATCGCAATATGTCGCGGATCATGCGGTGAAACGACGGCCGGAACAGGTTGCTGCGTTGTGCGAACAATGCGTCCAGGGATGAGCCGCAGTACTCGAGCCTGCTGTCCTCGGAACGTATGCTGAAACTCATTTCGCTTGCTTGCGAAGCCTGGCCAATCTCGTCAAGCAACTCGATAAAGTGTGGATAGGTACGATCGTTGAAGACTATAAATCCCGTATCGACAGGGATCCGCCTGCCGTCTTCGAACACATCCACTGTGTTGGTATGACCGCCGATGTAGCCAGCGGCCTCGTAGGCCGTAATGTCGTGGTCGCGCCCGAGCTTGTAGGCCGCGAGATTACCGGCGATTCCGGTCCCGATGATCGCAATTTTCATGGGACTACCAGCGCTGCGGCACGCGCTGCAGTTTGGACACGTCGTAACCGATCGATTCTACGAACGCGACGAGTCGATCATAGTCAGCATCCGGAATGGTCGGGGTGCGCGCCATGATCCAGACGAAGTCACGATTCTGGCGACCGATGACTGTCTGCGTATAGCCATCGTCAAGATAGACAATACGATAGTCGGCCTTGATCGGCCAGATGAACCGCATCCCCCAAAGCGCGTTGGTTTCAGTGTCTGTTATGAACCCTTTGGGACTGTATTCCTTCTCTTTGCCCTCGAAGCTGTCTTTGCGAAACGTAAACGTCGTTGCGATAGTCCCGTCGTCGTTGAGACGGTAGGTTTCGACGGCATTGTGAGCGTCTTTCTCGAGAAAGGTCGGTATGTTCGCAATAACGTACCACGGGCCCATGAAACGCTGGATATCAACGTAGTCGACCGTTTTCATATCGGGCTCCTTGCTAGCGCATGCTGTGAGACAAAGTGCGGCCAGCACTGTAAGCAGGGTTACTCTCATCGTCGGCACCTCATGACAACTCATAGCGAATGATGTGGCCGCCTTTGGCCACCGACTCCAACGCCAGCCATTCGTCGTCGCCTGAATACCAGATCGTGAGGTCCATTTCATAGGCCGTCAGCCTGAAACGCTTGGCCGGGACCGCCTCGCCGCGGACCTGGAGCATCTCATCGGCGACCTGTTTGACACTCACCTCCACGTACTCACCGGTCTGCGGATTCAACAATCGCGGCTCGCTTAAGAAATCCGCATTCCAGTACGCGAAGCTCATTACGCACTCGGGCAGCTTCTGAGGTGCCTCGCCGTTATCGACCCTGAAAATGCTGCCGGCCTTTTCACCCGACACCTGGAGGCGTGTGCCGTTCGCATTTGTCTGCGCCTCGAATCCAACCAGGCAGTTGCCTGCCCAGCGCTCGGAATTGCTGTGTTCGTAGCGGTAGGCCGGAATGAAGAGAATCCTGTAATCAAACTTCGCTTCGCTCCGCACTTGCCGAATGCCATCAACATCAATGATTTCGAAGTTGTGTTTTCCGACCCGCTTGTCATTGAGGTAAACATCGAAATCCATGCTCGCCACGGCTTCACTGCCCTTCTCGGCTGCAACGGGCATAGCGACCGCCAGGTAAAGGGCGCCGATCAGCAAGGTGCTCGCAAACCTGATACCCATCATTTTGCTTCTCCAACAACTGGAACGTCATGTTTTGGTCCGGGAAAGAAAGCGTTCGTGCGGCGGATGTACTCGGCATAGTCCGGCCGTCGGTCAGTGATCGTCTTTTCAAGCATTGCGACACCCGAGACCTTGAGTAGTAGCAAAGACATCAACAATGGCGAAGCGATGCTCCACCAGCCGCCAGCGGATACAGCAAACAGGTAGTACGCCCACCAGACGCAAAAGTCGCCGAAGTAATTAGGGTGTCTAGTAAAGCGCCATAGTCCACTGTCGAGAACGCGGCCATTGTTCTGCGGGTCCCTCTTGAACTTCGACAACTGGTAGTCTCCGCCAGCCTCGAACACGAAGCCAACAAGCCATAGCACGACGGCGATCGCATCGAGTGGCTGCAGCTCGCTCGAAGACGTAATGGCGGGCAATAATGGCAGCGCGATTAGCCACGCCAGCAGACCCTGCAGGCCGAATACTATGTACAAGCTTTTGAACGCGAAGTTCGGTTCGTTATTTGCGCGGATGGTCTTGTAGCGGTAATCCTCCGGCTCGCCCCAGTTCCTGGCTGCGATATAGATAGACAGACGCAGCGACCAGATCGTTACGAGCGCCACAACGAGCAAGCCTCTGTCCGATAGCGGCTGTGCCGCAAGCACAAAGACCCCTGCAGCGATCAGGAAGAACAGTGACCAGAGGCTGTCGACGAAACTGACATCGCGTTTGACAACGCTAAATAGCCAGGCGACGACACCGACGGCCAGGATCACGAAGAGTGCGTTCAAATAGATCTGCATTACGACTCCTGCTCTTCAGGTATCCAGCTCGTCTGCAACACAGGCTCAACGGACATGCCGTCGAGAAACTCAGATAGCCGTATCAGGATCGGCATCATCACTGCCCAGCCGACGCCGAGAGCAACCACTGCTGCGACCGGGCTCGTTAGTTCGATCCCACCCAGTTTTTCTCCGGTAAGGTAACTGAGAGGGCCGCCGAACAATCCGAATAACGCCGCAAGGCCGGGCCTGCCGCGGAGCCAGCGCATGGATACATTCAGTGTTGTCGCAAAGAGCATCCACATCGTGATGATCCAATAGGGTGCGAGCATGCTACTGAAGAGTCCTGATGAATAGGACACCCAGCCGCTTGCCAGGAGGAAGCTATCGAATGCCGCGCCAATCACACCGCAACTCAGCACCAGCATGGTTTCTTCGATCGGCCGCCGAGCAGCCTTGAAGTGAATGGCCAGGGCCACAAGTACGGCAAGCGGCCCGAGCCAGGGCATCTGCTGCGCCGCTCCAATAACGGAGGACAACCAGGCTATTTGGAAAACGGCGAAATTGATTAGGAGGAACATTCTAGTCGCCTCTCTTTCGGAACAGGTAGTGGCCCACATACCATTCGACGCCATCGTCCCATCCGAACAATTCCGCGCAGGCCATGAAAAAAATTCGCCACCGCTGCCACCACAGGCCGGCGTCCTCGTCGCCATAGCAGTCAGCCAGTATCGGCATGATGGCGCCCTTGTTAGCATCCATGTTCTCCAACCAGGCATTGCAGGTGCGCTCATAGTGCTGTCCGTTCCAGTGCCATCGCTTGTCGATGGCCAGGTGATCCGCGAAACGCAACGGCAAGTCGGCGCTCGGCATGATACCGCCGGAAAAGAAGAAACGACTCATCCAGTCACCCGGACCTCTATCAACGTATTCGTAAGGCGTTGTCTGGTGACAAAAGATATGCATGAAAAACCGGCCATTGGGATTCAACCAGCCATCGATACGACGGAATAACTCGCCGTAGTTGCGCATATGTTCGAACATCTCGACGGACACAACGCGATCAAACGTCTCCGTCGTTGCAAAATCATTCATGTCGCACACGGTGACATCTACGTTCTGCATGGACCGTTCGGCGACCTGGCGCAAAATAAAATCACGCTGCACTGCCGAATTCGAAACCGAATGGACCGACGCGTTCGGGAAATGCTCCGCAATCCAGAGCGACAGCGAACCCCAGCCGCAGCCGAGATCCAGCACGCTCATGCCGTCTTCAATACCTGCGCGCTTGACGGTCAGCTCGAGGGCGGCCGCTTCAGCTTCGCTGAGCGAACAGACATCATTGGGCCAAAAACAGCAGCTGTACTTCAGGTGGTCGCCCATCACCTCGGCGAAGAACTCCGCCGGAACTTCGTAGTGTTGCTCGTTGGCAAGGTGTGGAACAAGTGCGATCGGCGACGCATTCATCATATCGACGAAATGATTGAGCGTATTGGCCGCTGCCTCGACGTTGCCTGAACGAATCTCTTTGCGTTTGCCATCCAGCAAGCGACGAATTCCGGCGCGCACTACCGAGTCTGGGACAAGCCCGGATTCGGTCCAGCTGACAGCTCTTGCAGTGACGCCCGTCATGGCGATCTCCTCAACTAATTGAGAGCGACTATACAAATGACGTCGGAGAGCAACAACGACCTGGCGGGCATTGTTACATTCGCTTACATGTCGACCAGTCAGGTCAGGGGAATGACAACCTCGAAACAGGCGCCGCTGTCGGTGTCCAACAGACGCAGCGATCCCCCATGCGCTTTGGCTATCAGCATGGCAAGGTAGAGGCCAAGCCCGGTACCTCCGGAGTCGCGCGTTCGCGACGGGTCGCCGCGGTAGAATGGCTCCCCGATATGCTCTGCCTGTTCTTTGCTCAGGCCCGGCCCGTTATCGCGAACCGTGAAAATGAGATCGTTGTCGGTAGTGCCAACCGCGAGTTCGATCGGTCCGTCTGACGGCTCTGAATAACGCAACGCGTTGCTCAACAGGTTCTTCAACAACAGGCTTATGCGTGGTCCGTCGACGCTTGCTTCGATCGTCTTATCGGGCTGCTTGATCTTGATCCGTCCCTTGTCCCTCGAGAAAAAGTCGTCCACCAGTTGGCCAATAAGTTCATTGATGGAGACATCCGTTCGGAACAGTGACACGTGCCGATCGCTAAGCCGCTCCGCTTCCAGGAGAGATACGACGATCTTTTCCATTTCGACGATCTCTTCGCGGAGATCAGCCCTGTTTTTTTCGTCTTCGAGGAACTCCAGAGTGAGCCTCATCCTCGACAGCGGCGTACGCAACTCATGACTTATGCCAAGCAGCAAAGCGCGCTTTGCATCCAGCATGTTTTCGACATCGCCGGCCAGCCGGTTGATATCGGTTGCCAAATCACCCAGCTGATCATGGCGTATGTTCGATATGCGATAGTCGAAATTGCCTCGGCCTATGTGCGCGGCGCCCATTCGGATGGAACGAATTGGCTTGATTAGCCAGCTTACTGCCATGTAACCAAGCAAAATGAAGGTGAGGCCCAGCGCGATAATCAGGAGGACGAGGTCAGGACCTTCCGGGGTGTCAGAGATTCTTGGCGTCGATACAACGATGTCATAGCCGTCCTGATGCATCTTCAGTAACGCGTGGTCACGCCAGTCGGCGAATTCCACGCCCTGCAACTCATCGACCCACGCATCGGGGTCGTCGCTAAAGCGCGGACTCGGCGCAAACTCCAGCATGTCGAGCGCCGGAAAATTCGGATCCGATGCCCAGTCGACATCCGGACCGAGAATTCGTATGTCGACGGGAACTCTTTGCGTGATTTCCACAGCGCGTTCGATATTCGGCGGTGTCCCTATATCCTCGAGAACGTAGTTCACGTGCAACGACAGGTGACCGCTAATCAGTCCGCGGATATCATCGCTGTTGTAGACGACCTGAATGGCCTTGAAAGTACCGAAAACGAAAAGCCCGCCGAGTAACAGGAAGATCGCGAGCAGCCGGAAGGAGAGCGACTGAGAAAAATATCTAATCATGCGCTATCGGAACACCGATAAACGAATAGCCGCGCCCCCAGATCGTTTGGATGAAGCGCGCAGGTTTCACAGAGTCGCCCAATTTCTGGCGCAGGCGACTTATCATGATATCCACAGATCGGGTCAGAATCGCGGCATCGATGCCACGCAACTCACTCAGGATGTCATCTCGCGACAATTTGCGTCCCTGGCGACGCGCGAGAATCAGAAGTAGCTCGAATTCCATCGATGTTAGATCTACAGACTTGCCATCGACGCTTGCCGTCCGCATTTCCGTGTCGATCGTCAACCCTTCAAACTCAAGATGTCCCGCCGTTGCGCCACTTTGCTCGGCACGGCGCAGCATCGCTTGCACCCTCGCCACAAGCTCACGCGGCTCGAAAGGTTTGCCAACGTAGTCGTCCGCGCCAATCTCGAGGCCCGACACCCGATCGATAACGTCCCCGCGTGCGGTCAGCATGATGATCGGAATATTGCTGGTTTTGCGAACCTCGCGACATATCTCGAATCCGTCCTTGCCTGGCAGCATGACATCTAACAGCAACAAGTCCGGATCCTCCCGACTCAGCTTCTTGAAGCCCTCAACAAATTCATATGCACACAGCAGATTGATGCCAAAGCGCTTGAAGTACGCTTGCAGCAGCTCGGAGTGTTTCCGATCGTCATCGATCAGGAGGACCTTGGTCATCAGGCAATGATAACGCCTTCAACGCTGTTCGTCGCAAGCCGATTGCGCGGCGTTACATTTCGAAACACTTTGCGATGGTGACGATCTTTGGATTATGGGGTTTGCAAACGCTACGTCGTTGCCGGCGCCTGGCTAGTTTCGCTAGAGTCAATCCAGACCTTGTCATCGTTGCAATGATAGACCTGCTGGGCTTTCTCGTCCTGTATGGACTCGAGGTGTACATCAAACCGCCATAGCCGATGAACATGCTTAAGCACATCCTTCGCATCATCCTCGTCGAGCGGGATTCGATCGCGCTGCGTATGTCGTAGGGTGATGGAGCGGTCCCCGCGAAGTGCGACCTCCCAAATCTGAATATCAGGTTCCTGTTTACTGATATTGTGCTGGTCCGCCAGCTCCTCTCGCACCTGGCGGTAACCATCATCGTCATGAATTGCCGTGACCTGGATCGCCTGATCGGCGTCATCATCGAGAATGCTAAATAACTTCAGATCGCGAATAACCTTCGGTGACAGGTACTGCAGTATGAAACTCTCGTCTTTGTAATTCGCCATCGCATGATGCACCGTGTCGAGCCAGTCTTTACCCGCGTGCTCTGGAAAGAACCGTTTGTCCTCATCGGTCGGGTTCTCGCAGACTCGGCGGATGTCGGTGAACATCGCGTACCCCAACGTGTAGGGATTAATGCCCGAAAAGTACGGTGAATTGAATTCCGGTTGGTAAATGACATTGGTGTGCGACTGCAAAAATTCGAGGATATTGCCTTCAGTAATCAGCCCTTCCTCGTACAAATCGTTCATCAGATTGTAATGCCAGAACGTCGCCCACCCCTCATTCATGACCTTCGTCTGGCGTTGCGGATAGAAATACACCGCGATCTTCCTGACGATGCGTACGATCTCGCGCTCCCAGGGCTCCAGTAGAGGCGCGTTCTTTTCAATGAAGTACAACAGGTTTTCTTGCGGATCAGCGGGATAACGCGGCCACTTCTCCTCGGCCTCCTGTTTCTTTTTTGGAATCGTGCGCCAAAGATCGTTGACCTGTTGTTGCAAGTAGTCTTCGCGTTCTTGCTGTCTCTTTTTCTCCTCCTCGGCCGAAATCGGACTGGGCCGACGAAACCGGTCAACGCCGAGGTTCATCAATGCATGGCAGGAATCGAGCAGTGCTTCCACGGTCTCCATACCATGGCGCTCCTCGCAGTCGCTGATGTAGTTTTTCGCAAACAGGATGTAATTCACGATTGCGCTGGCGTCGGTCCATTCCTTGAACAGGTAGTTGCCCTTGAAAAACGAGTTGTGGCCAAAGCAAGCATGCGCGATGACGAGGGCCTGTAACGTCAGGCTGTTCTCCTCCATCAAATACGAGATACACGGATCGGAATTGATGACGAGTTCATAGGCGAGACCAATATGCCCCTTTCGGTATCGTTGCTCCGTACTCAGAAACTGTTTGCCAAATGACCAGTGATGGTAGCCAACGGGCATGCCTACCGACGAATATGCGTCCATCATCTGATCGGCAGAAATGATCTCAAGTTGATTGGGATACGTGTCCAGTCGATACTTTTCGACTGCGATTCGACTTAGCTCTTCTTCGAAAGCTTCCAGCGCCTCGAACGTCCAGTCGGACCCCTCCGCGATCGGCGCTCGCTTGCTCACGTCGACTTCCTTTCGAACAAGTCGCGGAAGACCGGAAATATGTCGGCTGGTTCCTTAACGTTGCTCATGGCAAACCGATCCGAATGAGCGTCCAGAATTTCACTGTAAGTCTGCCATAGCTCCTGCTCTTCACCGGACGAGATTTCGACGTACGCAAAGTACTGCACGAGCGGCAGCAAGCTCTTGACGAGAAGATCCCGGCATTTAGGTGAGTCGTCCTGCCAGTTCTCGCCGTCGGACGCCTGTGCCGCATAGATATTCCAGCTATCCGTCGGATAGCGTTCGCGAACAATGGTATTCATCAGGTCCAGCGCCGTTGACACGACCGTGCCGCCGGTCTCGCGCGAGTAGAAGAATTCCTCCTCGTCCACTTCGTCCGCCTTGGTATGGTGACGGATAAAGACCACTTCGGTCTTTTCGTAGTGCCGTTTAAGAAATAGATGCAGGAGCACGAAAAAGCGCTTGGCAAGATCCTTGATGTCTTGAGTCATGGAACCCGAGACATCCATTATGCAGAACATGACGGCACTCGTGGTGGGCGTCGGCTGCTGGATCATATTGTTGTAGCGCAGATCGAAGTCATCAAGAAACGGGATGTGGTTGAGGCGGCGCCGTGCGCGTTCGAGTTTCTCTGTAATTTCCTGGCGTTCGACAGACTTGTCGTCATCTGCAAGGGATTCGAGCTCTGCTTCGAGCGCCTTGATTTCGCGCCGTATCGCACCACCTAATGCAATGCGACGAGCTTTGGCTCCTCGCAGCGACTGTACAACGTTCAGTCGTGCCGGAATACCGTCACGCGTGTAACCACCTTTGACCAGCTTGTAGGAATCAGAGTCCTTGAGTTGTTTGCGAACGAGGTTGGGTAACTCAAGGTCCTCGAACATGAAATCGAGGAATTCCTGCTGGTTGAGTTCGAAAACGAACTCATCCATGCCCTCACCCTGGTTGCTGGCCTTGCCCCCATTGCCGCCACCACCCTTGGGGCGATCTATGCGGTCGCCGCGAATGAAGTCCTTGTTGCCAGGCAGAACGCGGCGCTGCTTGCCGCCTTTGCCTTGTCGGAATAGGGGTTCGGACACATCCTTTTTGGGGATCGATATCTCTTCACCGCGCTCCATGTCGGTGATGCTGCGTTTATTGACAGCATCGGTCACGGCTTCCTTGATGTGTTTGCGAAACCGCTTCAGGAAGCGCTGGCGATTAACGGCGCTTTTCTGCTTACCCTGTTGCCGTCGGTCGATGATGAGAAATGCCATGACAGATCACTGCGACTTACGCACTCTCATATACCACTCCGACAGCAGCCTGACCTGCTTGTGCGTGTAACCGTAATCAACCAGGCGCTCAACGAAGTCTTCGTGCTTCTGCTGATCCTCGTCGGAGGCTCTCGGATTGAACGAGATAACAGGCAGCAGGTCTTCCGTGCTGGAGAACATCGTCTTTTCGATGACCAGGCGGAGTTTTTCGTAGCTGGTCCAAGCAGGATTGTGACCATCGTTTGAGGCCCTGGCACGTAAGACGAAGTTGACCACTTCGTGCCGAAAGTCCTTGGGATTGCCAATGCCAGCTGCCTTCTCGATCTTCTCCAGCTCGTCGTTTAGCGCTGAATGATCGAGGATTTCGCCGGTCTCCGGATTGCGGAAGTCCTGATCCTGTATCCACAGATCAGCATAGTTAATGTAGCGATCGAAGATATTTTGACCGTACTGCGAGTACGACTCGAGGTAGGCCGTTTGAATTTCCTTGCCGAGAAAATCGATGTACCTCGGCGTCAGGTACTCCTTCAGGAAATTGACGTAGCGGTCTCGGATATCCTCTGGAAACTGCTCCTGCTCAATTTGCTTTTCCAGTACGTACATCAGGTGCACAGGGTTCGCCGCCGTCTCTTCCGAGTCAAAATTGAAGACTTTGGACAGGATCTTGAAGGCAAATCGCGTCGACAGACCATCCATTCCCTCGTCAACACCGGCGCTATCTCGATATTCCTGTATCGACTTCGCCTTGGGATCAATGTCCTTGAGGTTTTCGCCATCATAGACGCGGAGTTTCGAGTAGACGCTTGAATTTTCGTGCTCCTTGAGTCGCGTTAACACCGAGAACTGCGCCAGCATGCGCAAGGTGTCCGGCGCGCAGGGCGATTCGCTGAGTG
>Ga0265303_10001773_pt1 | contig 13382 bp, 14 predicted proteins | sample Helome_2_FD_192494 | JGI IMG/M metagenome (GOLD analysis project Ga0265303, IMG submission 192494) | Marine sediment microbial communities from subtidal zone of North Sea - Hel_20160317 (Illumina Assembly) | ecosystem: Environmental > Aquatic > Marine > Subtidal zone > Sediment ... | reverse complement strand
AGCAACCTTCTTGTACTTGGTCTTTGTCGTCATATTCAGTAGTACCTTGTCAGGCGGCAACATCCTGCTTCGCGGTTTCAACCAGTTCGGCCAGGTTCAGGGCTTCTGTCTGCTTCTCATGCTGTTCGTCGATGTATTCCTGGATGGCCGCCGACGCTTTTGACCAGTCACTCGTTCGCGGCGCGACCAGCGTGGCGAGTCCCATTCGCGTCAACAGACCGACCGGAAGCCCACGCAACATGCGTTTGACCATCTCGATCATCCAGGGCTGCGCAAGCTTCTGCCCCGTGCGCGCGAAGAACCTGCGTATCGTGCGGCTTTCCTCGATCTTGCCTGTGGCAACGATCTGCTCTGTAAATACTTCGTCAAAATGCATCGACGGCGATTTCGGTGTGTGCCCCTTTTTCTCGAGCCAGTGTGCCGTCGCTTTCATGACGCCCTCGGGAAACACGTCGCGTGGACAAGCGTAGGTGCACTTGTTGCACGACACGCACTGCCAGATGATGTCCTTGTCACGTAGCAACTCGGACTCCATACCCACGCGAATCAGGTAAATCCAGTAACGCGGATTGAAGTCGGGGTTGATCGCATTCACGGTGCACGAGTTCGTACAGGAACCGCATTGCCAGCAACGGTGAATCTGTTCACCGCCCGGGAGCGCCGCGATTTCTTCCTCCAGGGCCTCGTTGTAATCCTTGACGACACGCGTTTCGATAAACGTGCTCCAGTGGCCCGATACGTCGACGCCGTCGAGTACCAGTTCCTCATGCGTTGTCAGGTTCTCAGGGCGGATCAGCGATTTTTCATGAATTGGCATTGGGTCTTCCGTCTAGTTCAGCGTCGTGCTGTCTTCGATGACGAATGCTTCGCCGTTGATGGACTTCAGGCGCGTCCGGCCGTCACCAGGCTGGACGCCGTCAAGGCCGAGCAGGCGGCGCGTGTGTTGCATGGGGTCTTCCGGGGCCGAGAAATCGGCGCGCAGGTAGCTGCCGCCCTGTTCGCAAATGTACTGCGCATAGATCTGCGCGCACAGCACGTCGACGTAGAACAGGGTGTCGCGGAAAATGCCGTTCTCGCTCAGGAACTGGCTGAGTTCTTCGCGCAGCATCAGGCAGGTGCCGTAACCGTCGGCGACGTTAATCGTAATGTGGTCAACGTTGTCGTCATGCCAGATCTCACGGATGACGCCCGTATTGGCCTTCGAGTCCCAGATCCATCGGTTCATCAGCGGCACGCGCTCGGGATCGGCATTGTGCAATAGCTCCGCCGCGAGGTCCCTGACCCAGCGGTGCTTCTTGTCCTGCGGGAAACGATCGCAGAAGCGACCGATGCGATTGTCGATGTGCTCGGCGTCGTCCAACAACTCGACGATGCCCTCGTGCATCCCGGCGAATGCATCTTCGTTGAGCCATTCGCTGACGCGCCGCCGCACGGTCGCCATGAACGTGCACAGGCCCTTGAACGTTTCCAGATCGAGTTCTTCGACGGGATTCTCGACGAGCGCCTGGCAGAACATCGAGCTCTTGAGCTTCACGGCATCGATGTAGCGCTCGATGCCGCCATGATCCTCGCTGCCCTGCACCATGACGTGCAATGCGCCTCGCAACAGGTCGCCCGACAAATCGAGCACGGGGCGCTCGAATTCGTGGGGCTGCAATGAGGACGTCGACGACATCTCGGACTCAGGCCGTCTTGCTGAAATCGGCCGAGGCCGACAAGACGGCCATGGCTGCGGCATGCCCCTGTGCGATCGAGTCATCAATCGTCTCGGGACCGGTTGCCGCGCCGGCGACGTAGACGCCAGCACGCGAGGTCTCGCCCATCGCGCCGTAGCGGTTACCGATGTCGACAAAACCGTGCTGCTCGAGATCGATGCCGAAGGTCTCGGCGATCGTCGGGTTGTCGACGTTCGGGTCCATGCCTATCGCATGCACGACCATGTCGAAAGGAATCGTGATCGGTCGCTTGACGAGCGTGTCTTCACCCTTGACGATCAGCTTGTTGCCGTCGGAGGTTACTTCGGCGATACGCGCCTTGATGTACTTGACCTTGAATTCCTCCTGGCTCTTCCAGTAGTACTTGGTCTCGTAAAGCCCGAATGTGCGTATATCCATGTAATAGATATAAACGTGACAATTCGGCAGCTCTTCGCGAATCTCCATTGCGAGATTCGACGACACCGTGCAGCAAATCTTCGAGCACCATTCGCGGCCGATCTGGCGGTCGCGCGAACCGACGCACAACAGGATTGCCACGCGCTCCGGCTTGCGGCCATCGGACGGGCAGCGAACGCCATCGCCCGACGAGATCATCTGCTCGACCTGCGTCGTCGTCACGACATCCTCATATGTGCCGAAGCCCCACTCGGGCTTGTTGACCGAGTCGAAATGAGTGAATCCGCTACAAAGTACCGCGGCCTCTACTTGCAGGTTTTCACCATTGGACAGCTGTGCGGAAAAATCCCCCGGTGTCCCGTCGAAGTTCGTGACGGTGGCACCGGTGACAACCTTGACGTTGTTCCCGGCCTCGACACGCTGCACCATGCCGCCGATCGCATCTTTCGCCCACTCGCCTGAAGGCACGAGCTTGGCATAGCCCGACAGGATCGGGGCGCCGCCGAGGCGGTCCTCTTTTTCGACAATGACGCATTCCTTGCCGACCGTCGACAGGCTGTGAGCTGCGGCCAGACCAGCGGGCCCGCCACCTACGATAAGAACTGGTTTAGTCATTTGATTTGCTCTGTTTACTTTTCTATTTGCTTGAAGCCCGGGCCTGACGTGATCATTAGCCGCGGGTCATACAATGTTTCGCCCTTGCCGGCTTCGACCTCCTTGAGGTAGGCCTCGAATTCCGCCTTCTTCTTTTGCCAGTCGATGCCGAGTTTCTCCATGAGGGTCTCGGTCGACGATGCGTGCCAGTGCGACTGGACGATCTTGTACGGATGCGCGCCGCAGACCAGCGCAGCGAACTGGCAGTCTGCGAGTACGGGCATGTCGACGGGCTTGCCGGCCGCGGCACCGATCCACTGGTTCTTGTCGAGCGTCGTGATGCAGCCTGTATCGTGGCCAATCATCATGTCCGCGTGTGCCTCTTCCTGCGCCACGCGCAGCTTGCGATCGATCGCAAACGAGCGCGTGAATTCGCGCTCCGAGATGATGTGACGGAAGCCGAAACCACAGCAGTCGTACCAGGTCGAGTAGTCGATAACCTGGGTGCCCAGCGTCTCGAGGATGCCCGTTGTAACTGCGACGCGGTTGCCGTCGAGAACGTCGTCATCGTAAATGGCGTCTTCGGGCACCATCTTGTAAACATGGCATGCCGGGTGCACGGTCGCACGGATGTTGCTGCAGTCGATAACCTGGCGCTTCTTGATCTCGTCACGCATAACGTGCACCCACTCTGAGTAGTGCACGATCTCTTCGGGAATCAGCAGCTTGCCATCGACGAGGCGACCGAGCTTGCCGAGGATCTTCCTGACGCGTTCACGCAATTTGGCCGACTGCAACAGATAACCGCGGACTTCCTTGTAGTTGCCGAACGAAGTACCGCAATGCACGAGCGGGTAGTAATAGCCGTCGGGCAAGCCCTGTGCTTTCGCGGCAACGTACGCCTGGTGAAAGTTGCGCAGGAATACGGCGGCCAGGCTCTCGATGTTACCGATGCCCGAACCGTGGTAATTCCACGCCGTGCACGACGTCTGGTCCGTCTCGTCGAGGTACGAGATGTCCATCTCGTTCATGAGCCATAACAGTGATGCCGGGTAGCCCGGGATATTGCCGCACTGGCCACAGGATTTGTGGTGCCAAAGCTGGTTTGTGGGCACGCGCTTGTCCCAACCATACAGCGTCTTCGCTGTGACGGGCTTGTGCTGATCCGTGATGCGATGGACGACGATCTCGCCGTCTTTCTCGAGTTCCCACATCTGATCACGGACGTCTTCGACGCGATCCTTGTTGGTCAGCATCGAGCGCTTGTTAATGACCTGGTCTACCCACACGGTCGCCACGTGCGCATCTTCTTTGGACAGATTCGCATCGGTCCATTCAGCGCCGTGACCCGTGAAGCGCTCACCACCATTGCCGTTGCCTGAACTCATAAATCTTCTCCTGACATCTGTCGTTTAGTCATCGTCCTGGTCGTCGAGCCAATCCTCATAGTCATCACGTTTTTCGTCCATGATGTCGAGGATGACGTCGAACAGGTTTTCGTCGATGGTTTCAAGACTGTCGAGCACGCCGGTTTCTTCCCAGATCGTGTAGAGCTCGACCGATGTCTTGAGATTGACTTCCCACGCAGTCTTCGTCGTGTGCAGCGTGGGCATGGGAATCGCCTTCCTGAGGGTCGCTAATGGTGCATCGACCTTGGAAACATTGGGACCCCAGTCGGCGAAGCCTTCGGGGTTGATCATGTCGGGCGACAGCTGGTTGCCCGTCGATATGAGTTTGAGCATGACGCGGCTGAACGGACGCAGGACGCTCTTCGCGGACTCCATGCCGTGCTTGATGGCCGCTTCGCGCATGATCATGACGAGGCCACCCGGGGAGTTACCAAACGGGCATCGCGCCGCGCAGGTATAGCACTGCGCGCAGGACCAGATTTTTTCCTGCATCGCGTCGTAGATGCCTTCGAGATTCTCGGTCCAGAGGAGCTGCACGATTTCGCGCGGGCTGAAATCGTAGTAATGCGCCGCCGGGCAGGTGGCCGTGCAGATACCGCAATTCAGGCAACCGTTGAGTTCGTGATCGAACCTGAGGTCGCCCTGGATGTCCTGGAAGATCTCCTCGAGTTGCTCGCGTTCGACGGGCGGTGATTCCGAAAGCGGATCGCCGATGAATTCCTGTATTCGAGACGCTGAGGAATGGGACATATTGTTAAACCTGTTTGATCTAGTAAGACAGAACCCGGCAATCGCCTTCCATGACCTCTTCGATCAGGTGCGCGCCACCCACGATGCCCTCGCATTCGGGAATCAGGTCTTCCTTGGTCATATCGAAGAGATCGAGATTCGGTGAGCAGCAAAAAAACTTCGCGCCGGCTTCGTGAGCGTCCTGGATGAAGCTGTACACCGACTTTGGCGAGCCCTCCTTGACGAACAACTTCTCGGCCACGCCCTTTTTCATCAGGCGGCCGGACGTCGCCGTGCAGATGACGTCCACGTCATAATCCATCGCGGCCGCGACCGTGGCCTGGAAGATCGGGGCGCCCAGTTCCTCGCCATTGCGTGGATCCGTATTTGCCATAACGATGATGAGTTTTTCTGCCATTTTCTTGATTCCCCTGCGATTAGACGAATGTCTAACAGCGCATTAGCATATACTAAACTACCCGTGTATCCAATTCCCCGGCGGCCTTCGGGGCCGTCATGAGGGAAGTGCATTGCACGAGTCCGGTCATTATCGGTACCAATTCGTCCTCGAGAACGGGCTGAATCCGGCGCAGCTCCTCGAGCTTCGCCGGTGCGTCCTGCGGTACCTCCTCGAATTCCATGATCAGGTCTTCGACCATCCCGAGCTTAGTCCCCGGATTGCCTGAAAAGCCATAGGCATTATCACCAATCTGCCAGGCCGCAGGCCGCCCCTTGCTGTCTTCGGCCAGAACCATTGCACCGGCCGGCGGCAGCGGCCAGTCGCGCATGTAGACCACCTGGTTGAAAGCCTCCGGCAAGAACCCGTTGAGCGCGTCATCGACTGTACGCCTGGCGGTCAGCAACTCGAAGCTCAGGTCCCTGGGTTCCGAGCCACCGCCCGCGGCGAGACTGAGGATCTGCGCCCCGAGCCCGAATCCTATGACGGGCGTGCCCTCCTCGAGGCGCGCACGCGTGAGCTCGACTTCTTCGGCCAGCGTCGGCAGATCACGCGTGCCGGCGGTACCCCAGGGACCGCCTCCGAGCAGGATCAGGCCATCGGCCGGCAGCTCTGCGTGCGGCAACTGCCCGGCCGCAAAGGGCCGGAAGTACTGGAATCGGATTCGCCGTCCTTCGAGGTGATCCTCGATGAGCCCCAAGTATTCGCCCGACGTGTGCTGGATGACTGCGACGACGTTCATTGGGTCGGCTTCGGCCGCCGCCAGCACGAATGCGTCGTCGGGATTCTTGCATTGCGCCATGGCTACTGTCCCTCGCGTTTTGCAATCGCGTCTTCGAGAGACGCAACAAAGTCGTTTGCGGTCACGCTGAGCATTTCGATCTCGGTCTCGGCGAAGAAGCGTTCGACTGTTGACTCGATTTCTCCGAGCCGGGTTCCGGCAAGCGCTGCTTCGAGGTCGAAGACGACGCGCGGCGGCGTCAGGAAGAAGTCTCCCGTGATCAGCACCCGCTGCAGGATGCCGAGCGTCGGTCCTTCGAGTTTGACGAAGGAGTTGATCGTGCCGCCGACGCCCGTGAAAGAGCCCTCCAGCAACTTGTCTTTGCCGCCGGGATTGTCGATCTCGGCTACGAATTCGTCGCTGCCGATCTCTTCGTCGAAATATTGCGATGCCAGCGCCTCCTCGGCATCCGTAATCTCGCCCGCCACGGCCGTGAGCCCGAGATGTGTCTCGAAGCCCCTGACCAATGCGGCCTGGATCATCCCGAGGTCGGGCAATTCGTCGCCCAGCAGTTCTTTCAGGGTCACGACCCGCTGCTCGGCCGTGTCAAGCTCGTGTTTCGCGAGCTTGGCCGCCGGGATGTTGAGCGCGCGAACCATCTGTACCGGGTTCATGTCCACGAGCACAGTACCCTGGTAAATAAGGACATCGCCATCGAAAAATCCCCCGGTGCCGCTAATCTTGCGGCCCTCTACTTCGATGTCATTGCGCGGCCGGAATTTTGCCGCAACACCCAGCTCACGGAGGCCGGCCGCCGCCGCGTTGCAGATTGCCGCAGCGAGATCTGGCAGGCTCGGGATCCCCAACGAGGACCGATGGAACACGAGTTCCCAGCCCAGCTGCCCTTCGTCGAGGTAGATCGCACCGCCACCCGTAACCCGGCGTACGATGCCGATTTCATGCTCGGCGCAATAGTCGAGGTTGATCTCACGGGACAGGTCCTGGTGCCGGCCGATCAATGCCGTCGGCGGGAAACGCATGAATCGAATCGTGTCCGGCACGCGCTCCTGCTGCCGTAACTCGATCAGCGCCGGATCGAACGCGATGTTGGCGCGGCCCTCGCGCACACCTGTATCGATTATTCTGAATTGTCTTGACACGCGGTAATCGCTACTCGACGTTGACGGGGATATCGAGCTGCTTCCGGATTCGCTTGATGTCCTTCTTCTTGGGCTGGAACGGGTAACTCGCGATATTGCTCGGCGGCGAATCGCCGTAAGGCCGGTCGCAGGCTGAAATGTCGTCCTGGAACTTGCCCGGACAGCCCGAGGTGCGGAAAGCAATGCCCGCATCGATAACATCGGACAGTTCGGCGTCGCTGATACCGTAGCTCTTTACGCGGCCCTGGTCGTCGAACGTCATGTGGTCGACGCGCACGTCCCGGTAATCGATCAGGTACCGCGCCAGCTGCACGCGACGCCACTGGTCGCGCGGCGTCGCGGGCAGATGATCCATCAGTGACCCCTGCTCGGGGAAGAAACAGAACATGTGGCTGTGACCACCCAGGTCGACGAGCTCCTGTACGAGATTGAGGACGTCGAACTCGGTCTCCCCCATGCCGACAATAATATGCGCGCCGAATTTCTGCGCACCAAAAATGTCTTTCGCCTCGAGCATGGTCTCCCAGTACTTCGACCATTTGTGCGGCGACTGCACGCCTTTGCCACGTGTACGGTCAAAGACCTCGGGGGTGGCGGCATCGAGCGCCACGGTGAATATGTCTGCACCGAGGTCCTTCGTGCGTTGTACGTCGTCGCGAGTCATCGTCGTCGGGTTGGACAGTATCGACACGGGAATCGCCTCAGGGTCGATGCGATCGGTCCATTGCTCGAGCACCGTGAACGTGTCCTCCTCCGAGCGCGGATGCGTGATCATCGAAATGCACATGCGATGGAACGGACTGTCATCGGGATTCTTCGCGACGATATCGACGATCTCGGCCATCGGTACGGCCGGCCAGTCAACACGGATGAAATTCCGATCGGCATAGTCGCGGTCCGCTTCGCGGTGCCGGGCAAGGCCGCAGTACGCGCAGTTGGCTCGGCAGCCTTCAGGGTAAGTCAGCAGCAGGTTCAGGCAACGCGTGCACTCACACCGATACATGCGCCCGCCCATGATACCGAGCGTGATGGCCGCCGCATTCGACAACTGCACATACTCGGGCGACTTCATGTGTGGCGCCAGGTAGTTATTGTTGGGCAGGTACACGCCTTGCGGCGGAATGTCATTGGCCTTGACGTGCTTGCCGTTCTTGCGATCGACGGGCGTCTTCGAAGGCAACCGCGGTTCCATGACGTCGAACGGATTGAAGTCGTTGCCCGCGGTGCTGTCACCGGTGGCCGGCGCTGATTTGTTATCTATGCAACCCATGAATATTCGTCCTGGCTTCCTGTGGTCACGCTGCGAACGACGGTTGCAGCCTGGTCTTGAGATCGCTGCCCAGCTTGATCGAGCAGCAGGAATGCGCCTGTTCGAACGGCCGGCCGATCGTATGCGCAACAGAGACCGCCCCATCGGCGGGAAAAGCGATGCCATCGAGCCCCGCCATGATTGCGTAGGCATCGGTGACACGCTTGTGCATGCCGGGCGGTCGTGCGCAGCCCAGCAACACCTGTTTTTCGGGCAGCCGTTCGCGTGCCTCGAAAAAGATGCGACCGACGTCGTCGGTCCCGGGCGTGACGAACGTTCCGGGCTTGGCATAGAACGGCATGATCACGACGAGCACGAGCGCCGTCACGTTGTAGCGACTCACGATGTCGAGCGCATTAGCCTCGCCCAGGATCTGCCCGTAATGCAAACCAACGACAATGTGCGGTGTAACCTCCATCGAGGTCGAACAAAGGGCAGCCAGCGTGGCTTCGAAATCCTCGACGGGGCGATCCAGCTTGTAAACCTGCTTGATCGTCTCGTTGGCTCCGATGACGTCCATCATTACGGTATCGACGCCGGCCGATTCCATTTCACGGGCGCGTGCTTCATCGAGCAAGGCACTGTGCACGGCGATTTTGAGTTCCGGGAAATCCCGCTTGAGCTTTTCGACGACCGGCATGTAGCGACCGTAGGAAATTTCATTACGCTTGTTGGATCCACCTGACAACAGGAATCCGTTCAGGCCCTGGGTGCTGATCAGGTCACGCACCTTGTCGTCAAGCATGGCCGGATTGGTCGCCGCGATCATCGGCTCCAGGATCTTCTTCCGGCAATGATCGCAGTTCAGGCCACAGGCGGCGGCCGTAATCGAGAACGCCGGGAAGCTGTTCTTGCCACAGCCCTCGAGCTCCGAGCTCTCGTACTCCTTGAATGTCGGCGTGGAGAAGCGAATCGGCCGTGAAACCGCCCGATCCGAATGTCGTTCGAACGCGGCGACGAGCGCCGGGTTGAGTTCTGCGTCCTCGAGGTCCTCGATACCCTCGAGTGCTTCAAGCCATGTCATAGATCAGATCCTCTCGAACTGCTTTTCGACGTTCGCAACCAGTAATTTTATCTCGTCGCGGATGGACCCGGGATAGGGGGAATCCGCCATGGTGGTCAGCCAGGACTCCTGCACGTCTTCCTCGTCAACCAGGTCGCACTCCATCGCGGCCAGGTAATCAACGGCCTCGGGCGGCAGGCGCTCAGGCAGCTCATAGCCGGCGATTCGGCCCCACATCCCAGCCCAGTATCGCGTCACCGTCCAGGGGTTGTAGCCTCCACCACCCAGTACCACGGTCGGTGCACCCAGCGTGATGAGATCGTCAACACGATCCCAGAGTGCCACGTTTGACAACTCCATGTGCGATAGCGGGTCGCCGGCCAGGCAATCGGCGCCGCAACACATCACGAGCGCGTCTACCTCTATCGCCTGCGCAATCGGCAGCACCGCGTTGTTCACGATGAAACCGAGCTCGCTATCGTTGAGGCCACGCGGCACCGGGAAATTGTAGGCGCCGGCATGAGCATGTGAGTGCGTGCCACTAAACGGCCAGCGATTGCGCTCGTGAATCGACACGGTCGTGACGCGCGGCTCTTCATAGAATGCGTCCTCGACTCCGTCCCCGTGATGGGCATCGAGGTCCACGTACAGCAACCGCTCATAGCCTTTTCTCAAGAGCGTCAGGATCGCGAATACTGGATCATTCAGGTAGCAGAATCCGCTGGCGCGGTCAGGTCGACCGTGGTGCGTGCCGCCGCTCGGATGAAATACAACGTGGCCCTCGGCCGCCAGCCCGGCTGCCAGGATCGAGCCGCCTACGGTCATGGCCGCTCGTTCGAACAAGCCCTCGAACAGGGGATTCTCGAAGGTGCCGATCTGGTAGCGCTCGCGAACGGACGGTTCGACCCGACCTGTGGAGTTTGCGTATTGAAGCGCCTTCAGGTAGGCGCGATCATGAAATTCGAGAAGCTGTCGGACAGTGGCAGGTTCGCTCTCGCGAAAATCATTGTCCGACAACCAGCCGAGCATTCTGAGGAGATCCACAACCGCCGCATGACGAACAATATTGAGGGGGTGATTGATGCCGAACGCCGCCTTACGGTAGATGTCGCTGCCGACGTACAGCGGCGCGGGTTTTTCGGACGCAATGCCACGCGGCTCGGGTAGTGAGCCGGGCTCCTCAAAGCTGTTGCGTTCCGCGCCTAGATTCTGCAAATCAGTAACCCGCCTTCGTCCGATCGAGAATATTATATTTCACTAATAAAGACAATTCTGATAGTCTAATATGCGGCTTGCCGCGTATCGTATTAAGAGAGGTTTGATCAATGTCCACCGAAGAAAAAAGCATGTCAATCATCGTGACCAAGGGGTCACTCGACTGGGCCTATCCCCCCTTCATCCTCGCTACGACGGCCGCTGCTATGGGCTTACCCGTGACGATGTTTTTCACGTTCTACGGCCTGCCGCTCTTGCTCAAGAAACTCAACCTGCAGCTGACGGCAGCCGGCAACCCCGCCATGAAAATGCCTATGATGGGTGGCCACATGGGTCTGCCGAACCTGCTGACGGCAATTCCCGGCGTCGACGCGGCCTGCACGAAGATGATGAATAATCTCATGAACAAGAAAGGCGTGGCGTCCATCGAGGACCTGCGAGAGTTGGCCATCGAGGCCGAGGTTCGCCTGATCGCCTGCCAGATGACGATGGACCTGTTCGAGTACTCGCTTGACGATATGATTGAAGGTCCGGAACTCGGCGGCGCCGCCACCTATATCGAAGTGGCCACGCAATCCGACATCAACCTGTTCATCTGATTCCAGGATTCAGCACTTTATTATTAGGGAGAAATCACAAGATGGCTGACCATACGCTCGACGCAAAAGGCCTGAACTGCCCGCTGCCGATTCTCAAAGCACGGAAGGCGCTCAAGGAAGTCCCGGCCGACGGCACGCTGGAAATTCTTGCAACGGACCCGGGTTCGGTTGCCGACTTCGAGGCATTCTGCCGCCAGACAGGTAACGAACTCATGGAGCACTCTGAAGACGGCGGCACCTACCGCTTCCTGATCAGGAAAACCGCAGCATAAGAAAACAAGGGCGCGTCATGCGCCAGAGTCAGCCATCCTTAACTGACTGACGAGGCCAGTCTCTTGGGACAGGCGGTGCAGCGCGTAGACAGGGCGTCCCCGGGCTTCGGTCTCTTCGATGCCCTTGCGAACATCCACGGCGATACTTGGCATGATGCGCGCCTCAGTTCCTGCCCAAATGCGTTCGACAGGCCAATGCACGTGCCCGCAGAGTATACCGATGACCTGTGACTGCCGGCTTACGATGACCTCGAGTGCCGACGCCTCTTTGGGTCTGCGGTAACCACCGACGTAATGATCGCCGACGTCGAAAGGCGGATGGTGAATGAAGAGCAGCGTTGGCCGATCAGGCTGTGCTCTGAGCGTCTTGTCGAGCCAGGCCTGGCGGGTTTCGCAAAAGCGGCCCTTGCGCTCGCCAGCCAACGTCGAGTCGATGCCGACGAGGCGCGTGTCGTAGTCCTCGATCACGTAGTGCAGGAACTTGCCGGTCGCTGGTAGATAGCTATAGTCGCTGAACGCGGTGCGCATTTCTTTTTTGGCATCGCGATTGCCGGGCACGAGATAAAGCGGTGCCTCGAGCGGCGCCAACAATTCGCGCAGGCGCGCATACTCCTCCGGATGGCCGTGTTGGACCGTATCGCCGGTGAAGATTACTGCATCAGGTTGTTGCTGATTGATATCCACAACAGTGCGCCGAAGGCAATCACTCCGCAGCTCCGCGGAGTGATCGGGTTCGGACACCAGTATGTGCGTATCGCTGATCTGGGCAATTAACAAATTTGTTCTTAATCGACGATGTGATAGACAGGCGCTTTCTCCATCTCCCACTCGCCCGTATCCTTGTGATACTTGGACAAAGTGAAGCAGTGCCAGTCGTTGTCATCCAGCTTCATATGGTCGCCGCGATAGTAATATCCCGGCCAACGCGTCTCCTTGCGGAACAGCGTGTGCTGCGTCACGGATTCGGAAGCCAGTACGCGATGCTGCAATTCCCAGGCTCGCTGCAGCTGGTGCAAGTCCTCCGCTCCCAGCTTGTCCAGGTCTTCCTTCAGAGTACCCAGCAACTCGATGCCGCGCGTGAGCAAAGGTTCGTTGGTCATGTAGTGTGAGCTGATGCCACCAACATACTCGTCCATGATTTTCTCGAGACGTTGCAGGCCATGCATTGGCAACAAATAACTCGGCGATACCGTGCCAGCGACGATCTCGTTGCGGCCAACTTCATAGTTCTCGAGCGGTTTGAAGATTTCTGCCTTCAGATTTTCGTACTCGTCCTCGCTGACTTGCGGTGCGTCCTTGCCCATGTCTTTGATGTAGTTCACCGCGGCCTTGGCAGCGATGCGGCCTTCCGTGTAGGAGCCTGAAGAGAACTTGTGCGCGGTGCCACCGATGGTGTCACCGGCGCCAAACAGGCCGTCGACTGTCATCATGCGGTTGTACCCCCACTGGTACTCATCGGGAGCATAGTCTTCGGGCCCGCTCGCCCACGCGCCCGAGCACGTGGCGTGAGAGCCCATGACGTAAGGTTCGGATGTCGTCAGCTCGGGGTTTGTGTGTTTGGGATCGATATCCTGCGACGCCCAAACGACTGCTTGCCCGATCGTCATGCCCAGGAAGTTCTCCCAGCCGACCGTCTCTTTGTGCGGATCCTGAAAGGCTTCCTTTGTGACCATGCGGATAGGTCCGCGGCCAGCCTTCAACTCCTCGAGGAATGCGTGGTTTCTAAGGCAGGTAGGTACAGGATGGCGATCGATGTAGTCCCCGACCAGTTCCCTGGTGTTCTCGTACCAAGTGGATTCG
>Ga0265303_10001772_pt1 | contig 13383 bp, 10 predicted proteins | sample Helome_2_FD_192494 | JGI IMG/M metagenome (GOLD analysis project Ga0265303, IMG submission 192494) | Marine sediment microbial communities from subtidal zone of North Sea - Hel_20160317 (Illumina Assembly) | ecosystem: Environmental > Aquatic > Marine > Subtidal zone > Sediment ... | reverse complement strand
CCCACCACCGAAAAACCTGGCCCGGCGCGCGCTCGAATATCAGGCGTTGTTGAGCAACGCTTCCCTTCGGCAGCTGGAACTCGACGAGTTGCTGCGCGATACGCGCGATGGCGAGCGCGAGATTGACAAGATGCTCGGCACCGGGCAGGTCGAAGAACCCCAGCGCGAAGCCATGCGACAGGCGGCGCGAGAGGTGCAGTCAGCTTATCGCGAGGCCCTGCTGAGCCTGTGGAAAACCTACACCCGCTATATCAGCAAGCTATCCATACTCGACGCCAGTACGCTGAAGCTGCGGCAGGCATCCCAGGCCTATCGCGGGTTCATCGATGATCGACTGTTGTGGCTGCCCAGCACGGAGCTGATTCCGATCCACGAGGGGCGATTGTTGTTCGATGGCCTGCGCTGGTTCGGTCTGCCGGAAAACCTGTCCCACCTCCTGGCCGACGTACAGCTGGCGATCAGCAGACAGGGGCTGCTGTTTGCGACCTGGCTGACCGGCCTGCTTGCCCTGTTTGCACTGCGGCGGCGTGCACTGCATGAACTGCGCGCCGCGGCTGCGACCACACACAAGGTGCGAACAGACAGCTTCATGGCAACTTTCAAAAGCCTGGGGGCGACGCTGATTCTGATCCTGCCGCTGCCCTGGGCCTTTGTCGGCGCCGGCATGTTGCTCGGCCGCCTGTCAGGCGTGCATGAGTATTCTGCGATCATCGCCGTCGGCCTGCAGGGTGTCGGGCATACCCTGCTCCTGTTGCGCACACTGCGCCAGCTCTGCCGACCCCAGGGACTGGCACGGGCTCACCTCGCCTGGCATCCGGTATTGTGTGACCACCTTGGCAGGCAGGCAGCCTGGCTGACGCCACTGGCAACACCACTGGCCTTTTTTTCCACGGCCGGCACCGCTTCGGTACCGTCCGCATTCATCCACATCTCCGGCACCCTGCAGACGGAAGAACCCGGCGTACTGGCTCTGGGCAGGCTCTCAATAATCGTGCTGATGCTGCTGCTCGGCATCGCGATCTACCGCATCTGGCGCAAGAACGGCCCGGTCATCCAGGCTATGGCCGGGTCGACAGACCGCGCAAAGTGGGCCAGTTATCACATCCTTTGGTTCGTCCCATCGATAGGCATCCCGTTGGTTCTCGCGCTGGCCGCATCGGTCGGTTTCTATTACACCTCCGCTTTCCTCGGCGGCAAGGCCGGTGAGACCATCTGGTTCGTCGTGGCCCTGGTCCTGACCAAGGACCTGGTGCAGCGCAGCCTGCGCGTCGCCCAGCGGCGGCTGCGCTTTGAAGAGGCTGTACGCTATCGTGAGGAGGCCCTCGCACAGCGCAATGAACAGGCGGATACAACCAGCGACTCCCCGGCCAGTGACCTGCCGCTGGAAGAAGACAAAATCGATTACGGCGAGCTGGGTAGTCAGGTCCGCCAGCTGGTCAGACTCAGCTTCACGATCCTGCTGCTGATCGGACTCTGGCTGATCTGGCGCAATGTCATACCCGCGCTCAACTTTCTTGATGAGGTGTTGCTGCCGATCTCCACGACCAAGCTGGTCGACGGTATCAATACCGAAGTACCGCTGACCCTCGCGGATATGGTCGCCGGCCTGCTGCTGGGCGGGCTCGCATTGTTCGCGGCTCGCAACGTTCCGGCACTGCTCGAACTGAGTCTGCTGCAGCGACTGCCGCTGAGTCGCGCTTCACGCTATGCGATCACCACCCTGACGCAGTACATCGTGGCCATGGCCGGATTGATAATCAGCTTCAATGCGCTCGGGTTGCAGTGGTCGAGTATCCAGTGGCTCGTCGCCGCACTGTCGGTCGGCCTGGGCTTCGGCCTGCAGGAGATCGTGGCCAACTTCATCAGCGGCATCATCCTGCTGTTCGAACAGCCGATCCGTGTCGGTGACGTGGTTACGGTGGAGAACACCACCGGCACCGTATCGCGGATCCGGATTAGGGCGACCACGATCGTCAACTGGGAACGCCAGGAACTGATCATCCCGAATAAGTCGTTCATTACCGGGCAACTCATCAACTGGTCATTGTCAGACACCGTGAACCGGCTGTTCATTACGGTCGGGGTAGACTATGACACCGACACCCGAAAGGCGATGCAACTGATGACCGAAGTCGCCGCCGAGCATCCGAAGGTGCTGGACGACCCCCCGCCACGCATCACGTTTGAAGGATTCGGCGACAACGCGCTCACGCTGAATATGCGTGCCTACCTGGACGAACTAGATGCACGCATTCAGACGATCACCGAGCTGCATCAGGCAATTCTGGACAGGTTCCGCGAAGCCGGAATCGTTATCGCCTTCCCGCAGCGCGACCTGCATCTCGATTCCAGCCGGCCACTCGAACTGGTATTGCGCAAAGATGCGTTGAGGAACCCGCAGCGGACTTGAACGGGGCCGAGGTCGATGGTGGGTGGCTCCGCCGCCGCTCTCGTTCAGGTCCTTGTTTCCGGGCAGATCCGAAGCACCGCCCCTGATCGCACTTGCCCCTGCGCATGGCCGAAATGGGTCATCTGCCTCCGGTCGGCGGCTGCGTATCAACGAACAGCCCTTCAGCATCTGATTCAAACGGCTCGCTCAGGATGCCCTTTACCTTTCTGCGCAATTCATCAGACTCTGTGTCCGTATTGATGAAATCCATGTCGAACGCCCCGCGCGATGTCAGCCGAAAAACGGTTGCGCCGATCCCTTTGCGGCTGACGTTCGTATCATTTCCTATCATTCGAATCTTTGGGATCCACTCGGAAAACTCATAGTCCGCCTGCGTGCCTGAACGCCGCGGCTTATGCCCGTGGACAATTATTCCAATGTTCAGTTTTTCAAGGATATCGCCGATGAGCTTACCTCGTTTCCTGTAATAACGATTTGCATCCGCCACGTCATAGAGCAAATAGTTTGTTTTCTGACTTTCCTTCACGTAGGCATACTGCCGCATGCCGTTGATCGATATAAACGCTCTTTTATAATGATCGTGGTTAAACCTGTTGAGATCTTTTCCCGTTATATCCTTGAAGTGCAGCAATGTCTGCAGGAATTCGAGCGTTGGATAGCCATGCATAAGGAGGACGGGGCCGACGATATGGAACAGGTCCAGACTCTCGATGAAATCGTTCAGGATTTGCGTCTGGCCCAAACCCATGCCGTATTTTTCACCGGCCCGCATCCGTTGCCAGATTTCCTGCTCATGATTCCCCGCAATGAGCTTGACGTAACACCCTTTTCCAATAGCTTCCCGCCGAAGCGATTGCCAGTATTGGACGACTGAAAGGTCTGGATTCTTCTTGTCTAAATAATCACCTGTATGAAATATGCTGACCCCTTCCAGGTTGTCAACAAACTCGCCTTCATCATTTATGATTCCGGCGAAATGCAACGTGGTCTTGACTGAATCGACGTCGTTATCGGTATCCGAAAACACGATACATCGAACAAGGAAAGCCGGTCGCGTTACGAGTTCTTCAGGTTCATTCGACTGGACATCATCAACCTTATCTTCACTGGCCCCGAAGGGCCCAGTGATACTTCTCAGTAAACCCATAATCCAGAAAGCAAACCTTTTTATTGAGTATTCGTATCGACCCAGCCGGGTAGTCTGCATATTCTTTGTTTCAGGGTGTGGCATCTTTTAGGGCGCTGAAGTTGAAGAAAGCATAAACAAGCCGTTGTTTTTACGGATAGGCCCCCGACAACAGACGATGCGTGCAGACATGCTTGGGGCAGACGGAAAGCTGGCCACTTCTACAAGCTTACCGCGGGGACCTTACCTCCGCTAATCGCACTCAACAATCGATGGTAGTCGAAATCACGTTCAGTTTGGCGTTGCCGTTTCACATGGTCCGAAACTACTGCTGCTCCGGCACCTGGATGAATGTCGACCGGCGGAACCGCCACTTTTTCGACCATATCAGACGCGGCCTGCTCAAAAGGCTTCTGCCTTGCCTTCTCGACCGCTTTGTCGGCAGCCTTTTCCATTGTCTTTCACTGAACATCGCATTAGGGGACATTGATAGCTGCATGGCGCAGCGCAGAAATCTGACAGTTTCAAGCCTGTTGTGAATGTCCTCGGGCGCTCAATTCCACCGGTCTTTCCCAAGCACCATCAGAAACATCTGGACGACTGCGCGATCTGATGATTCGTCCGCTTGGTCTGTCGACGCGACACCCACCGACTGCAAGTTGCCCTCGCTGGCAGCGATAATCCGGGTACGATTTACAACATAGGCGACCGCGGCGGCCACGTCCTGATCCGTGATGTCTGCATCGCCGCGTGCTGGCATCCGACCGTGGCCGGCGATCGCGTGTTCGATCAGCGTATCCAGCGGTTGTTCGAGCCGTTCTTCCCAGTCGCCCGTATCGCCGAAAACTGGTGCATCCTTGCGGCCGCTCTCGTGACAGCGCATGCATTTATCGGTAAACACAACCCGGCCGTGGGCCAAATTGTAGGCGCGGGTGTCGCTTCCGTAACCCGGCGGTTCGGCACTGCACGGCAGCGAGAAACATTGCGCGGCAAGCACCAGCGCGGCTAATCCGAATTGTTGCGGTCTGCTTGGCATGGATTCCCCCAAGGTCGAGTTGCGACGGACCCGGATAAGATACCCCCGAGCACCGGATTGGGAAAGACAATAGTAGCCATTCAGTTATTCAAACCGGAATGCTGGCTAGATTCATGGCTCGCCCGCAACACGGGATGGGCCGTCCGGGACTGTTACGGCGACTTCCGCAATCGGAAAAACCCCGGTAATGTCCCCTATCGTTCTGCATCTTCGGCATCCTGGATGTTATCCGATGCTGAATGGTCCCGACTGCGCAGTAGGTGGGAAAACCATGTTCACCAAGGGTCGACCACGGCTATCGAGTCTCGGAAAGAGCAAAGCGCGCGAGGGCGATTGCGTGACGCATGCCGCACTGAAAAGCTGACCGAACAGAACAAGGCCATGACTATTGAGCTCGAGACTCTGCGTCTTCAGAGATAGCCTATTAACCCGGCCACCCAATATGCTGGATTCAGCTGCGATGTGCCTGCCTGCAGCAAGGCATCAAACGCCGCTGTAGCACTCCTAGATTAAGTTTTGAAAATGCAGCCTGAAGGCGGGCACATGGCAGCCTAACCTTTGACATTCAATCTGTTAGGGACTTCAAGAATGTCCCGCCTCTGTGTTGTGGCTCTTGCCGAGGGGCGTAGCTATGGTTTGAGGGGGGCGGCGCAAATGCTTTGCCCATCACGCCCTGATTCCCAAACCATTCGTGCAATCGGCAGTTTAATTTCCCCTCCGATCAAACAAACGGATGGCGCAACACAATGGTCTCTTCGCGATCCGGGCCGGTGCTGATGATGTCGATCGGTGTCTCGCAGAGTTCTTCAACCTTGCGCAGGTAAGCACGTGCCGTCGCGGGCAGTTCGTCGCGCGTCTTGGCGCCGACAGTCGAGTCCTTCCAGCCCCGCATCTCGATGAACACCGGTTCGCACTGCTCGAAACGATCCGCGCCGACCGGCGGCGTATCGACTTCCTTGCCATCGAGACGGTAGGCGACACAGATCTTTACCGTGTCCAGGCCATCGAGCACGTCGAGCTTGGTGATGCACATCCCGGTGACGCTGTTGATCTGCAGCGAACGGCGCAGTGCCACGGCATCCAACCAGCCGCAACGACGCTTTCGACCGGTGGTCGCACCAAACTCGTGCCCCCTCTCGCCGAGGTGGTCGCCGTCATCGTCGAACAACTCGGTCGGGAACGGACCGGCGCCAACGCGCGTCGTATAGGCCTTGACGATCCCCAGCACGTAATCGATGTCGCGTGGACCAACGCCGCTGCCAGTCGCGGCACCGCCGGCGGTGGTGTTGGACGAGGTGACGTAAGGATAGGTACCGTGGTCGATATCGAGCAGGGCGCCCTGGGCGCCCTCGAACATCACGCTGCGGCCTTCGCGGCGCATCGAGTGCAGCGTGCCGGGTACGTCTTCGATCAGCGGCCGCATCTGCTCGGCCTGGCCGAGCGCCTCGTCCAGCACCGCCTCGTAGTCCACGGTGTCGAATTTGAACAGGTGCTCGAGCGAGAAATTGTGATAGTCCATCACCTCGCGCAGCCGCTCCTTGAAGTGTTCCGTATCTAGCATCTCACCGAGGCGGATGCCACGACGCGAGACCTTGTCTTCGTAGCAGGGACCGATACCGCGACCGGTGGTGCCGATCGCCTTCTTGCCACGTGCGGCCTCGCGTGCCTGATCGAGTGCGATGTGATACGGCAGGATGACCGGGCATGATTCACTGATGCCCATACGAACGCGCGCATCGACACCACCCTCTGCGAGCATATCCAGCTCTTCCAGCAATGCACTGGGGGACAATACCACCCCGTTACCGATCAGGCAGCGCACCTCGTCTCGCAGGATGCCTGAGGGGATCAGGTGAAGGACCGTTTTATTACCCTTGATGACCAGAGTGTGGCCGGCGTTGTGCCCGCCCTGAAAACGCACCACCGCATCGGCCTTGTCGGTCAGCAGATCGACAATCTTGCCTTTGCCCTCGTCGCCCCATTGGGTGCCAATGACAACTACGTTCCTGCCCATTGGTTAATCTCTTCTCGGTTGGAGGCTAGAGCGGAACGACGTCCCACCCCTCGGCCTGTTTCTGTAACTTGTGCGAGCAACCCATCTGTGCCGCATCACCCGACTGCCCGGGCAGCGCGGGAATCACGACCGTGCCACCTGCGCGCAGTTCCGCGATTTTTTCCTGCAGCCCGGGGGCGAACCCACCTGGCGCCAGCACGGCGCCGCCGAACGGTTGGGCAACATGACTTCCCAGACGCATCAGGGTCTTCAGATCTGCACTAAAACCCGTTGCGGGGCGCGCCCGCCCGAAGACCTCGCCGATCTTGTCATAACGCCCGCCGCGCGCGACCTCCTGGCCCTCGCCGGGCACGAAGGCCGCAAAGACCACGCCTGTCTGGTAGTGGTAGGCGCGCAATTCCGCCAGGTCGAAATGAACCGGCAGGTCGGGCAGATGCTGATGCAGCTGTGCCGCCACCGCCTCGACGTAATCGATCGCCTCGGCGACTGCGGCCGGCGCACCCGCCAAAACCTCGCGTGCGCGCGGCAACACCTCGGCATCACCATTGAGCTCGGCCAGTGCGGTCAGCATGACACGCATTCCGGCTTTCAGGCCAAAGCCATCGACCAGGGCCTCGATCTCGGTTGTGGCCTTGCGCTGCAGCGCCTCGAACAGATCCGCCTCCTGGCCTCCATTGAGACCTGCAGCCGCGGCCAGGGCACGATAGATACCGACATGACCAAGATCGAGGTAGACGTCTTCCATGCCCGAGACGCGCAGGGTCTCCATCATCAGGCAGACGATCTCTACATCGCTCTCCACACCGGCATGGCCGTAAAGCTCTGCGCCGATCTGCAGCGGACTGCGTGAGCCGGAGAAGCCGTCGCCCAGGGTGCGCAATACGCTGCCGATATAGCACAGCCGGGTCGGTGCCTCATGCCGCAGACGGTGCGCATCAATACGCGCGGCCTGCGGCGTGATATCGGCACGTACCCCCAGCTGCCGACCGCTGACCTGATCGGTCAGGGTGAACGTCTTCAGGTCCAGGTCTGCACCTGTCCCAGTGAGCAATGATTCGAGAAACTCGATAAACGGGGTGATGACCATCTGGTAGCCCCAACCGGCGTAACAGTCGAGCAGGGAGCGGCGCAAGGCCTCGAGCGAACGCGCCTGCGCAGGCAGCAGTTCGTCGATGCCTTCAGGCAACAACCAGGTGTTGTTTTGGTTCATCGGTTAACGTACCAGGTATAACAGGACCAGGCCCGCCAGCATGGTCAACAGGCCGCCGCTGCGCAGCGCCTTGTCGTCCATCTCGCCGACCATTTGCATCATTTTGCGGAAACCGCGTGGATTGGCAAATGGCAGGATGCCCTCTATCACCAGCATCAGGGCCAGCGCTGCCCAAAGGTCCTGCCACATTGCTTCGTCCAAAAAAAAGCCGGGGAAACCCGGCCTTACGTACTCGGTTCGACCACCGGCGGCGGCCAGATAAGGACCGGCACCACCTCATCTGCGAAATTTTCCCAGATCGGCACCGGATTGTCCATTTAAGAGCCGAAATGTGTCTGTCCCGGGGGAAGGAAAAGGGCCGGGGTCAGCCCCCGGTCCCTTGCGCTCGATCGAGGCGGCGGATGCCTACCGCTATTGACCTTCTGACTTGAAGAAGCGGAAGAACTCCGAATCAGGATCCAGCACCATCATGCTGTCACCGCCGGAGAACACATCGCGGTAAGCGGTGAGGCTACGCCAGAAGCTGTAGAAATCGGCGTTCTGCTCAAATGCCTTGGCGTAGATATCGGCCGCACTCGCATCACCCTCACCGCGCAGCAGTTCGGCCTGACGGTAGGCGTCCGCAACGATTTCGATCCGCTGGCGATCGGCATCGGCCTGGATCCTTTCGGCGGCCTCGGCGCCCTGCGCGCGCAGCTCCGCCGCCACCCGCTGGCGCTCGGTGCGCATGCGCTCGTAGATGTTTTCGCTGATATCGTCGGCAAAGTCGATCTGCTTGATACGCACATCCACAATCTCAACACCCAGGTCTGCTGCCTGCTCATTGGCGTTCTTTGCCAGGGTCGTCATGATCTCGGCGCGCTCGCCGGAGACGACCTCCTGAACCGTACGCTTGCCGAACTCGTCACGCAGCGCGGCATTGATACGCGCTGACAATAATCGCGATGCCGTATCTGCACTGCCGCGGGTCGAGCGGTAGAACTGGGCCACATCCGAGATCCGCCACTTGACGAATGAGTTCACCACCACGAACTTCTTCTCGATCGTGAGGAAACGCTCGGAGTCGGAATCCAGGCCCTGGATACGTTTGTCGAACTTCACCACATCCTGGATGACCGGCACCTTGAAATGCAGCCCCGGCGCGAAATCGGCATCGACGATTTCACCCAGCCGCAACAACAGGGCCAGTTGTGCTTCCTGCACGACAAACAGGGATGCGCTGCCGACGAATGCCAGTGCGCCGACGAGGACCAGGGCAAGTATGCCTTTTCCGGAATTCATTAGCGTTCCCTCCTTGAGCGATCAGAGCCGCGACGATCGTTGAACGAGGAACTCGGCCGGTCGCCTGTCGGCGGCAGGGCGATTCTTGGCGAATCAGGCGCCTTGAAATCCTCCGCGCGTGTACTCGGCTGGATCATGCGATCCAGTGGCAGGTAGGTCAGGTTGCTGCCCTCTTTCACATCCAGCAGCACCTTGCCGGTATTGCTGAGCACATTCTGCATGGTCTCCAGGTACAGGCGTTCGCGCGTGACCCGGGGCGCTTTTTCATACTCGCGCAACAGGGCCAGGAAACGCTGTGATTCACCGTCGGCTTCGGCCGTTACGCGGGCCTTGTAGCCCTTGGCATGTTCGACCAGGCGTGCGGCCTCACCGCGTGCACGCGGGACGACATCGTTGGCATATGTCTGGGCCTGGTTCTGCAGACGCTCCTTGTCCTCACGCGCACGGATGGCATCTGCGAAGGCCTCGGCGACCTGCTCAGGTGCCTCGGCGCGCTGGATGTTGACGTTGGTCACGATCAGGCCCGTGCGGTACAGGTCGAGCAGTTGCTGTGTACCCTGCTGTGCTGCAACGGCGATCGCGCTGCGATTCTCGGTGATGATATCGTCCAGACGGCTCTTGCCGATCACCTCACGCAGGCTGGACTCCATCGCACCGTGGATGGTGCCGCCCGGGTCTGCATCCTGGAACAGGAAGTCGGCCGCATCCTGGATACGGAACTGCACCTCCAGCGTGATATCGGTGATGTTCTCGTCCTTGGTCAGCATCTGGGCACGATGCTGAAACTTGTTGACCTGGTCGACATTGACCACATCGACGGTGTCGATGAACGGCAGTTTCAGGTGTGGCCCCGGTGCAGTAACGATGTGGTAGGCCCCGAAGCGCTTGATCACGCCCCGCTCAGCCGGCTGGATGATGTAAAAGGACTCCATCGCCAGGACAGCGACAACCACCAGGGCGATGATGATGACCACGCCCTTCTTGCTGGCACCGCTTGGGCCGCTTGGGCCGCCGCTCCCGTCATCACCGCCACCGCCACCGCCACGGCGGCGCTTGCCGCCGAAAAGGCCGCCCATCTTGTCCTGCAGTTTGCGGACTACTTCATCGAGGTCTGGTGGACCCTTATCTCCGCCCTTGTTCCAAGGGTCGCGGTCTCCACCACCCGGTTCGTTCCAGGCCATGCGTTACTCCCGTGCACTGTATTTGATTCGGTCCCGAAGGTCTCTGTCGCCGCGATTCTATCAACAGAGCCGCTCCAGGGAACCTTTAATTAAGTACGGACATGGTTGCTTCCGACTCGAACAGGAGAGATCAGCCATAAGATGCCAGCCTCCGATGTGTCGTTTTCAGGATCGCGCGCCACAGAATCAATGCCCCTGTGACGGGCACACACTCGGTGCCTCGATCTGCCCGCCTTGTGAAATTCACCCGACCTCCGGCATGTTCTTTAGGCTTTCCTGCCACTGTTGCGCCAATCGGGGCTCGTATTTTTTCAAGCGCTCGTAATCACGACGCTTCAATTGCACCTCGAGTTCCCAACCCCCGTCCTTCAGGTGGTTTTCGCGCAGAATCCCGCCCTGCTCGAACAGCAGCGCGCGCAACCTGCCGTCCGCAGGACCCAGCAGCACATGGCCGTTCACGATATCGCTGCGAAAGCGCTGGGTCAGGGCCTCGATCAGGCCCTCCACCCCGGAGCCGGTAGCAGCGGAAAGCCAAACCCGTACGGCTTCACCCCGCTCGTTGTATTCGACCCCCGACCGCGCCTCTGGCATCAGGTCGATCTTGTTGTACACCTCGATTCGCGGTATCCGCTCCGCACCGATCTGCGCCAGCACATCCTCGACCTCGGCGACCTGTTCCGCACGCTGATGAATGTGTGCATCGATCACGTGGATCAGCAGATCGGCCTCGACCGTCTCCTGCAGAGTGGACCTGAAGGCCGCCACGAGTTCATGCGGGAGGCGCGAGACGAAACCCACCGTGTCTGCCAGGATCAGACTGCTTTGGTCCTGCAGTTCGACCCGCCGCAGGGTTGGATCCAGGGTTGCGAACAGCTGATCCTGGGCATAAACGCCCGCCGCCGTGAGGCGATTGAACAAGCTCGATTTCCCGGCATTGGTATAGCCCACGAGTGACGCTGTCGGTACCTCGTTGCGCCGCCGCGAACGCCTACCCTGTTCGCGTTGACTGTCGACGCGCGCGAGACGACGCAGGATCTGGTCGATTCGCTGATTGAGCAACCGGCGGTCGGTTTCGAGCTGGGTTTCACCCGGTCCGCGCAATCCGATACCACCCTTCTGCCGCTCCAGATGGGTCCAGCCACGCACCAGGCGGGTTGAAAGATGTCGCAGCTGGGCCAGTTCGACCTGCAGCTTGCCCTCATGCGAACGCGCGCGCTGCGCGAAAATGTCGAGAATCAGACCGGTTCGATCCAGAACCCGGCATTCGAACAGCTTTTCGAGGTTGCGCTCCTGGCTGGGCGACAGGGAATTGTCGAAGATCACCAGCTCCGCGCCGTGCAGTCCGACCAGTTCGCGCACTTCTTCAGCCTTGCCGCCGCCAAGGTACATCCGGGAGTCCGGCACCTTGCGCTGCGCGCTCACGAGCGCGAGCGGATCCGCTCCGGCCGAACGGGCCAGTTCGGTGAACTCGTTGAGCTCATCGGGTTCGGGCGTCCCGTGCAGGCCAAGGTGGACCAGGATCGCCTTTTCACCGCTTCGGGGGCGTTCAAACATCGTTTTCGGTCAGTAAAGATCGTCTGCGCATAACGAACAACCCCGCGGACTCGCCGCGGGGTTGCTGCTCACGATCCGTCTGTAGAAACGCAATCAGGCGTTGCCGGGATCTGCTTCGTCGTCACTATCGTCGGCGTGCGGAATGCGGACATTGCGCGCCGGCACCACGGTAGAGATGGCATGCTTATAGACCATCTGACTCACGCTGTTCTTCAACAGCACGACGAACTGATCAAATGATTCGACGGTTCCCTGAAGCTTGATTCCGTTCACCAGGAATATCGACACCGGCACGCGCTCTTTGCGCAATGCGTTCAGAAATGGGTCCTGCAGGCTTTGTCCCTTTGACATGGGGGGCTCCCTGTTATTTTGGTTCGATTGATTTTTGTTTACGCTCAGATACTTAGGCGCAGACACGATGCAGCAGGTCAAGCCAAAAGGGCGGGCGTCACTGCATCAAACGTTCAGTTGGACACGACGAGCCAAACTATAGCACAGTGTTTTTCTCAGGTTAGTGAATTGTGTACGTTTTGCATGCCTTTAGACGCATTTCACAACACCGATAATTAAGTCAGTCACCGTTTAATTCCTGTAGACCGGCCCGGATCAGAATCAGTGCCTGCTGTTCCACATCGCCGCCTTCGCTCAGCCAATGGCAGGACCGCTCGCTGCGCAACCAGGTCATCTGGCGCTTGGCCAGCTGGCGGGTCGCAGCCTGGCCGCGTTCGATCATTTCCTCTCGACTGCATTCGCCACGCAGCCAGGACCAAGCCTGGCGGTAACCCACCGAGCGCACCGAAGGCATGTCCGGCTGCAGGTCGCCGCGCGCCACCAGACGCTCCACCTCCCCGGTGAACCCGTTTTCGAGCATGGTCAGAAAACGCCGGTTTATACGCTCATGCAGTTCGATGCGCGAAACCGGCGAACGCACCAACTTGACGGCCCTGTAGGGCATCGCCTGACCGGCATCGGCCTGAAGCTCGCTCAATGGCCGGCCAGTGGCCTCCCAGACCTCGAGCGCCCGCAGGGTGCGCTGGGGGTCGTTGCGGTGGATTCGTTGTGCCGCCGGGGGGTCGACCTGGGCCAGACGCTCGTGCATGGCCTGCAGGCCCTCCGCCTGCAGCTCCTTTTCCAGGCGTGCGCGAATCAGCGGCTCGGCCGCGGGAAGATCGGACAGGCCGTATTGCAGGGCACGAAAGTACAGCATGGTTCCGCCGACCAGCAGCGGGATGCGGCCGGCAGCCGTGATCTCTGCCATCTCATGCAGTGCATCCTTGCGGAATCGCGCCGCCGAATAGCTCTCGGCCGGATCACAGATATCGATCAGCCGGTGCGGCGCCAGTGCCAGTTCCTGCTCACTCGGCTTGGCCGTTCCGATATCCATACCGCGGTAGATCATGGCCGAATCGACGCTGATCAGCTCCACCGGCAGATGGCGTCGCAGAGCAATGGCCAGGTCGGTCTTGCCCGAGGCGGTCGGCCCCATGAGGAAGATGGCAGGCGACAAAGATTCTATTTCAGATGCCATGCAGAAATAACTCATTCACCACCAAGGACACAAAGGAATTTTG
>Ga0265303_10001771_pt1 | contig 13386 bp, 11 predicted proteins | sample Helome_2_FD_192494 | JGI IMG/M metagenome (GOLD analysis project Ga0265303, IMG submission 192494) | Marine sediment microbial communities from subtidal zone of North Sea - Hel_20160317 (Illumina Assembly) | ecosystem: Environmental > Aquatic > Marine > Subtidal zone > Sediment ... | reverse complement strand
CTAAAATTGACAAATCTGAATTAACCGATAGTACTGATAAAATTGATCAATTAGAAAAACAAAAATCTGAAAATTTGTTGTCTTCTGATGGAGATGAAAAGAAGCAAGAAAGTTTAATAAGTGATCCTGTTAAAAAATCAGCAAAGGTTAAAATTTCTGATAAAGAGGAAGTAGTAGATGATAAACCTAAAGATAACAAAATATCCAAAGATAAAAGCTTGGGTAAAGGAGAAGATACCAATGTAGATAATGAAGATTCTGTTGAAGTAGCAGGTGATGTGACTTCAGAAAAAAAAGTTGTTGATAAAAAAGAAATTGAAGAAGAAAAAATTATTGAAAAAATTGATTACGAAAGTTTAGATCTTGAACAATTAGTTAAAGAATTTCAAAAATTATTAGAGCAAGATTCGATACCTTCGATAAAAGGGAAAATAGAAAAAATCAAACAATGTTTTAATCAGAAGTTTGGAGAACTACTAAAACAAAATAAAGAGGTATTCATAGCTGATGGTGGTAATGAAATTGACTTTCGTTATTCAAATCCAATAAAATCAGTTTATAATGACTTACTTTTTGAATTCAAAACTAAGCGGCAACATTACTATAAACAAATAGAGGAGGAGCAAAAGAATAACTTAGAGAAAAAGTTGTTACTCATTGATGAATTAAAGGATTTAATTGATAATGCTGAATCTTCAACTATGTATCAAAATTTCAAGGCAATACAACAAAAATGGAATACTGTTGGTAATATTCCACGAACGAAATACAATGATACCTGGCGTACTTATCATCATCACGTTGAGCGATTTTATGATTTATTACATCTTAGTAATGATTTAAGAGATTTAGACTTCAAGCATAATTATGAAGAAAAATTAAAATTGGTTGAAAAGGCCGAGGAATTGGCAATTAGTAATGATTTAAGCAAAGCTTTTAAAGAATTACAAGTATTACATAAATTGTGGAAAGAAGATATTGGTCCTGTTGGTAGAGAACATCGGGAAGAAATTTGGGAACGTTTTAGCAGTGCAACTAAAAAAATTCATGATAAAAGACATGACTTACAAAAATCTCTAGAGACTAAATATGAAGATAACGTTGTTAAGAAAAGAGAAGTTATTAATAAGATTGCAAATTTAGTTACAGAAAAGATTGATTCTCACAAAGTTTGGCAGCAAAAAATTAGGGAATTAGAGGCTTTACGTCAGGAATTTTTTAAAATAGGTGCAGTGCCAAGAGCTGAAAACGATAAAATATGGAAAGAATTTAAAGAAGCTACACGTAATTTTAATCGTACTAAAAATATATTTTATAAAGAAATTAAAAAGGGCCAGCAGGATAACCTTAATAAGAAGAATGCTCTAGTAGAAAGAGCTGAATCTTTAAAAGAAAGTGAAGATTGGGATACAACTACAGAGTTAATGAAACAGATTCAGGCAGAGTGGAAAACTATAGGTCATGTACCGAGGAAATATTCTGATAAAATTTGGAAGCAATTTAAAGATGCCTGTAATTATTACTTTGATCGTTTACATGGTGTTCAAGACGAAGCCAACAAAGATCAGGTAGCTGGAATTAATAAAAAGAAAGAATTGTTAGAAAATCTTAAAAGTCAATCAGAAGCTAAAAATGTGTTGACGTTAGAAGTTCTGAATACATATGTTGAAGATTGGCATAAACTTGGTAAGTTACCTAACAATATGCATCACATTGAAATTAAGTTTAATAAAACCTTAAATAGTTTATACTCGAAATTAGACTTGGATGAAAAAGAAATTGCGCTACTAAAATTTAAAAACATAGTCAATAATTATCTTTCGCATAAAAATTTCCGTAAACTGGATAGTGAGCAATTATTTGTTAGAAAAAAAATCGATGAACTTACCAGAGAAATACAACAGTTAGAAACAAACATTAGTTTTATTTCGAATGCGGATGACGATAATCCTATTTTAAAGAATGTTCATCAAAATATCGATAATTATAACAGTCAGTTAGAAATTTGGAAAACAAAATTAGACTATCTTTCAAAAATAGAATATTAAAAAAAGCCTGCAGAAGCAGGCTTTTTTTAATATCTCTTACCATTTAATTATAACACTTCCCCAGGTAAAACCACTTCCAAAAGCAGCTAATACAACCACATCATCATCTTTTACTTTTCCATTTTCCCAAGCTTCAGTTAAGGCAATAATAATTGAGGCAGCAGTGGTGTTTCCATATTCCATAATATTATTATAGACTTGATCATCACTCAAATTAAATTTCCGTTGTATAAATTGTGAGATTCGTAAATTTGCCTGATGAGGAATAAATAAGTCAATATCTTTAGCAGATAAGTTATTTGTTGTCAGTCCTTCAATTATAACCTCACTAAAACGAACAACAGCATGTTTAAAAACAAAAGTGCCATCCATATATGGGAAATAAGAAATATCTTCTTCTTTCGAATTTAATATTTCTGGAACCCAATGTTTAATACTTGGAGATTTTACGATTAATTTATCGGCATATTTACCTTCACTATGCAGATGCGAAGATAGTATTCCTTTATTTTTTTCTTCAGTTCTTGATAATACGCAAGCACCAGCACCATCACCAAAAATTACCGACACACCTCTCCCTCTTGTGGTCTTATCTAGTCCGTTGGAATGATATTCTGAACCAATAACTAAAATATTTTTATACATTCCTGTTTTAATAAATTGATCTGCGGTTGAGAGTGCATACACAAATCCTGAACATTGGTTTCTAACATCTAATGCTCCTATAGTATCCATTTCTAGAATATCCTGAATTTGAACCCCGCATCCGGGAAAATAATTATCAGGACTCAAGGTCGCAAAAACAATAAAATCAATATCACTTGTAGTCAATCCGGCCCGTTCTATTGCAATTTTGGCTGCTTTCGCACCCATAAGGGCTGATGTATCTTCACTACCATCAGGTATCCAATGACGTTGCTTTATGCCCGTACGCTCTTGGATCCATGCATCATCAGTATCCATTATTTTTGAAAGATCATCATTAGTAACAATATTATCAGGGACATAGAAACCAAGTCCGGTAATTTTTGAATTATACATTTGTTGTTTTTATTGAAATTTCTACTTCAAATATAATTAAATTTATTATGCACTGAATAACAATTCGCATTGTAATATTGATAAAATTGGATGAATTGCATATTTTCTATGACATCTTGTCATTTTATAATGTTTGGTATTTTTTTTGACTAGGGTTATAGAAATAAAGATTAATTAAAATTACATATTATGGCAAAAGGAACAATAAACGTTTCAGTTGAAAACATATTTCCACTTATTAAAAAATTCTTGTATTCAGATCATGAAATCTTTTTAAGAGAATTGATCTCAAATGCAACTGATGCGACTTTAAAGTTGAAACATTTATCGACAGTTGGTGATACAAAAGTTGATTATGCTAATCCTCAAATTGAAGTTAAAATCGACAAAAAAGGTAAAAAACTTCATATTATTGACCAAGGACTTGGAATGTCTAAAGAAGAAGTAGAAAAATATATCAATGAAGTGGCTTTTTCTGGAGCTGAGGAGTTTTTAGACAAGTATAAAGATAAAATGGATGGGGTAGGAATTATAGGTCATTTCGGACTTGGATTTTATTCTGCTTTCATGGTGGCTGATAAAGTTGAGATTATTACGAAATCTCATGCAGAAAAAGTAGGTGCTGTGCGTTGGACTTGTGATGGTTCTCCTGAATTTAGCTTAGTAAAAGCAGATAAAAAGGAAAGAGGTACTGAAATAATTTTACATATTGCTGATGATTCCACAGAGTTTTTAGAAGAGAATAGGATTAGTGAATTATTGTTAAAATACAATAAGTTTATGCCTATTCCGATAAAATTTGGCACTAAAGAAATTGATGACCCGGATCATAAGCCGAAAACAACTAAAGATAAGGAAGGCAAAGAAACAACTGAACCACACAAGAAAATAACAGTTGATAATATTATTAATAACCCTGATCCGGCCTGGACAAAACAACCTGCAGATTTAAAGAATGAAGATTATAATTCTTTTTATAGAGAACTATATCCAATGCAGTTTGAGGAACCTTTATTTAATATACACTTGAATGTTGATTATCCATTTAACTTAACCGGAATTTTATACTTTCCTAAGTTAACCACTAATTTAGACATTCAAAAAGATAGAATTCAATTATATCAAAATCAGGTTTTTGTAACCGATAATGTTGAAGGGATTGTACCAGAATTTTTACAAATGCTTAGAGGGGTAATTGATTCACCAGATATTCCTTTGAATGTTTCGCGTAGTTATTTACAAGCTGATGGTGCTGTTAAGAAAATTGCATCTTATATCACTAAAAAAGTTGGTGATAAACTACAGTCATTATTTAAAAATGATAGAGAAGAATTTGAAAAGAAATGGAATGATATCAAAATCGTTATTGAATACGGAATGTTATCTGAACCTAAATTTTTTGAAAAAGCACAGAAATTTGCATTATTTCCTACAGTAGATAAGACCTATTTTACTTTTGATGAGTTAAAGGATAAAGTAAAAGACTTGCAAACTGATAAGGACGAAAATTTGGTTTTACTCTACACAACCAACGAAAAAGAACAACATAGTTATATTCAAGAAGCAAAAGAAAAAGGTTATGAAGTCTTGCTGCTAGATTCACCCATTATTTCACATTTAATTCAGAAGTTAGAAGGAGAAAACGAGAAAATTAAATTTGCTAGGGTTGATGCCGATTTTATGGATAATTTAATTAAGAAGGACGACGAGCAGATCTCTAAACTTTCTGACGATGAGAAGGGAAAATTAAAGGAAATTGTTGAAGGTATTGTACCCAAAGAAAAATATACAGTACAGTTAGAAGCATTAGATTCAAACGCGAATCCATTTATTATTACGATACCTGAATTTATGCGAAGAATGAAGGAAATGAGTGCTACTGGTGGCGGTGGCATGATGGGAATGAGTAATTTTCCTGAGATGTATAATCTAGTGGTTAATACGAATAACGACTTGATGCAAAAAATTATGAAAGCAAAAGGGAAACGTACAGAATATGTTAACCAGGCATTGGATTTAGCAAAACTTTCTCAAAATCTATTGCAGGGTGAGGACATGACAAAATTTATTAAGAGAAGCTTTGAGTTAATGAAGTAAGATCAGTTTTGTAAATTATAAGTAAAAGCAAAACGCAACCTTTTGGTTGCGTTTTTTATTATTCAATTGGAAAATCAAAATAAGTTTCCGGATATGGTTCTTTAGCTAAAGTAAAATGCCACCATTCTTTTGGATAATATTTAAATCCATGTTTTAACATCCGCCTTTGTAGCATTAATCGAATGGCACGTTGATTTTTAGTGATGTTTTTATAGTCTACCCAAGATTTTTCATCAAAATAATCATAAGGACCCCCTAAATCTAAAATATGCCCTGTTCTAAGAGATACAATAGTAATATCTACCGTACTACCACGGCTATGTCCTGATTTTTCAGAAATATATCCTTCTTCAAAGATATCCTTCTTATTTATATTTGGATAGAACTGTTCTTTCATTTTGTTGTCTGTAGAATCTTTAGACCATCTTATAAATTGATTCACAGCACGTTGTGGTCTATAAGCGTCAAAAACTAACAGCCCGAACCCTAGACGCCCAAATTCATCCTGAACTTTTTTTAATGCTTCGGCTGCCTCTTTTGTTAATAAACATTTTGGTTTATTATAGCCATCAATTGGTTCTCCAATAAAATTATTAGTAGAATAATACCTCATATCTGTACGTAAACTTGGCATAATTTCTTTAGCATCTACAAACCCTTCGGGCATTTGATCAGACTCTATCTGCGCATTCATAGTTGTTGAAAGGCTAATAAATAAAACTAAAATAAAAAGTTTTATATAGCGAATAATTCTCATTTTGTCAATTTTTTATGTTACGGAATAAACGTTAAAGTAATAAAATTATTTTAATTGAATGACTTAGTTAAAGTATTTTTTTAATACATGAAATCATTCTATCTTTAAGCTCATTATTTTTAAGTATGAATCAAAAATTAATATCTAAAAAAAAACCTGCCTTTCCAATAACAAAAATGTTATCTGAATATTTATCCAAGCAGGGTAGAAAAATTAAAATTCCTATTTTTTATGATGACCTTTTACGCTTTCAGGGGGCCATTGAGATCTATGATGAAAAAGGGAATGATACGCTATGGATCAGCACCTATTTTGCAGAACATGAACGTGAAGAAATTGAGCATAGTTTAAAAAAAGTATATACCATTTTACACTCTGATGGAAGTGATACAATTTTGCCGTTTTTAAATATTGACAGTATTGATTTTTGTACGTTTGGCAATTCTAAACCGTTTCGGGTTAAAGTACGGAATGTTTTAAATGACAATTACATTTTTTTATATGTAAAAAAAGCCGACGCAAGTAGAATATATGGATTGGAATTAGAACATTTGTTATCTCCAAATCAAATACATTTTTTGGTTCATGAAGACACTTTAATAGAGGAGCATATTATTGGAATACCAGGTGATATATTTATTGAAGATTATCTTGATAATTGTTCCGATCAAGATCAAAGAGCTTTGGCTAAGGAATTTGTGAAGTTCAATGAACGTTGTTTTGTTCGTTTATTAGGCGATATGCGTTCCTATAACTATGTGATGGTTTTAACGCATGATTTTGATAGAATTCAATATAGAATTAGAGCTATGGATTTTGATCAGCAGAGTTATGAAGGCAACCCAAAAGTTTATAAGCCTCAATTTTTAAAGGAGAATAATAAGTTGGTTGAAATGACCTCAAAATTGTTGCAAGAAGAATCGATTGATCAGTATATAAAAGAAGAAAGATCATTATTAGCCAAAAGAGCTACAAGTGGTAGTAAAAGGATAAATAATTTATTAGATTGCATGCGTCATGATACTATTTCAACTCCTGAAAAAATTGAAGAATTAAAACAAGGATTACATGAATTAACGGGAGATATTAATTTTAAAAAGTCAAAGAATATGGGAGATATTTTAAATAGTGCACTAAATTTTATTATAAGAAATTATAAAAATATTAATCCATATATTATTAAATGACAATAAGATATTAGAATTATTCAAAAATATTATTAAGTAATTTAGCCAATCTAATACCGCTTTTTTGCAATTGTTTTCTTACTGTGCTAAAGTGGTCATATGAATATCTGTATTTTAAATTTTCACCTGTTTGAACAGATGCATAGGCAATTTTAGAAAGTTTGTGAGTATCATGCACCCAATCAATAATAGTGCCTTCTTGAATGGCTTTAATCTGTAATTTAGATAGATCTTCGGCGTTATCGGCTAATTCTATATAGCTCATGTTCCATTCTTCGATCATATTTGCATCCCAAACCCGATGCAAATTCGTGCCCTTTCCAAACCATTGGACTTGAATGGTATTTCCACCTTTATCTTCTTTTCGTCCAATATGCATCGGTTGATGTAGGTCACCAATTAAATGTACCAACATTTTTAAATAAAAAGCCTTGTCTTCCGAAGAGCTAATATCATCTTTAAGTATTGAGACACATTTATTTATACCTGTAACCAGATCGCCTTTTGGGTTTTTCTCTGAATCTTCATATTTTGAATCTAATGGCATATTCACATAATGCCAGGTGTAAAAGTCATTATATTTTTTGTCAGATTTTATTTCGTCTCCATAAGTTGAAACAAACGCTAAACTTTCACCTTTTAACAGTGCATTTATTTGACGCTTCGCTTTTTTTGTTAAATGTTTTTCGGCAATTTTTCCTGTTGTTCTATGGCCAGTGGGCCCCCATACTGGTGTTGTAGCAAATACTAGTGATGTTGTTAAAAATCCGATAAATAATAATAAAAATCTTGCTTTCATTTGGTGAAATATTTTTTGCTAAGTTAAAAAATAAGTTTGTTAAAATATTTGGAAATATCAAAAAAAATGTTATATCTTTGTGATATCAAAATAATATCAAATTAAATTAATACTTATGAAACAAGAAACGACAATCGTACCTGCAAATGGATATCTTATGCTATTTGTATTTTTAATTCTATTTTTTGGAGGCATCGCTTCCATTATTGCCACCGAGAACAATTGGTTTGTAATTGCCATAGTTTTAGGTGTACTACTTGTTCCGGGCTTTATTATGGTGCAACCTAATAATTCTAGAGTCTTATTGTTATTCGGAAAATATATTGGTTCTGTAAAAAAGAATGGCTTTTATTGGGTGAACCCATTTTATACCAAAAAAAAGATTTCCTTGCGGGCAAGTAACTTTGATAGTGAGCGCCTAAAGGTAAATGATAAGTTAGGAAACCCTATCATGATTAGTACAATACTAGTTTGGAGGGTGGAGGACACCTATAAAGCTGCTTTTGACGTAGATAATTATGAAAATTTTGTGCGAGTGCAAACGGATGCCGCTGTAAGAAAGCTGGCAAGCATGTATCCTTATGATAACTTTGCTGATGAAGGTCATGTCGAAGATATTACTCTGCGATCTAGTGTCAATGAAGTTAGTGAAACGTTGGAAAAAGAGATTGAAGAACGATTATCTATCGCAGGAATTGAAGTATTGGAAGCGAGAATAGGCTATTTGGCCTATGCTCAAGAAATTGCAAACGCCATGTTAAAAAGACAACAAGCAACGGCAATTGTAGCTGCAAGACATAAAATTGTTGAAGGGGCAGTAAGTATGGTCGAAATGGCTATAAATCAATTAGGAAAAAAAGAAATCGTAGATCTTGATGAAGAGCGTAAAGCTACAATGGTAAGCAATTTAATGGTTATCTTATGTTCTGATAAAGATGCGACTCCTGTTGTTAACGCAGGAACCTTAACTTAAAATATTATTAATGAAAGAGTATAAAATAATTAAGAAGGGTATTTGGAAAAAAAATATGGATTTTGAGGATACAATTAACCAATTTGCAAGGGATGGTTGGGAAATTAAAAGTGCTATCGGGAACGGGCATGGTGATTTTTCTAAAGTTATTTTAGAACGAGATAAAAACAGATAATAAATGGTCGCTATTTTATTAATTTCAATTTAATTGACTTTAATTGGACTTGTAATAAATTTACTATAAATGAAAGTATTTGTTGAAGAACAACGATTTAATCAATGGTGGTTATATTTACTTTTGGCCATACCATTAATATCTTTAGTACTCCCATTTATATTTAATTCAGGTGACTATGTAAATGGTGATAAAGAAACTATAACGGGTATTACTATTTCATTAGTTCTTATGGTATTTGCCTCATTGTTGATATTATCTATACGTCTAAGAACTAAAATAGATGAAAATGGAATTTATTATCAATTTTATCCAATTAACTTTAATGAAAAGTTTATTCCCTGGAGTGATATTTCTAAATGCTATGTTAGAAAATACAACCCATTAACAGAATATGGAGGCTGGGGTTATAGAAGTGGGTTTGGGTTTGGTAGAGGTAGAGGTAAGGCGTTAAATATACGTGGTAATCAAGGTATTCAGCTAGAATTGAAAAATTCAAAGAAATTACTTCTTGGCACTCAAAAAAGGGCAGAAGCAGCAATGGTTCTTCTTACATATGAAAATAAAATTAAAAGGCATGAAGACTAATTATCTGATCTTATTATTGTTCTTCAGTATCTTTAGTTTTGGACAATCGGAAATATCTTCTGAAGAAATTACCATATATATTGATAGTATAGAACTTCCGGGAACTTTAACTTATCCTACAAAATCAATAAAACCTCCTTTAATTATATGGGTTCACGGCTCAGGAAATGTTGATAGAAATGGGAATCAAAAAGGAGTGAATGTAAAAGCGAATTATATCAAGCAATTTAGAGATTCAATAAATGATCAAGCTGCTTTTTTTAGCTACGACAAGAGAACAGCTACCCTAAAAAATTTAAAATTTTTGAAAAATGTTTCTTTTGATGATTTGGTGAGTGACGTTAGGAAAATAGTTTCATATTTTAAAGGGGATCCCCGTTTTTCTGAGATTATTTTGGCAGGACATAGTCAGGGATCTTTGGTCGCTATGCTAGCCGTGAATGCATCTGTGAGTAAATTTATCTCTATTGCAGGTTTAAGTGAAAGCGCAGATAAAGCAATAATAAAACAAGTAAGTGCTCAAAATGAAGAATTTGGCAAAATAACGGAACAACATATCAACGAGCTTATTAGTACTGGTACCATTAATGAAGTGAATCCTATTTTGGAAGTTCTTTTTGCGAAGCAAAATCATAAATTCCTACTAAATTATTTTAAATATAATCCTCAGGAAAAAATAAAAGAGTTGAAAATCCCTATTTTAATTTTAAATGGAGATAAAGATATTCAAGTCAGTGTAGAAGATGCGAAGAAATTGCATACTGCCAATCCAACATCCAGCTTAGTTTTAATTAATAATATGAACCATGTATTGAAAGAAATAAATAAGAATGAAGACAATTTAAAATCATATTATTCAGAAAACTTTCCATTGTCAGTAGAATTAATAAGAACAATAAAGGCGTTTATAAAAGAATAGAATGGCAAAGAAAAAAGCATTTGCATTACGTATAAATGAAGATATACTCAAGGCTATTGAAAAATGGGCTGCGGATGAATTTCGCAGTACCAATGGCCAAATTGAGTGGATTCTTAATGAAAGTCTTAAAAAGGTTAAACGACAACCTAAAAAAAGAGAAGATGAAAATAAAGATGGCGACTAAGCCATCTTTATTATTTTATATATATTTGAATTTTAATAAAATCTTCTCGATGAAAATATTTTTACTTTTAATAAGTATTTTTTTTATTTCCTTTTCTTCGATATCACAAACAAAATCTCCGAAAGATTTTTTGGAGTATGAATTAGGAGATCGTTTTACAAGACATCATAAGGTGGTTGAATACTTTCAACATATTGCCAACACAAACACCAATGTAAAACTAATTAAATACGGCGAAACATATGAGAAAAGGCCTCTATATATTGCTGTAATTACTTCGCAAAACAATTTTAATAAACTCGAAGATATTCGCATTGGTCATCTTAAATCTGCTGGTGGAACTGAAGGTAATGCAGCTTTAGATATGCCTATAGTCTGGTTAAGTTATAATGTACATGGTAACGAAGCTTCAAGTACTGAGGCTGCAATGCAAATGCTGTTTGAATTGGCTAATCCAGCTAATTCTCAAACTAAAATATGGTTAGAAAATACGGTTATTATTATAGACCCTTGCATCAACCCTGATGGAAGAGACCGTTATGTTAATTGGTATAATCAGAACCAAAATTCACCATATAATATCAATCCTGATTCTAAAGAACATCACGAACCATGGCCTGGAGGAAGAACAAATCATTACTTGTTTGATTTAAATAGAGATTGGGCCTGGGCCACACAGATAGAAACTCAAAATCGGTTGGTTGAATATAATAGATGGTTGCCAAATGTCCATGTAGATTTTCATGAGCAAGGTATTAATGCTCCTTATTATTTTGCCCCAGCTGCAGAACCTTATCATGAAGTTGTTAGTGATTTCCAGAGAGAATTTCAAGTGACCATAGGAAAAAATAACGCTAAATATTTTGATAAAAATGGTTGGTTATATTTTACCAAAGAATATTTTGATTTGTTATATCCAAGTTATGGAGATACATACCCAACATTTAATGGCGCCATAGGGATGACCTATGAACAAGGTGGCAGCGGTAGAGCAGGTTTAGGTGTAAAAACTTCTGATGAAGACATACTTACATTGAAAGATAGGATTACTCATCATTTTACTACTGGTTTGTCTACTATTGAAATTTCTTCGCTTAATTCAGAAAGGTTAAAAAAAGAGTTTGCTTCATATTTTAATAAAGCAAAGAATACACCTATAGGAACTTATAAAAGTTACTTGATTCGTCATTCAAATAATAAGGACAAACTTAAAAGTTTGAAGAAATTATTAGACAGGCATCAAATAAAATATGGTATTTCCAATGCAACCAATTCTCTTAAGGGGTATAGCTATCAAGATAATGAAATTAAAACGGTTAAATTATCAAAGAATGATTTAGTGATCAATTCAAATCAGCCAAAATCAAGTTTAGTGAAGGCCCTTTTTGAACCTCAGGCAAAACTGAGTGATTCGATTACTTATGATATTACTGCCTGGTCACTTCCTTATAGCAGAGGGTTAGATGCCTATGCCTTAACAACAAAGGTTCCTATTAAACTTGATGTTAATGAGATGTCGGAAGAAAAAATAATTGGAGTTAAGAAACCTTACGCATATCTTTCAAAATGGAATAGCACAGATGATGTTGCTTTTTTGAGCTATTTGTTAAAGCAGAAAATAAAAGTGCGTTTTTCAAAGGCTCCGTTCTCTATAGATGGGAAAGATTTTAAGGCTGGGGCGCTAATTATTACGAGAAGAGGTAATGAAAAATTAGGCGAAAAATTTGATCAGATCGTAACTGAGGCTAGTCAAAAATTCAAAAGGGAAATAGCAGCTGTATCTTCCGGCTTAGTCACACAAGGTAAAGATTTTGGTTCAAGAACTGTATCCTACTTAAAACCACCCAAAGTTGCTATATTATCAGGAACTGGAGTATCTTCATTAGGATTTGGCGAAATATGGCACTTTTTTGAACAACAAATTCAGTATCCGGTAACTGTCATAGATACAGATTATTTTAGTAGAGTTAAACTTAATAAATATGATGTTTTAGTTTTGCCAAATGGTTTTTACAGTAAGATTCTAGGAAAAGAGAAACTATCTGTTGTTAAAGAATGGGTACAAAATGGAGGAAAACTTATTGCTATTGATCGGGCTTTAGGTGTTTTTGCGAATAGTAAAGATTTTAAATTATCGAAATTTAAAGATGACGACGAAAAAAAAGAAAAAGAAAAGGAAGAAAAAGAACGGAAAGAACGATCAGAGCTAGAAGCTTATGATAAGTTAGAGCGTAAATCTGTATCAAATTTAATTACTGGTAGTGTTTTTAATACCTCTATGGATAATACCCACCCGTTGGGTTTTGGGTATAAAAAGAAATATAAAACACTACGTTTAAATAGCAATCATTATGCGTATTTGAAAGATGGGGTTAACGTATGTGTTATTAAAAATAAATCAGATCTGGTGAGCGGTTTTACCGGAGTAAATGCTTTAAAAAATGTAGAAAAGTCATTGGTTTTCGGAGTTGAGAAGAAGGGTAGTGGTGAAGTAGTTTATTTAGCAGACAACCCATTGTTTAGGAGTTTTTGGGAAAATGGTAAACTCGTTTTTTGTAATGCCATATTTTTGGTAGGACAGTAAGTTCAATTTAAAAAAAAATAATTAATAATAAATA
>Ga0265303_10001767_pt1 | contig 13405 bp, 10 predicted proteins | sample Helome_2_FD_192494 | JGI IMG/M metagenome (GOLD analysis project Ga0265303, IMG submission 192494) | Marine sediment microbial communities from subtidal zone of North Sea - Hel_20160317 (Illumina Assembly) | ecosystem: Environmental > Aquatic > Marine > Subtidal zone > Sediment ... | reverse complement strand
CTCATCGACCTTTGGTTTCGGTTGCGGCGCAAGCACCAACGCCGCGCGAAGCGCGTCGAGGTATTCCTCCTGCGTCGTCGGCCGTGGCCGTTTCTTGCCGTTTACTAGCAGCGCCTCACGGTCCATCCGAACCTCGAGCGCGTCACCGAATCCCAAAAACGAATATCGTGCCAGCCGCTCGCCGCCTTCAACGCTCTCCAGAAGGTAGCGTGGTTGCAGCGGCTTCAGTTTTAGAAACGCCGATACTGGCGTATCGAGATCTGCGGCTATGTCGAACGGTGCTTGCATGTGTTTCCTTGACCAACAACAAAAAGGCCCATCTGCGCTATTGCGGAGATGGGCCTTAAGATACTGTATTTCTCAGCTACAACTTAGGCGGCCGCCCACTCCTTCGTGGAAAGCCACCACCAATTCTCGTTCAGCCGTGGGTTCATGAGGCAAGTATTACTATCCTGTCCGGCAGCGTCAACCGTTGCGGCCGTAACCGCTAACCGGCCGCACATTCTACAGTTCGTACAGGAACGGCAGGATTAGCGAGAAACCCACCCACATTATGATCGTCAGCGGAATGCCGACGCGCAGAAAGTCCGAGAATTTATAGCCGCCGGCGCTCAGAATCAGCAGGTTTGTCTGGTAACCGTACGGCGTCGCGAAGCTCATATTGGCGCCGAACAACACCGCCAGTATGAAGGGCTCGGGGCTCACGCCCAGCTGCTGTGCAATGCTGATCGCGATTGGCGTACCAATTGCAGCTGCTGCATTGTTCGAAACGAGGTTGGTCATCAGCGTCATCAACAGTAGAAATGCGCTGAGAATAAATGCCGTCGGCAGTGCCGAAGTCGCATCGACAAAACTGAACGCCAGAAAGTCCGCCATGCCGGTACCCATCAGCGCTTTGCCCAACGCGAGGCTCGCCACGATAATCATGACGACAGGAATCGACAAGGCACTTGTGGCATCCCGCCATCCCAGGCAACCGGTCGCCAACATCAGGCCAAGACCAACCATCGCACTGACTGAAATTGGCAATATGCCGAGCGCGGCGGTCAATACAACAAACCCCATGACTGCGAGTGCGCGCTTGGCGCGATGCGTATGCGGCAAGTCCGTCGTACCGTCAAGCACCAGCATCGAGCCGGAATCCTTCAGGCTGTTGATCGCCTCACGGGACCCTTGCACGAGCAGCACATCGCCGGCACGCAGACGGATCATGTTCAGGTCACCCGTCACCTGTGAACTCGGCGCACGCGCGCGATGCAGCGCCAGCGGCATGAGTCCGTAGCTGGCGCTAAAACGTGCCGCAGCCAAGCTGCGCAAATGCAATGGCGAACCGCGTGTGACGACTACCTCGGCGAGCTGCTGTCCTTCCGCCGTAAGTGGGGTTTCCTCATCGACCGGATGTTCGCTATCAGTAATATTGAACAGCGTCGCGCCGAGTATCTGCTCGTAGTGCTTCAGGTTTTCCGGAGAATCCTTAACAAACAGACGATCGCCCGGCTGCAGCTTCACTGACGGAAGCTTGGCGAGAAACAACGAGTCGCTGCGCTGAATCTTGTCCACCCGCATGTCGCCGTCCGCTTTTGCCAGCACCTCGGATAACTTTTTGCCGTCGGCGAAGCCACCTTCCTTTACATGTAACTGCGCACTAAAAATGCGTGGCGTCGTGTCGGCCATTGGCGGCGTCCGATCAGGCAGCAGTTTGGGTGCGACGAGCCACAGAAACAGGATGCCTATGCCACCGACAATGACGACCGGCAACATCCACTCGAACATTGTGAACTCATGCAAACCGAGGTCTTGCGAGATACCGACGACCAACAAGTTCGTCGATGTGCCGATTGTCGTCGACATGCCGCCTATGATGGTTGCCAGCCCCATCGGCATCATGACACCCGAAACTGGAAATTTCGCGCGCAGCGAAGCGCCAACGAGAATCGGCATCAGCAACACGACAATAGGCGTGTTATTCATGAATGCGCTGAGAATAGCGCCGGCAACCAACGTCGTTGCAAGCGCAAGCACCGGACGCGTCGACCAAGCACGACTAACAACGTTGGCAAGTGGTTGTAACGCACCGGTCGTTTCAAGGCCCTTACCGACCATCATCAACGCGCAGATTGCTATAAGCGCTTCGCTGCCGAAGCCAGCAAAAAAATCCACGGCCGATAGTTCGATTCCGCCGCTACTCTTGTACGGAAACAAACTGAAACCGGCGACGAGAAGAATCAGAATCGTCAACGACGATGTTTCCAGCGGAATTCGATCGCGTGTGAATAAAAACAACGCGACAACCGTCAGAATTAGTACTGAAACACCGTGGGCGTCAACCGCAATAGGATTCAAGAGGTCCCCTCTCCCCCTCGTGACCGTAGACCGTATCCTAGTTCATAGCCTCTCCGCAACGACCGTGGCCGACTCAATGCGCCGCCTGACCGCCCACGCCCGGTGATGGAAATGTCTGAACTCCTTGACGCTCCAGCGTGCAAGCGAAATCTTGCGCCGAAATTCACAGGCGTCTGCGTGTCGCAACAGCGGCAACAGATTTGCGTAGCGATAGTTCGTGCAGTTGCGTGGAAATATTGACCAAGGCGACATTACGATTAGATTGCGGTGTCGCATGGCGGATCGTGCGATGGCGAGAGACCAGCGACGCTCCCATGCTTCTCGCACCTGCCCGGGGCGCAAGTTCCTGCAGGGATTCACCGCGGCAATCGCCGGTAGTGTCTCGCGTGTACGCGCAATCTGCCGAGAGCGACGTTCGGCGACGCAACGTACATACCGTATTAGTCGATCAAGCTCGAGAACGCTCGAGTGCAACTCGGGATCGAGCCCGCGTCGCATTACCACGTCGCCAATGCCGACGATTCGAATCGCAAGCCGGCGATTGAACCACCCGTCTTGTTGCATTGCCGGCGTCGGCCACGCAATCGTGTCATGCAACTCTTCGGCGTCATCGACACTTTTTCGCAACGACCTTTGCAACGCGTGTTCGTCGATAGCGCCGGCCGCGTCGGCGAATTCGAGGAGATCAAGTTCATAACTCAACCAAGCTGATTGCCCCGGCGCCTGCAGGCCGATGTCTGGAACGACATCCGCGGCGGACTCAGACGACAACAGCGCACAGCGACTGCTGGCGGATGGCCAGAACGCCGACACGACTGAGCTCGAGCGCAAATGCCAGAGCTGCAGCCAGAGGCTATCGGTGGCGAGCGCACCAGACTGCAGCGCACTGGACATGAGTGCATCACTGAGAACCAGATTGACCGTGCCGGCGCCGAGCGTGTTGCGACGAATTTCCCAGGCTGCCTGTGGTGCAATGCTTCCGGCGTCGACAGTTATCTCCAGCGTGGAATGATCCAGGCCGGCACATTGAAATGCGCGGCCGATTTTTTCGCAAATCAGGCTCAGGGTTTCGTGAGCCTGGTGTCCTGTACCGAGGTCACATAGTCGCAGCGCAACACTGCGCTTGTCGGCACCGGCGTCAATTAATTGACCCAGCAGACGGGCGGCCGACGTCTGCGACGCGAGCACTTGGGAGGCAAATGCCGTTAGCGCGATCCCACATGTAGTGAGGGACGTCCCCTGCAGCGGCATGTCCGGCAGAGCGTAGTTTGATGGTAGTCCGTGCGTCACTGTCTTTCCCTGGCGATGGCGGCAGACCATCGGGAATTGTCACTGCCGGGAAGCGGCTTTGTTGGCGTAGTAACTGGGCAGCCCGCCGAGTTTTTGATATTGTCGCGACCCCCTCTCGAATAAGCCTCTGCAGCAGGTCAGGCTGGTCATACCTTGCGCCGCCAGGACATTACATTCGAAGACAAAGACCGGGCGTTGCGCCGCGACGTCCGCACGCTTGGCGCAATGATCGGTGAGTTGATTGCCGAACAGGGCGGCGAGGAATTGTTCGTCTTCGTCGAGAATGCGCGACTGCGCTCCATCCGGCGACGCGAAGGAAATGAAAAACCCGGCGAAGAACTTGCGGAACTGGTCAGAAATCTCGACCCAAAGTTTGCACTGTCCGTTATTCGCAGTTTTTCGACCTACTTTCAAATCGTAAATACGGCTGAAAAGGTGCACCGCATACGACGCCGTCGTGAATACCTACGCGACGTTGGCCAGTCTCAACCCGGGAGCCTCGAAGACACGCTAGTCAAACTCAAGGCGTCCGGAATGGATGCCGACGGACTGCAAACGCTGTTTGATTCATTGCACATTGAGCCTGTTTTTACAGCGCACCCAACAGAACCGACGCGTCGTACGATTCTTAGAAAGGAACAACAGATCGTCCGGCACCTTATCGACATGCTGAATCCGACGATGACGCCGCAGGAGACCGCCGCGGCGCTGGCGAACATTCGTCTTTTGATTACGACAGCCTGGCAAACCGATGAGAACCCGTCCGAGCGAATGGCGGTTGCCGATGAACGCGAGCACGTATTGTTTTTTGTATCCGACGTCCTCTATCGCGCAATGCCACCGTTTTATGAAGACATTGAAAGTGCTCTTCGAAGAATCTATGGCGCCGACGCTGAGGGTATTCGCGTTCCCGACATGGTGAATTTCGCGTCATGGGTTGGCGGCGACATGGATGGCAATCCGAACGTCAACGCCAAAACGATTCGGGAAACGCTTGCACGGCAGCGATCATTGATTCTCAACCTTTATTACAATGAGTGCAGCACGCTAGCGGCGAAGTTGAGTCAATCGATAGATAGAGTGGCGGTCAGTGGCACCTTGCTCGCAAAAATTGACGAGTATGCGCATGTATTTCAGAACGCGTTTCACGCGGTGCCGGCACGGCACCGCGAGATGCCATACCGCGTTTTCTTACGCCTTGTACAACAGCGGCTCCAGTCGACCTACGACGACGATGTATTGCCGTATGAGCACGTGCAAGAATTCGAAGATGATCTGCACCTGATCGCCAAAAGTCTTACAACCAACAAAGGTGAGCACGCTGGCCTGTTCGCCGTTAAGCGACTCATGCGTCGCGTCTCAACATTCGGCTTCCATCTCGTAACCCTCGACATTCGTCAGGATGCCGAAGTACACCGTGCGGTCGTCGGGGAATGCCTGGGCGAAGAAGATTGGGATGAGTGGCCCGCTGAGAAGCGTACCGAAAGAATCATTGAAGCGATAAAAAGTCGGGAAGGCGAACCACAAGACCTATCGACACAAGCGCGCAAAACAATAGCCGTCTTTCACGCAATCGCATTCTGCCGACGTAAGTATGGCAGTGGCGCGATTGGGCCGTTCATCGTCAGCATGACGCAAGGCGCCGATGACATCTTGTCCGTTTTGCTGCTTGCCGAATGGGGCGAGCTGCATGACAAACGTGGAAAAGTACCGCTCGACATCGCACCGCTCCTCGAGACCGTAGACGACCTGAAGAACGGCCCGAAGATACTGAATTCCTTGCTCAGCACGGACCTGTATCGCGACCACCTGGAAATTCGCGGTAACCGACAAACTGTCATGATCGGTTACTCAGACAGCAACAAGGATGGTGGCCTGGCATCGGCGCGGTGGGCGCTGCAGAACGCACAAGAAACGCTCGTCGATGCGGTCGGCACACAAGATATCGAATTGACGTTGTTCCATGGGCGTGGCGGCACCATCAGTCGCGGTGGCAGTAAGACCCATGTCGCGGTACTCGGCGCACCCCCCGGTACAGTCAACGGCCGGCTTCGCGTCACCGAACAAGGTGAAATTATCAATGAGAAGTATGGCCTGCGTGGAATCGCGTTACGAACGCTGGAGCAGATGACCGGCTCGGTGGCACTCGCGACGGCCATGCCGCGGCATCGCGGTAACGACGAACCCGAATGGCACACGATGATGGACGTCATCGCACATGAAAGCCGAAAAGCGTACCGGCAGCTTATTTACGAAACGCCGGAATTTGTTGATTACTTCCGCAGTGCGACGCCAATAGACGTGATCGAACGCATGCGCATCGGCTCGCGGCCTTCGGCGCGCCGTTCGAAGTCTGGAATTGAAGACTTGCGTGCGATTCCATGGGTGTTTTCCTGGACACAAGCACGCTTCGTATTGCCCGGCTGGTTTGGCTTCGGCACCGGTTTGCAAAAGGCCAGCGAACAATTTGATGACGATGAATTTCAAAGTATGTTTTCGGAATGGTACTTCATGCGCGCACTCACGGCCGATGCCGAAATGGTGTTAGCGAAGTCCGATCTCGGTATTGCCAGGCTATACTCACAGCTGTCGGACGAATTGCACGAACGCTTCTTCCCGATCATCGAGGGTGAATTCCAGCTGACGCGTGAGCTGATCTTGAAATACTCCGGTCATAAAGAACTGCTCGAAGGCGATGCGACGCTGCAACGAACGATTATGCTCAGAAATCCCTACGTCGATCCAATGAGCCTGATGCAGGTCGATCTGCTGTCGCGTTGGCGAAAAAACGGGCGGCCGGACGACGAAGTGTTGGACGCATTGCTCGCGAGCGTTAACGGTATCGCGCAAGGTCTGCAGAATACCGGATAGTGGTCTGCGTGCGTGGTGCTGTTTATCCGAAGTAAAGCGCAGTGCAGCGAGCCATGAGGATGAGCAGTACCACGCACGCAGACTATCTCAGCACTTACTCTTCGACAAAACTCACATATTCGTCGAGTGATTTTCTGCTGATGTCCGGTACGCGGGCATCGTCGGCCGGGTAACCGGCGACCAACAGCAGAAACGGCCGTTCGCTGGCTGGTCGTCCAAGGATTTCATTAAGGAACTTCATCGGGCTTGGCGTATGCGTCAGCGTCGCAAGGCCCGCCTGATGCAGGGCCGTAATCAGAATACCGGTGGCCAGCCCTGTCGACTCGACGGGATAGTAGTGTTTGACCTTACGGCCATCCGCCAGACGGCCGTATTTCTGCAGGAAAACCGCGATAAGATAAGGGGCGGTCTCCAGAAACGGTTTATGTTTGTTGGTACCGAGTGGTTCAAGCGCGGCCAGCCATTCCGGCGACGCCCGGTGTTCATAGAATTCCTGTTCCTCTACCTCGGCCGCTTCGCGAATCATCTTTTTCGTTTTTGAGCCGGTAACGACAACGAAGTGCCACGGCTGAAGATTTGCGCCACTTGGGGCCGTGTTGGCAGCCTTTAACGCTGTTTCAATGATGTCTCTCGGCACCATCCTCTCAGAAAACTCGCGAACCGTGCGGCGGCGACTGATGTCCGCATAAAAAGCCTCAAGCCGTTTACGCATTTCGTCGACCGGGTATTCCCGGTATTGATCCAGTGGAATCGTCGGATAGTCTGTCACGCAGTCTCCTTGACGTCGACGCGGTTTAACATACTCTTCAGTCGGGTTCGTGCACTGTCCATAGTACAGTCCACTCCTTCGTCTGGTTTTCAGAGACTACTTTACCGCGCACTGAGATGCCGGCTTCATGAACAGAGTTCGGGTCACCGGTCTTGAGTGGATGCCATTCAGGAAGATCGTCACCATTCGCGAGCACCCGATACGCGCAGCTCGCAGGCAGCCACTCGAATGCCTCAGAGTCGTCCGCCGACAATACCAAACAGTCGGCGACCTCTTTTGCCCGATTCGCGTAGTCGCTGCATCGGCAGGTATCGAGATCGAGAAGCCGACAGGCCAGGTTAGTGTAGAACAGCGCACCACTGTCCTCGTCCTCTACCTTGTGCATACAGCACAAACCACAACCATCGCACAGCGATTCCCATTCGCCCTGGGTCATTTCCGCCAGCGATTTGCGTTTCCAGAATTGTTCGGCCATCGTTCTCCCTATACTGAAGAGTAACGCACAATCCGATGAAAGCTGTATTTCTCGACTATGGAACGATGGGCTCTGGCCTGAGCGTTGAGCCACTTCGGGACGCCGTTTCAGAGCTGGTCATTTACGATGTGACCAGCGACGCGCAGGTTGCACAGCGAATTTGCGACGCAGACGCGGTACTTACGAACAAGATTCAACTGACACCGGCACTGCTCGAAAGTGCGCCCAATCTGCGTTTTATCGGTCTGACCGCGACCGGCACTGACAATATCGATCTCGTCGCTGCAAAGAAACACGGCATTGCAGTCGCCAATATTCGCGGCTACTGCACTGAATCGGTCACCGAACACATGTTTGGTGTGTTGTTGATGCTGGCGCACAGTCTCCCGGCGTACCGGCAATCGGTACGCAACGGCGAATGGCAAGAATCGCTCGATCCCTTTTTGCTCAATCATCCCGTTCGCGAACTCTCGGCAATGACCCTCGGTATTGTCGGTTATGGAGAGTTGGGGCAAGGAGTCGCAACCATGGGTCGAGCATTCGGCATGGACGTACTCGTCTCGGCGCGACCCGGCACGACAACTGTCCCGAAAGACCGTCGGTCATTCGACGACGTGATTGCTCAGTCCGACGTCATTTCTTTGCATTGCCCGCTCAACGATCATACCCGCAAGCTGTTTGGCGCCGACCAATTCAGACGCATGCGCAACTCCGCCATTCTTATCAATACGGCGAGGGGCGGCCTTGTCGATTCAGCGGCGCTGGCCGACGCGCTGAGAAACGGCCAAATCGCGGCGGCCGCCGTGGACGTTTTACCGCAGGAGCCACCTGTCAACGGTGACCCACTACTCGACTACGAAGGCGACAACCTGATCATTACGCCGCATGTCGCCTGGGCAACAAACGAAGCCAGGCAAAACGCTATTGACGAACTTGCGGCAAACATTCAAGCTTTTCTCGCGGGCCAGGACCGCAATCGAGTAGTTTGACGAAATTTGGATTGACGTTCTCAAAACAGGTAATGACAAATGAGCCGGTATCGAGCTTCGTTCATTCATCTGCTTATTAGCGCGATGCTGGTTGGCACAGTATTCGCGATTGTTTTTTGGGTCTGGTATCCAAAACCGGCTTTCGAAGTTGCCGGCGCGATGTCCATCATCGGTTTGCTTGTCGGCGTCGATCTGGTGCTTGGACCACTGTTAACGCTGGTCGTTTACAAACACGGCAAGCCCGGCCTCAAGTTCGACCTGACGGTCATTGTATTGATTCAATTCGTCGCTTTAGTGTACGGCACATACACGCTGCACGACGAGAAACCGCATTACCTGGTCTTCTCGGTCGACAGGCTGGAATTCGTTGCGAAAAAACAAGTTGATCAGACCGCAATTCGATACGATGAACTGCGAAAGAAGCCATTTGCGGAATTAATCCAAGTATTTGCACGCGCTCCTGAGGATCCGGACGAGTTTCAGCGATTCCTTGACAGCGTAATGTTCGAAGGCCGGCCCGACCTCGAAAGTCGCGCAGAATACTGGGAGCCCTGGGATGCGGGCACTGACGTCATTCGCCGCCGAATAAAACAGATCGAGGATCTCGACGCGACCACTTCTCGCGAGGAAGCAACCCTGGCGCGGGCGATCGACAAATACGCAGGCGCTAATCTCGGCGTACTACCGATCGGCGGCATTGAAGCCGATATTGGCATGTTACTGGATCAGGACACGCTTGAAATACTCGGCGTCCTGCACGTCAATCCCTGGTAGACGGATAACATATAGCCGCCTGCGACGATCTGGGCCTGGCATGCATCAACGGTCCATACGCAATAAACATAGGGAACTTACATCATGAAACTCGCAATTCGACTCATTATTTTGACCGCTCTGGCGTTGGGCGCTATTTCCTCCGCGGCCGCTGGCGACCAGACCGAAATGGTCGTAGCCATCGCTACCGACGACAACAGCGAAGAAACGCGCATTGAACTCAATAGCGATGAGCTTGGTTTCAATATGCAGGATATGCAGGAAGGGGAGAATCGATCCGTTGTTGATAAGAATGGCCAGACAGTCCTGATTACGCGTGAAGCTGACGGCTTCAGATTCGACGTCAATGGTAAGACGATCAGGATGCCGGCGTTTGACGGCGGCGCCCACGGCAAGCATCACGAGTTCATCGAGATAGACGGCACTGATGGCGATGTCATCGACGTGCGCGTGATGAAGAACAAACATGTTGCGATGATGCAAGGTCCGGAACACGTAATGATAATGAGCGGCAAGCCGATCGATGATACGACGCAGCAAGCGATCAAGACCTTGCTGGAGTCTGCGGGCCACACCAGCGATGTTCGTTTCATCGATCATGAAACGCACAAAGGCGGGCCCCACAAAATCAGAATTGTCGAAAAGCGCGTCGACGTAAGCGAATAAGCAAGCACAAACGTCGAGCGTGACGATAGTGTCCGGAGCCGCTTCGCGGCTCTGGACTCTTACACCCTTCCGAGAGTCATTTCGTTTCGTTGCAAGCAGCATTGCAGCGCGTTGCTGCTATGCTTACTTGATGAAGTCCAATGTGACTCTTTAGAAGGGATCTAAACAATGAAAAGAAAAATTATTTCCACTTTCATTATTACGCTCGCTCTGTCTTTTGGTGGCTATGCTCACGCACAAGCCATCGAACGTGTGATTAGCTTGAACTTCGATAGCTCCGCCGGGGCTGCGGCCGCACTGGAGGAACTATTTCAAGACAGCGACATGCGCGGCAACAAGGCAACGCTGTACGCGGCCGATTTCGGTGTCCTAAGCGGCGCGTCACACGTAATCGTTGCCGACCATGACAGCTATGGCGCTCGCGCTGCGGCGGACAAGAGGCGCCGGGAAAGCCATGGCTGGTCCAAATATATGCTGGCCACTCAGGATGCAGAATTCGTCAGCTCCGAGCTTGCGGTTGTCGTTGAGGACTTCGGTAAGCCACGTCACGAGGCCGGCTATCTGATCGTGTTCCTGATGCAGGTGAAAGATGTCAACGCCTATCGTGCCGCCTTGAAGGACCTCAATAGCGCACAAAGAAATCCGGGTGTACTTCGCCTGGTCGAGATTCGTACCGGCAGCACCGCGGTCACTCACGCCGTACTTGTCGGCGCCGATGATTTCGCCGCAGCGAACGAATACATCGACAAACTGTACGCGAGTGACGCGTTTGCGACGTTCAAAGCTGCCGTCGGTGACATTCGTTCCGTGGTCGCCGTCGAAATGTATCGTCGCGTCGGTGCATACGGCTACTAGAATCGAGCTCTAACAGGCGCAGGCACGCAGCGATTACGTGCCGATTATTTGCCGCGCCCAGGTCACGACCGACCTGACGCGCGGCGATGCAAGATCGTAGGCTTCATCGAAGCTGACCCAGCGCCACTCGTGGTGTTCCGGTTCACCCGTTTCGGGTGACGGACTCATGGTTACGTCCTGCTGCGGGGTTTCGGCCAGATAGTAGCGCGCCGTTTTGCCGCGACTGTAAGGCCCGGTCTCGATGAAACGCTCTCCCCAGGAAAATTCCGTCGCATCAATGCCGGTTTCTTCACGCAGCTCCCGCAATGCGGTTTCCAGTGGTTGTTCGCCGTCTTCCAGCAGGCCTTTCGGAAAATCCCAGTGATGATACGCACGTAGCAGCAACGTCAGACAACCGTCATCTGATTGCCGCGCAAGCACGACGCCGCAGGAAAGTTTTTCATCGTTCACGGGCCAGCGCCCCGCAACACATCTACCGGTGCCGAGTTAATCGCCCCACGAGCGGCGAAAAAACCACTCGCACAAACAACGACGATACCCGCTGTCATTCCGGCGACCCACAACATTGGATTGAACGTATACGGCAGGTTAAACAGCTTTACGGCCACGACGGCCGCGAGTATCGATGCACCAGCCGATGCGAGTATGCCCGCCGCCGCGCCCAGAGCGGCGAACTCCGCCATCACACCCGAAAATACGATGCGCTTTCTCGCGCCAAGTGCGCGCAGCATCGCGCTTTCGAAGCGACGCTCATCGATCGTCGATTGCACCGCAGCAAACAACACTGCAATTCCGGCCGCAATCGTAAAAAAGAATACGGCCTGCACTGCAAGGCTCGCTTTCTCGATAATGCCGCGAACCTGTTGCAGGATTGAATCAAGGTCGATTACCGAGATCGTCGGATGCGCTCTGACGAGCGCCGCCAACGCGGATCGCTCAGCAGGCTCTATGCGCATGCTGGCGATAAAGGTTGCCGGGTAATCGTCGAGTGCGCCGGGTGACAACACCAGGAAGAAGTTTGGCTGAAACGAATCCCAGTTGATCTTTCGTACGCTCGCAACCTCTGCGTCGAGCGCCTGTCCGGCGATTTCGAACTGCAGCACATCACCGATTGAGATTCCGGTTTCGGTTGAGACCTCCTCCTCGATCGACACGAGCGGCGGCCCGGAATAGTCATCCGGCCACCATGCACCGTCCAGGATCTCATTGCTTGCGCTCAACGCCTGCGCCCAGGACAGATTCTGCTCGCGATTGACAAACCAGCGCGCGTCGCGTGTCGGGTACTCGCGCTCTTTCACCGGGTCGCCATTGATCAAGGTCATGCGCGCCCGGACCAGCGGTGAGAAATCCGGCGATGCAATATTGCGGACCGCGAAAATATCAGCGACGGATGCAACCTCGTCGCGCTGGATATTGATTAAGAACTGGTTCGGCGCATTCTCATCCAGCGTGCGCCGCCAACCTTCAAGCAAATCGGTGCGTACCAAGGTCAACAGCAACAACACTGTAAGACCGAGGCCGAAAGCGACGACCTGCACCGCGCTGGCGCGACCGCGCCTTGCAACATTGGCCAAACCGTAACGCCATGCGACGCCAACGCCGGAACGAAATCGGCCCATAGTGTCGACCAGGACGCGGCCAGCCAGATACAACGCTGCGGCAATGAAGATGATGCCGCCGAGTACGATGATGAGCATCGTCGCGTCGCCAACGGCTTGGTACAACAATAGCGCAACGGCACCTAGCGAGATTCCTGCAACGAGAATTCGCGACGGCGACGGCGGCATTGCGTCATGTCGCAACACACGTAACGGTGGTGTGTTACGAAGCTGAAACAGTGACGGTAAAGCAAAACCGACCAGCAAGACGAGCGCACTGCCGCTTGCGAGAACAACCGGCGTCAGTCCAGGCTCCGGCAGGTCACCTGCAATAATGTCTGCGAGTATCCACGACAGCACCATTTCTGCAGCAAAGCCCAGCAGACTGCCCACGGCAACGCCAATAATTCCGACGAGCAGCAACTGCACGATCGCTACGGCGATGACAAAGCCCTGTGTCGCGCCAAGGCTTTTCATCAACGCGACGGTATCCATGCGTCGATGCGCAAACCGGCGTGCCGACATTGCAATGGCAACGGCGCTTAACAGCAAGCTGATGACAGCCGTCAGCGACAAAAAGCGTTGCGCTCGGTCCGCCGCCGCAACGGCGCGCTCACTACTCTCTTCAGCGGATCGCAGCCGTAAGGAATCGGGAAGCTCGTCTTCGATGGCCTCGTTGAATTCGGCGACGCGCGTATCGTCGCCAGCGACGAGCAGTGCATACCGAACCCGGCTGCCAGTACCGATCAGTCCGCTACCAGGTGTCGGTATTGTT
>Ga0265303_10001766_pt1 | contig 13410 bp, 10 predicted proteins | sample Helome_2_FD_192494 | JGI IMG/M metagenome (GOLD analysis project Ga0265303, IMG submission 192494) | Marine sediment microbial communities from subtidal zone of North Sea - Hel_20160317 (Illumina Assembly) | ecosystem: Environmental > Aquatic > Marine > Subtidal zone > Sediment ... | reverse complement strand
GGCAACCGCCAGAAAGCTGCAAATATGCTGTTCCCCCGTCGACGGACACGAGCTGAGCGGCACCACCGTGACTGGCAATAGAAGGATTGATGTTCGTATCAAGCAACGTCTGGATCTTCTCGGCCAGAGGTCCAGTTAGATCGCCACCCGGCACGGCACTTGACATCACGGGCGTGGCTGGCACGTTTGGATTGTTGATCGACAGTGACGGATTGGCAGGATCGGAACCCATCGACAACGTAGCTCCGTCGAATTTCTCGCTGTCCTTGCCAGCGATTATCACGACCAAATCTTCGTTGTAGGTGTGTACAGCATCAGCCTCTTGGGCGTCCCCCACCGGCACAAAGCTCAGCTCGTACACAAACTCAGGGCCTCGCACTCCGGTGATCTCGAGGTACAGTCCAAGGGGATCTTCTGATGTTTCGCCATCGCGGATTTCACAGATCTTTGCTATTGCCTCATCTGATATTGCGAGAATTGGTGTTTCATTCATAAGCCGTCTCCGTGATGTGTCAGATTCATCCTAACCAGGTATTCCAACTGCCTATCTGCCTGATAGATTCCGAGTATCGCAGATCGACCAGAATGACGGCATGAGCCGAGTTTGTATCGTATTACCAAGCGCAACCTATCGGGCGCGAGACTACGTCGATGCAGCACGAGGGCTGGATCTCGATTTGACCGTGGTTTCAGAAGAACCACAACTGCTCCTGGAAGGTGACGACTTTCTAAAAGTCGACTGTGCTGAGCCGGAAGCCGCGGCTGACCAGATAGCGAGGCTCCATGCTCGAGCCCCGATCTCGGCGGTGCTGGCTGCTGACGACCAAGGAGTACTCATCGCCTCATTGGCCGCTCGCGCTATCGGACTCCCCCACAACCCGCCCGAAGCGGTAGCTGCGACCAAGAACAAGGTCATGCTACGCAGAGCACTCCGCGAGTCAGTTCGGCAGCCGATCTATCAGGTTCTTGAGCGGGGAGATGACGCAGACGACGTAGCCAGCGATGTTGGATATCCAGTCGTTATGAAACCACTCTCGTTGTCCGGCAGCCGGGGGGTCATCCGAGCGGACGACGCCAAAGAAGCAAGGGCCGCGGAGCGTCGCATCAGACGAATCCTGCTGCGAACGGATGGCAATCCCAACGATCCCCTCTTGGTCGAACGGTACGTTCCCGGCATCGAGGTCGCAGTCGAGGGAGTTCTCGTCAAAGGCGAACTAACGGTTCTTGCAGTGTTGGACAAACCTGACCCGTTGGTCGGGCCATTCTTCGAAGAGACGATCTATACAGCGCCGAGTCGGCTCCACCCTGAGATGCTCGACGAAATTGCCACCACGGTTCAAACAGCAGTGACAGCGCTCGGCCTGAAGGTGGGACCCGTGCACGCCGAACTCCGCCTCGATGGTGCGGCAGTGGTTCTCATTGAGATCGCCGCCCGCCCTATTGGTGGTCTCTGCGGTCGGGCCCTCAGGTTTGGGCTCCTTCGCTCTTCACTTGAAACGGTTCTGCTTCGAACTGCTACGGGACGTCCCACCCGCGGGTTGCGGCGACAGGACCCGGGGGTCGGCGTCATGATGATCCCCATCAAGAATCGAGGAATCCTCAGACAGGTGTCAGGCCAGCAATCCGCCCTGCGGGTGCCCTGGATCACCTCCGTCGATATTTCTATACCACGGGGATCATTTGTCGAACCGTTGCCAGAGGGCGACCGATACTTAGGCTTCATCTTCGCAGCTGCTCCGCACCCTTCGGACGCAGAAGAGGCGCTACGGGAGGCACATCGTCGACTCACGATTGAGATCGAGCCCGCCTCCACCTCCTCTGACTAGGAGAACTCCCGGAGACCGGAGACCGATCCGATGACCACGGCGCGGTAGGAGCCATGACGAAATCGGCCAGACGGAGGAGGGTTGTGTCATAGTTGACTCGCCAACCACGGAAGGCATCCCAAGCTTCGTCCCGATTGGCTTCGATAGGCAAGCCTGCCTCCTCAAGCTCATCAACCATGTGATCAAACTCTTCCCGGGTAATACTTATCGGGTCGCCAGGAGCCGGATCCGGGTCATACTCAAGCCCAAAGAGGTCGCAGATCCGTCGTAGCGCTAGGAAACCTGCCCTCACCATTATCTCCGCCTGCGGGTTTCGTTCGCTCCGCACGATTGACACGTAGATCGCACTTGCATCCAGAACCGTGCCAGCCGCAGTAAGCCAACTCACATAGGGATGCGGCGACCGGAAGAAATTGAGGGCCGGGTATGACGTATGTGTTTCTTGCAGGTCGGCGAACCACTTCTCCCAGTCCTCCCACGATCGTTCCATCCGCTCGAGGCCGCCGACCTGCCACATCCGCCGAAGAAACACAACGGGTGAGGGTGGCGTCCCGGCTCGTACGTCCAGCAAAGCGACAAGCCGCTCCCGCGCGGAGAACGCGGCGTACATAGAGGGTAGAAAAGCAATGAGCAGAGCAATCAAGCCCAGACCGATGGTTGCCTCAGAAAACGCCATCAGCCGTTGGGTCCAACCGTTCACGGGAGCAAAACCCAGTGTCAGCAGAGATGACCCGGAAACCCAGACCGACTCCGCAATGGAGCCATATCCGACGGCCCAAAACATTGCGGAGTATCCCAATCCCACCATCATGACCCACACTCCGGCGAGGCCCAGCAGAGCCACAGGTGAAAACATCGCCCAAACTCGATCGCGGAATTCATACGTTCGCTTGGGTGGTGCAACCAGAGTAACCTCTCCGCACCAATCGAAACAGGGACCCAGATAACCAACTGGTCGCAGCCCGCGGAAGCACAACGGTGCGAATGGCCGACAGCAGCGTTGCGACCACCACCCATACTCCGAACGCGAAAACGAGGACCGCCAGCAAGGTCGAGTCGGAGTTCACAGGGCGAGTACCCCCTGAATTTCTTCCATCCGACGAACACGCCGCTTGGTTACAGCGCTGGATCCGTCCAACAAGGCCTCGGTCTCAGACATGACCAGGCCAAGACCGAATAACTCGATCATCGGATCGCCGGTCGGGCGCCCGCCCTCCGTCGTGGTTCGCCACGCAGTCATAACATCAGTGGCTCCCGAGAGGATGGCATGAGTGGCCACGAGTCCGAGCCGGCCAGCCAACATGCGATCGTGAAAGGAGGGATTCCCCCCGCGAACAATGTGACCAAGCACCACGCCTCGAACGTCTATGTCAAGATGCTCGACCCGGGCTTCGACCTTCCTGGCCAATTTCTCCGTCGAACCCTCGACACCCTCGGCTTTGATGATCAGCACCTGGTGCTTGTTTCTATCTGTTGCCAAACTGGACAAGACAACCTCGGTGACCGAATCAAGGATCTCTTCGCGCGACCTTTTGTGTTCGGGGAGCAGTACCGCATCGGCTGCCGAAGCCACGGCCGTGGACATGGCGAGGTAGCCACTTTCTCTCCCCATGACCTCAACAATGAAGGCTCGTTTGAGCGCTCGGGCGGTGTCTGAAATGCGATCGCAAGCCTCAACGATGGTATTGAGGGCGGTATCAACCCCGATCGAATCAGACGTCGCACCGATGTCGTTATCGATCGATGCCGGAATACCAATTACCGGAACGGGCGACTCCACTGCTAGCGCGTGTGCACCAGCCAGAGAACCGTTGCCCCCGATCACAATCAAGCCTCGAGCTCCGAGGCTGAGGAGACGTCGGGCAGCCTCCGCTCGCCCTTCCACCGTTCGAAACCGCTCGCTGCGGGCCGTGCCCAACAACGTACCCCCTGCATTACCTTCAGGTTGCAACTCGGCCGCCGGCGCCATACCACCGGACACGACTCTCGTGAGTTGCCGAAAATGCCCATCAATGAGGCCGTCAAAACCTCGCTCTACACCGAGTACCTGGACTCCAAGGGCAGACGACACCTTGGCTATCGCCCGCAGGGCGGAATTCATTCCCGGCGCATCTCCGCCAGAAGTCAATACTGCAATGGTGTCCATGGGCGCGATTGTAGCCAGCAACCGCTAACCCTTCCGCCGCCGTAGAGTGAGGCCATAGTGATTCGTGTTGTCTTTGCGTTTGCCATCTTGCTGACAGCTTGTACGAGCACGCCCGCTCCGGCACCTACAACGCTCCCCGAGTCGGAACGAACGGAACAGACCACCGCTTCTACACCAGCCACGACCCAAGCGCCCGACAAGGGCGGCTTCGACGCAGAAGTCACAATCTCGGATCTCACCGGCCGGCTAGCCATCTCAACCGCGACCGAAGCGTCAATAGTCCGGCCCGACGGCTCGACTGTTTGGGCTGGCGACGTCAACAATCCAAATAGCCAACCAACATGGTCGCCCCTCGGCGATCTGGCTTACGCAGAGATAGATGGCGAGGCGACCGAGATCGTCGTTGTGCACCCCGATGGATCCATCCAGACGATTTCGAGCCCGGTCCTGGCCTTCTACATGCATTGGAGTCCAGACGGCCGATCGATTGGTTTCCTCGGAAATGGGGGGCAGTCAATCGTATTTGGTGTCGCCACGCCGGAGATCGACGCCACCGAGATCGTTGACAACGGCACGCCGTACTATTTCGATTGGAATCCGGATAGCAGCTCACTGATCGCTCATGTCGAAGGATCCGAGGTTCGAGAAATCTCCAGCGATTCAAAGCAGGTGGAAGTCGTGGAGCTCACCGGCGCAGCCTTCCAGGCCCCACAATGGACCGAGTCGGGAGTGTTACGCCAGCGCGAGGGCCGGATCTCGATCACGGCCAACGGGCTGAGCAGTCGTCTCCAGTCGTCTTCTCAGGACATCATTCTTGGCGAGTTGGGAACCGAAGGAGAGGTTGTGGCGACCATCCTCGGGCTCGGGTCTTTCAGCGCCAACATCAACGGCGATGTGGCGGTGCATCAAGCCCATGACGAGGGTACGAGGCTGAGCGTTTTTGAACCTGATGGGGCAGAAACCGTCATCTCGGAAAAGACAGTGCTCGCGTTCCAGTGGTCACCAGATGGAAATAGGCTTGCCTTTCTTGAACAGGTAACCGAAGGCTTCTCATTCCGATGGGTTGTCTGGGCTCACGATGACGTCGTAGCGTTCGACGCCTTCGTACCCAGCTTCGGTTTCATGACTCGGTATCAGCCATTCTGGGACCAGTACTCTCGTTCTCTGACGATATGGGCGCCTGGTAGCGACGCTTTGGTCTACAGCGCTCAAGCTGTCGACGATCCTGCGGCAGGGATCATATACATTCAACCAATCTCGGTAGCCAGCAGCCCATTTGAGGTCGGCACTGGCGACATGGCTGCGTGGTCTTTCACACCGTAGATGGGCGATCCTCCCTCAGCGGGCGGGCTAGGTTTCAGATATGGAGAACACACGGACGGTGGTAGTTGTGGCGGGCGGCGAACCCATTGCGGTGGACGTTATCGACGACCTTCCAGAAGGCAGGTTTGTTGTGGCGGCAGATTCGGGTCTAGACCACGCAATCGCCATCGACCTCGATGTCGACCTCATCATCGGCGACCTCGACTCAGTGGCCGCCTCATCTCTAGCGGCCAGTCGCGGGATACCCATCGAACAGTACCCACCGCAGAAGGATCATACCGATCTTGAGCTCGCACTCGACGCCGCACTTCGCCTTGAGCCAGATCGAGTCATTGTGATCGGCGGGCACGGCGGAAGAGTCGATCACTTCCTGGCTAACGCAGGGGCAATCGCCTCTCCATTGCTATCAGCGTGTGACGTTGAATGGCTCTGCGGTGACAGCCACATTTTCGTGGTGCGCCAATCCACGCAACTGCACGGGACCCCAGGCGAGACGGTGTCTCTCATCCCGATCGGTGGATCGGCTTCAGGGGTTACATCCTCCGGCCTGCAATGGGAGCTCAATGACGAAACCCTGGAAGCGTTCTCAGCGCGAGGCGTTTCAAATGCATTCAGTCGGCCTTTTGCTCAGGTCAACATGGACACCGGAACCATGCTGGCCATCTTGCCTCGCTAGGAGCGAGGCACATCCTTCCACGGCAGATCCTTGTCGACTCTCGGTTCTCCGGGTAGTCCAAGAACTCGTTCACCAAGGATATTTCGCATCACCTCCGACGTTCCGCCTTCAATCGAATTTGCTCTCGATCGGAGAAACGCGCGTTGTGGAGCCTGCCGTCCGAGGCCCGTTTCTGAGGGGCGCTCCATGGTGTACCCGCCGGGAAGAAGCATGCCGTTCGCCCCGAGAAGGTCCATGGTGAACTCGGCGATCTTCTTGTTGAGATCAGCCCAATGCAGTTTTCCCGTAGAACCTTCGGGACCAGGCACGCCGCCCTTGCGAGTGTCGGATGCTCGCATATTGGTGAGACGCATCGCCTCGGCCTCGATCCATAACTTGGCGAGCTTGTCCCGTTTGACCGGATCTCCCGATCCAGACGATTTCCAGACTTCAACGGCACTTCCAATCGCTCCAGCACCCCTGGGCGTCACGTTGGAGCCGATCGCCACCCGCTCATTCATGAGAGTCGTGAGCGTAACTCTCCATCCATCGCCCTCGTCGGAGATTCTTTGGTCATCCGGAATTCGAGTATCGGTAAAATAGACCTCGTTGAATTCGGCTTCACCCGTGATCTGAAAGAGAGGACGAACCTCGACCCCTTCAGCCTCCATATCTACAACGAAGTATGAAAGACCACGGTGCTTGGGCACATTCGGATCGGTTCGAGCCACCAGCATGCCCCATTTCGAGACATGCGCAAGCGTTGTCCAGACCTTCTGACCATTGACTACCCACTCGTCGCCATCACGGACAGCTCGGGCTGACAAACTTGCAACGTCTGAACCAGCACCCGGCTCTGAGAACATCTGGCACCAGATCTCTTCAGTTGTGAACATCTTTCGCAACCATCGGTCCTGCTGCTCTGCTGTTCCATGTGCCGCCAAAACGGGTCCACCCATCCCGATTCCGAGAATGTTGCGCGAGTAATTGGCGAGAGAGCCACCCGCGTCTCGGACAGCTGACAGGATCCCCTGCTGGTAACGAGGACTCAAGCCAAGCCCTCCGCGGCCTTCGTCGAAGTGCACCCAGGCCAGCCCGAGATCATACATACGGCCCCAGAAGTCGGGACCCTCCAACATGGGGCCATCAAGGAGCTCTGCTAATTGAGCGTCAACGAGCGCCTGATCCGACTCCGCTGTCGTCATGTCGACTCCTGAGATAGTGGGCGCGGCGTGAGGAACTCAGCCGCGTGTCCAGGGCCAAAAACGAGCACTGCTATTCCTTCATGACCTGATGCAGCAGAGCGATTTCTTCGCCGTTGTTTAGCGGAACGGTGTACTCGGATATGTCCCGGATGATTTCCAGGTTGGCTGCAATGTCTTCCACACTGGGGATCACTCCCTGACCAGCGAACCATCCTTGGTTTACCCCCGTGAACACCCTCGCATAGCGGCCACCGCCCACCGAGAACACCTCATGCGTCAGTTCGCAACCCTCGCTGGCCAGGTAGACCACAATCGGCATCACCTGTTCAGGATCAACCATGTCAGCCATCGGCCCAAGCAGGTCTTCGGTCATGCGCGTCTTGGCCACCGGGGCAATGGCGTTGGCCTTAATATTGTACTTAGCGCCCTCAATGGCCATGACATTCATCATGCCGACGAGGCCTGCTTTTGCCGCCCCATAATTGGTCTGCCCGAAGTTGCCGAACACGCCGGACGGAGATGACGTGTTGACGATCCGACCATATCCAGCCTGCTTCATCGCAGCAAACGCAGGCTGCGTGACGTAGAACGCACCTTTCAGGTGCACGTCAATCACGGCGTCTATCTGTTCCGTCGTCATCTTGGCAAAAGAGGCATCCCGCAGGATGCCCGCGTTATTGATCAAGATGTCGATCTGGCCAAACGAATCGAGAGCCGCCTGGACGATATTCTGTCCGCCCTCTGGCGTTGACACGGAATCATAGTTTGCCACCGCTTCGCCGCCCGCGGCGATGATCTCGTCAGCGACAGAATCGGCGGCCATGGCACTGCCGCCAGTACCGTCCACACTACCCCCGAGGTCATTAACGACAACCCGGGCGCCCCGACGAGCCAGCTCGAGCGCATATGTCTTTCCGAGCCCACCACCCGAACCTGTAACAACAGCAACTCGCTGATCGAACGTGATATCAGGCATCAAGGTCTCCGAGCACTAGCGTGCCGCCGATTCTATCACTCAGTTAACGGCGGTTTACGCTCGCTCCGCTCGCCGTCCCGAGCCACGGGACTCGATACGGCGAGTCTTTCTCTATCCGTACATGCTGTCCATGACGTCTGAGTATTTGTCGGCGACTACCTTGCGCTTCACTTTCAACGTTGGGGTCATTTCCCCACCTTCGATGGTGAAGTCGACGGGGAGAATACGGAACTCTTTGATGGCCTCAGCTTTCGAGACGGCTCCGTTAGCCGCATCAATGGCTCCCGAGATCTCAGCCCGAAGGTCAGGATCGTCAATCATGTCGGCAATGGCGCCAGTCTTTCCATTGTTTTCAGCCCAACGTGGGTATTCGTCAGGATCGATGGTCACCATGACAGCAATAAACGGTTGGGCGTCGCCCACAACCATGCATTGACTGACCAATGCGTGGGCGCGGAGCCGATCCTCGAGGACAGCTGGCGCAACGTTCTTCCCGCCCGCGGTAACGATGATCTCCTTTTTGCGACCCGTAATCCGCAAGAATCCCTCGTCATCAAGTGACCCGAGATCTCCTGAGTGGAACCAGCCGTCAGCTTCGATCGCTTCAGCAGTGGCCGCGTCGTTGTTCCAGTAGCCCGAGAAGATGTTGGGACCCTTGATGAGGACTTCGCCGTCATCTCCAATGCGCACGGACACTCCCGGAATCGGATTGCCGACGGTGCCTACCCTATTCAGCCCTGGGCGGCCGACCGAGGAAGCGGCTGTGGTTTCGGTAAGGCCGTATCCTTCCAACACATTGATCCCAATGCCTTGGAAATAGAAGCCAAGACGCTCACCGAGCGGTGCCCCTCCGGAGACCGCATGAGCAACGTTGCCTCCAAAGATCTCGCGGATCTTGTGATACACCAACTTATCGAAGATCGTGTGCTTGATCTTGGTTCCCAGGCCGACTTTCCCTGCCTGACTCTGCTGGGCGAATGCAATAGCGGTTTCGGTGGCCTTCTCAAAGATGGCCCCCTTGCCGTCATCCGTGGCTTTGGCAACAGCCTGGTTGTAGATCTTCTCGAACACCCGAGGAACAGAGAATACATACGTCGGCTTGGTCATTTGGAGTTCCTCGACCAGCTGAGGGATGCCCGTTGAATACGCCATCTTCACGCCTGCTTCGACGCTTGCCACCTGGGTGATACGAGCAAAAATGTGGGCCAGGGGCAAGAAGAACAACGTTGACGCTCCCGGGTACCAAACCTCGGGAACCGCGGTCTGAGCCGTCCGTGAGGTCCAAACAAAATTCGTGTGAGTGATGTGGCAGCCCTTGGGCAGGCCCGTGGTGCCGGACGTGTACACGAGAGTTGCCAAGTCGCTCCCTGTCACCTCCGCGGCTCGAGCCATCACCTCTTCATCGGAGATGGCTTTCCCCACTTCCATAAGGTGAGCGACGGCCCCGTCATCGATCGAAAATACGTGGTCTACCGTCCCCAGGCTGCCCGCCCTGGCCTCGTAGACGTTCACAAGGTCCTGGTTGGCAGCCACAAGCGCTCTCAGTCCAGAATCCTTGACGATCCATTCGACCTGCTCATCCGATGACGAATCGTAGATCGTTACCGTCGCACCGCCTGCTGTCCAGATGGCGTAGTCGAAATACGTGAATTCAACGCGAGTAGGCGAGAACAGGCCAATTCTGTCCCCCTTCTCAAGCCCCAACGCCATGAAGCCCGCAGCAATCCGCCGGACTGTGTTTGCGAACTCTCGTGTTGAAACATCAACAAAACCGTCACCGTCACGATATGCCATGGCTGCGCGATTCGGATGCTCTCGTTCATGAACCCATAGGGTGTCGGGGACGGTGGCCTCTGGCTCGACGGCGTTACCGCCCGGTGCTGTAAATTCCTTCATGTGACTTCCTCCGCGCTGTGACTTATTTCACTTTAGTAGCCGCAACCGACTCTGCCCCGCTGTGGCCGCTAGATATAGAGATCCGCAATAGCGTCCGCGTACTTCTCGTGAACTACCCGTCTCTTCAACTTAAACGAAGGGGTGAGCTCACCTGTCTCGGGAGTCCATTCGTCGTTGACCACGACATACTTCTTGATATGTTCAACTTTGGCGACCTCTCCGTTGGCGGCGGCGACTGCCAATGCGACCCGTTCCTCCACTTCCGGATGAGATGCCGGGTCACCCAACGCCGCCATGTCCCTAGTAAGCGCATCCCGGTCAATCGCAATTACCGCCGTCAAGTACGCCCGCTTATCCCCCATCACACAAACCTGCCCTATCAGTGGTTCGCGACTGAGAAGCTGTTCCAAATGCACCGGAGCGATGTTCTTGCCGCTCGATGTCACAATCAATTCTTTCGATCGTCCCACAATCGTGACAAACCCATTCTCGTCCACCTGCGCGAGGTCTCCCGTTCGTAACCAACCGTCGGCAGAAAACGCCAGAGCCGTTGCCTCGGAGTCTCGGTAGTACCCAGAGGCGACGTTGCCGCCACGTAGGAAGAGCTCACCAACATCGTCAATCCGGACCTCCACACCTGTGAACGCCCGTCCGACAGATCCAATCTTGTCGTATCCAGGAATATTGGTCGTCGCTGGCCCGCAACACTCGGTCATGCCGTACAGCTCGTAGAGCGGAACCCCGACGCTCCGAAAGAACCGGATCAGATCAGGGTCTATCGGGCCAGCAGTAGTAATCGCCATGCGGAGATCACCGAATCCGAGCTCTTCTCGGATCTTTGACAAAACGAGACGATCCAGGGCCTGACCTTTGAAACCCATAGCTTCCCCATCCACCTTGGCGGCTTCAGCCATAGCCGTCTCCACGAGACGTTTCCGACGAGGGTCATCAATAGCTCGCAGACGGCCTCGCAACCGGTCTGCCACCTTTTCCCATATACGCGGTACCCCAACAAATAGATGGGGACGCACGTCTTTGAGCACGTTCATGATGGCTGCGACGTTGGCACAGTAGGTAACTTGGCCAATCAGCCACATCCCGAGATAGTGGGTGGCCGCCCGTTCCGCGATGTGGGCGAGCGGAAGGTAGGAGACCAAACGCGGAGATTCCGGGAGATCAATGGCCATGCTCATCGATTCGGCGGTCCAGAGAAGGTTGTAGTGAGACATCGACACGCCCTTGGGAGTGCCTGTCGTGCCGGAGGTGTAGATCAAGGTGGCGACATCCTCGGCAGTAACCTCGGCGGCCCTACGTTCAATACCTGCAGAATCTGATGCAAACGCCAATCGTCCTGACTCTTCGAAATCCTCCCAAGCCACGACTTCTCTCCGAGCCTCCGAATCGGGCGATCGACGCAGAACAACATAGGTTTCAAGGCTGGGAATATCGAGTTCTTGCCACTCTGCAGCAACGGCTTCCGACTCCAGGATCGCGACTTTCGCCGAACAATGGTTGGCGATGTACGCGATCTGGTTGGGGGCCAACGTTGAATAGACGCTCACGGGGATAGCTCCCGCGTGGATCGCGGCCAAGTCGGCAATGACATGTTCGGATCGATTCCCGATCATAATCGCCACCACGTCGCCCGGCTCGACCCCGCGCTCGACCAGGGCAGCCGTCGCGGCCATAACCCGCAATCGATACTCATCCCACGTCAGCTGATGCTCGGTACCTTGCACTCGCCAGGCAATAGCAACCGTGGTCGGGTGGCTTCGAGCATTGCGGGCTAGGACATCGACAAGCGTCAGTCCTTCGACTGCCTCATCTATCGCTTGGCGCTCCAGCGACAACACGTTGTCAAGCACAACCCCTCCTTAGCCGACTACGTTCGCTTGCCTCAGTGTATTGATCTCACTGACCGACACTCCGAGCTCAGCAAGAATTTCGGATGTATGCGATCCCACGTGGGGAACACCGCCCGGATCCGACGAGGCAGAGCTCGAAAACCTCGGAGCTGGAGCTGGCTGCACGACTCCGTCAAGCTCAACGAAGGTGCCCCTGGCCACGTTGTGTGGGTGCTCTGCCGCCTCCGGGAAGGTGAGAACCGGAGTCACACAGGCGTCCGAGCCGTCAAAGACGACAATCCACTCTTCCATGGACTTGGACCGGAACTGTTCGGCGAACGTCGACCGGAGAGTGTCCCAGCCATCTCGATCATGTTGATGAGGAAGCGTGGCCGGATCGAGCTGAAGCTTCCGCAACAACTCCAGGTAGAACTGCGGCTCGATCGCTCCGACAGCCATATGCCGCTGGTCGGCAGTCTCATACGTGCCATACCAAGGCGCACCGCCATCCAAGACGTTGGATCCGCGATGTTCCAGGTCCCACGCTCCCATGTTCGACAGCGACCAAATCATGGTTGACAACACCGCTGATCCATCCACCATGGCCGCGTCCACCACTTGCCCGACGCCCGAACGTGTGGCCTGCAACAGGCCCGCCACCATCCCAAGGGCCAGGAACATTCCCCCGCCGCCGAAGTCACCAACCAGATTCAATGGCGGGACGGGAGACTCATCCCCGATGGCGTGCAACACCCCTGACAAGGCGATGTAGTTTATGTCGTGACCGGCTGCAAGCGCCAGTGGCCCTTGTTGCCCCCAACCCGTCATGCGACCGTATACCAACCTCGGGTTCCTTCCCAGGCACACCTCGGGAGACAGGCCAAGCCGTTCCATAACGCCGGGTCGAAAGCCCTCGATCAGGCCGTCCGCACGCTCAACGAGCCGCAATACGATTTCGAGTCCTTCCTGACTTTTCATATCGATACCAATCGAGCGGCGTCCTCGATTCGAAAGGTCGGGTCCTGGCGACCGATCATCGCTTTTGAGAACCAGAGCGGATCGATCAATCCGAATGACGTCCGCTCCCATGTCGGCCAGCATCATGCCCGCGAAGGGCGCAGGACCGATGGCAGCAATCTCGACAATCGTGGTTCCAGAAAGGGGTCCCGACGTCACGCCAAGGCCTTCTCGGCTGCGTAGGCCAGGCGCTGCGCTCGCTTGGCGAGAATGGCAGCCTGTTCGGGATGTGTGAGGACATAGAGATCTCGGTCGCCCATGGCCGCGAGGACACGTTCGGCTACCTCAGACGCATCAACGACCCCCCCGGTAAGACTCATATCTGGCTCTTGCACGGCGGCGCTGTTGGCAAGGTGATCCGGCCTCATTCGGACACTGTTCTCATTGATCGGCGTATTCACCACCATGGGGCACAACAGCGAGACTCCTATGCGCGCAGATCTCAGTTCCCTGGCTAGTGACTCCGTCATCCCGACAACCGCGAACTTCGACGTGCAGTAGACACCTAGGTATTCCATGCCT
>Ga0265303_10001765_pt1 | contig 13411 bp, 10 predicted proteins | sample Helome_2_FD_192494 | JGI IMG/M metagenome (GOLD analysis project Ga0265303, IMG submission 192494) | Marine sediment microbial communities from subtidal zone of North Sea - Hel_20160317 (Illumina Assembly) | ecosystem: Environmental > Aquatic > Marine > Subtidal zone > Sediment ... | reverse complement strand
CGAGTTCCACAGGTACATGCCGGGCATGGGGCAACTCAACGGCAGGTCCCTGGGCCGAACGCCGTAGTTATTCTGCGCGTTCGCCGGGATCAGGTTCTGGTCAACGGTGCCTGCTCTGGATGCCACGTGCTTCCTCGTCTCGTATTGATGGCTGGACGCGAATTATAAGCTCAACCCAGCCAGTCGTCCCATGTTTTGACTACCAGGGCGCGTTGCTCAGTGAACTCGGTAGCCGCCACCAGGGCTGGGCGATCGTCGAGCACAAGGTGATGCTGGCGCAGGCGGTAGTCTCGATACGCGTCCTGCAGCGCAGCGCTGACCTCCGGCGCCAGGCAGCCTTCTGCAGCCAGCGCATCAAGCTGCCGAATATTATCCGAGTAGAAAATGACGTCCGGCCGTTCCCGCGCATGGTCCAGCACGAGGTACTGCACGAGGAACTCGATGTCACCTATTCCGCCACGGCCGTGCTTGAGATCAAATGTGTCGCCGTCACTTCTGTCCAGCTCCGAGCGCATGCGTTCACGCATGGAGATGACGTCCTCGCGCAACTGCTCTCGCCGGACACGGTCGATCAGGGTTTCGCGCCGAATGCGCTCGAACTCGTCGGCGATAGCAGCGCTGCCCGCAACAGCACGAGCGCGCAGCAGCGCCTGGTGCTCCCAGGTCCAGGCATTGTCCTCCTGGTAACGTTCAAATGCGTCGATGCTGGTTACCAGCAAGCCCTTACCTCCGTCGGGACGCAGCCTCGTATCGACTTCATACAACTGGCCGGAACCCGTCTGCGTCGTCAGGAAGTGCACGAGGCGGCGCACGAGGCGGCTGAAGAACAAGGCGTTGTCGAGCGGCTTGTCGCCGTCGGTAGCTTGATGTGTGCCGCAGGAATTATGCAGGAACACGATATCCAGGTCGGATCCATAGGAAAGTTCGAGCCCACCCAGTTTGCCGTAGGCGATGATGCCAAAACCGGCTTCCTGCTCCACGCCATTCACCCGGTACTTCGGCACGCCATGCCGTTCCGCCAGGTCCTGCCAGGCAATGCGCAGAGCTTCTTCGAGCACGGTCTCGGCGAGCCAGGTGAGCCCGTCACTGACTTTCATAATGGGCAGCTGGCCATTGAAGTCCGCAACAGCGATACGAAACATCGTCGAACGCTGGAATTGACCGAGCACCTGCATGCGAGCCTCGCTGTCCCGGCCTTCGCCCCCCATTCGCTCGTCGAGTTCCTTCGTCAGGTCGGCGCGGGTCACAGCATCGGAATACAGGCGCGGGTCCAGGAGCTCGTCGAGCAATGCCGGGTAGCGCGCAATCTGTTCCGTGATGTAACGGCTGCGTGCACCAAGGTCGACCAGGCGCGCAAGCGCCCCTCGATTCTCATTCAACAAGGCGAGATAAGCGCTACGCCTCAGGATGCGTTCGACAATCGAAAGAGTGCGAGTGACAGCCTGCAACGGTTGCTCACTATTGGCCACTTCCTCCAGCAGAAGCGGAATGAAGCGCTGCAGGCGTTTCCGGGATGAAGCATCGATCTGCCGCGTTGCCGTATCGCTAGCGAAACCGACCAGCACCTCTGCAACCTGCGCCGCATCACCGATACCCTCTTGCTCGAGAATTGAAACCCAGGAGGCCTCGTCGGCGCCCGATTTCCACGCCTGTTCGCTTTGCTCGCGCAATGTCGTCTCGGCCGTTGGCTCGCGAAATGCAACTTCTTCGAATTGCGATGAAATCGCACCTCGGTGCGTGTCGACGGCAGCACTCAGGGACTCCCAGTCGTCAAATCCCATAGCAACACAGAGACGCGCACGATCGACTTCGTCAGAAGGCAACTCATGCGTCTGGTGATCGCGTATTGCCTGGATGAAATTCTCGAGGCGACGCATGAATCGATAACTTTCCCGCAGCTGGGCCGCGCCGGCTTCAGACAGGCCGCGCTTGTTAGCGAGTAAGGGCAGTACTTTTTGCAGCTCACGTGATTGCAGCGAAGGGTCGCTGCCACCACGAACGAGTTGCAGCGACTGCACAACAAACTCCACCTCACGAATGCCTCCCGGCCCAAGCTTGACGTTGTCCTGCAACTCCCGGCGTTTGACTTCGGAGGCGATCAACGCATGCATCTCGCGCAGTGATTCAAAGACACCGAAGTCGATATAGCGCCGATACACGAATGGCCGGATCAGGTCTCGGTGCAACTCTTCAACAACGGCATCGCCGGGGTCCGGGCCCACAACGCGTGCTTTGACATAGGCATAGCGCTCCCAGTCACGACCGTGTTGAACCAGGTACGACTCAAGCGCTCCAAAGCTCACGACCGGCGGCCCGCTGTCACCAAATGGCCGCAGCCGGGTATCGATCCTGAAGACAAAACCATCGGCTGTGGTCTCGTCGAGCAACACGATGATCTGGCGCGCCAGGCGCCCGAAGTACTCCTGGGCGCTTGTCTGCCTGGCCCCGTCCGTCTCGCCGGCCTCGGGGTAGAGAAATATGAGGTCAATGTCCGATGAGAAATTCAGCTCGCGACCACCCAGTTTTCCCATCCCGAGAATGACGAACGGCACCTTGTTGCCGGCGCTGTCACGAACGACACCGTATCGTTGAGAGAGCGTCTTCTCCGCATACCGGCTCGCTGCATCCAGCAGGCGATCGGCCAGCGCCGACAGAGACTCGAGTGTCTCGTCGAGCTCGGCCAGCCCGAATACCTCGCGCCAGAGCACGTGCAGCATGTAGCGATTACGGAATCTGCGAAGCCGTGACTGCACGTCCGCAATGCCGTCGTCGCTGGTGCCCACTGCCGCGACGAATGCATCAAGCTCACCGGCGTCCGGCGGTTGGCTGAAGTTGGCAACGTTGTCGAGGAACCACTCTTTTTCGCGCAGCACTACCGCGCCGGCGAACTCACTGCACGCGGTCAACCTGGCGAGCTCGGCAACGTGCCGGGATTCACCATAGCGCTCGAGCCACAACGCCACTGGCTCGTGCAGTACTTCAGGTAGATTATCGAGACTCGCGCTCATGGCGTGCAGTCTATCGAATATTGGAGCGCCGGTTTTGGCGCGCGCCTATTGAGACTACTTAGCCGTCGACGACTGAGTCACATCCGACAGATCGCCAAGTAACTCATCGATGTCAATTGGTTTTCCGACAGCATGACCCTGCGCGTAATCGACCCCCATCGAGGCAAGCAGTTCCCGCGCTTCTTCAGTTTCAACATACTCGGCGACAGTCTCGAGTTCCATTACTTTCGCCACCTCGGTGATAGCGGCAACCATGGATTCCGAAATTCGGTTTTCGGTGATATCGCGAATGAAACTGCCGTCGATCTTCAGCACGTCGACGTTGAAGTTCTTGAGGTACGCGAACGAACTCAGTCCGGCGCCGAAGTCATCGAGCGAGATTTTGCAGCCCAGCTCACGCAGACGATCAATGAACGATTGCGCCTTGTCGAGGTTGGATACAGCCGCCGATTCTGTTATTTCGAAGTTGATCGAAGACGCGGGAACGTCACTGTGCTCAAGCTCTTCCTCGATGAACTCGAGTATTTCATCGTCGCCGAGGGATTGGCCCGACAGGTTAATTGAGAAGCTCACGTTCCGTCCGTCGACATTCTCACGGACTGGCGATAGCTTGGCCATCGTCATCGACACGACCCAACGATCGATTTGCGGCATGATATTGTAGCGCTCCGCCGCTGAGAACAACGCCTTGGTTGGGACCCGCTCACCATCGGCGTCATTCATCCGGAGCAACACTTCGTACATCGTTGTGTTGTCCTTGCCCTTTAGCCCCACGATTGGCTGTGCAAGCAATTCAAGTCCCTGGCCATCGATTGCCCGCTGAATCTCTGCGATTAACTGCATGTCATCGTAGCGCCGTACGAGGCTCTGGTTATTTTCGTCGTAGACTTCAATGCGATCGCGACCATGTTCCTTGGCCGACTCGCAAGCCATACGCGCCGTTGTGAGCGCGCTGCCATCGTTGCCACTGGAATGGCTGAATTCGGCAATACCAACGCTCACCGTGATCTGCAGTGACTGGTCACCGTCGAGGTAACGCAGTTGGTTGCTCTTCCCGCGAACCGCATGGGCGTACTCAAGTGCCGCCTCGGTGTCGGCGTGCGTAAGCAACATGCAGAATTCGTCGCCCGTAAGACGAGACAGCACACCACTCTTGGGCAGATCTTCTTCCAGGAGCCTGGAGAATCGCACAATAACTTCGTCACCTGCGTCCCTGCTGAACCGGTCGTTGACGAGTTGCAGGTTATCGAGGTCGAAGTAGATAAGCTGATGAACGAGGTCACCGGATTCCAGTTCTTTCCAGGACTCGTGCAGCTGGTCTTCGAAACCAGCGCGATTCATCAATCCGGTCATCGCATCGAATGAGCGTTCGATCACGTACTCGACCTTGCGAACGATGTGCGTCATGAAACGCCGGTCAGCCTTGGAGAATTCACTGTTGTCGACCCGCCCGAGCTGAGCAAGGATGCCCTCGACGTTTCCCCGGCTGTCCAGGAGCGGGCTCAACAAGGCCTGGTAACCATGCTCTGCCGCTTCGTCCGATCCCTCAATAGCCGGGATCTGGAATACGACAGGTTTCCGCTGCCCTTCCAGCTTGGGCAAGAGCTGTTCGACCAGGTAGCGATCCAGGACCTTGCGATTGACGCCCTTCCAGCTGGAGTGAGTTGCGCTGATGCGAATACGCTTCGACGGAATCAGCAACACACTGTAGTTGATGCCGAGAAAGCGACCGCTCTGCCCGACCAGCTGTGCAAGGCTGGAATGGCGCGTCTTGGCACCATGAATTTTTTCGTCAACCTCGTATACGAGTTCGAGCTCTTGCTCGACCCTGCCCGTGCGTTTGATCGATGATGCCAGCTTGCGGGCGACGCAGAACCCCTCGCCGATAAGCTCGAGCGCCGGCTCGAGAATCGTCCTCAGCGAACTCGGATTGAACGAAGATGATTTACCGGCGTTCTTGGAAAACAATGCCACAAGGACGCCGAGGCGTTCTTTACCCTCGCCGTAAACAGGGAGAACGATTGCAGTTCGTCCTGATGCCAGTGTACGGCGCAGGATGCCCTCACCTTCACCCAGCTCGGCGATGACTTCGCCAGGGAGATCGCCCACCAAACCGTCGACTTCGAAGTCCTCGGCACCGTCGCCACTCCAGACGCACTCACGGTCATTGTCATAGAAGCAAAAGCACTGCGCCCGCGGCACCAGGGAGTGCAACAAAGCGCCGGCCTTGCCGATGTTTTGCTTTGCAGAGAGATCGTGTATTTCCGCTGCCATGCAGGCTCCGTGTGCCGGGCACAAAATCAGACGCCCACGATGCCAGCCACGCGCTGCCCAAGCTGTGACCAATGTCTCAGCCGCAGGCATATTCCCGTTTTGTTTCAGCTAATTACGGTCAATATTGACCAAATGGACACTTCGTGACCTGCGCGCGTCCATTCGGTGCAGGGTCAGAGTCCGGCGAGCCACTCGTCGTCGGAGCCCTCGTTCACTCCCTCAAACAACGGCGTGCTCAGGTAGCGTTCGCCTGTATCCGGCAACATCGCCAGGATGACCGCCCCATTCTCAGCCTCGTCCGCAATATCCAGCGCCGTCGCGAGCGTGGCGCCCGACGAAATCCCCGTGAATATCCCTTCCTTCGCCGCGAGCTCGCGAGACACCTCAATGGCGCGATCGTCGGATATCGAGCGCAGTTCATCGAACACCTCCCGGTTCAGCACGCCGGGAAGAAAGTCCGGCGTCCAGCCCTGGATCTTGTGTGGCGCCCATTCTTTGCCGGCCAGAAGCGACGCCCCTGCCGGTTCGGTCGCGACGACCTTGAGGTCCGGGCGTGCCGCTTTCAAAACCTCGCCCGCGCCGGTCATTGTCCCGCCCGTACCATAACCGGTGACCCAGTAATCGAGCCGCTTGCCCGCGAAGTCCGAGAGGATCTCCGGCCCTGTGGTGTTGCGATGAAATTCCGGGTTCGCGGGATTCTCGAACTGCTGAGCAAGAAACCACCCGTATTGCTCGGCGAGCTCTTCCGCCTTCTTCACCATGCCGGTGCCGCGCTCGGCTGCCGGCGTCAACACAACCTTGGCGCCCAGGCCACGCATTACCTGCCGCCGTTCGACCGAGAATGAATCAGCCATCACAGCAACGAAGGGGTGGCCCTTGGCCGCGCAGACCATTGCGAGCGCGATGCCCGTGTTGCCCGATGTCGCCTCGATGACGGTCTGACCGGGTGCCAGCGTTCCTTTCTGCTCGGCGTCGTTGATGATCGCGAACGCGAGTCGATCCTTGACCGATGCCATCGGGTTGAAGGACTCGACTTTCACATACAAGTCAACGTGATCCGGCCCCATACGATTGAGGCGCACGACAGGAGTGTTACCAATCGTTTCCAGAATATTGTCGTAGATCATCTCTTTGTCCTTGTTTTTTTCGATTATTCAGTGGGTTTAGCACAAAAATAGCATGCGCGCGCCAGCGTCACTTACATAGTTATAGCCTATTGTTATAAGAATCTGCTATACGTTGCAGGTACGCCGCTGTGCGAATTGAAACTGAATGGCCGCGGCGCGGTCTTAGTATTCATCGCCATGCCCGGGACCCGTACAGAACCAGGATGAAACTGCAGCAGCTCAAATACCTACTCGCGATCGTCGATAACGGCCTGAATATCACGGCGGCCGCCGAACGCCTGTACACCTCGCAACCGGGCGTCAGCAAGCAGCTGAAGCTTCTCGAAGAGGAACTCGGCATGCAGATATTCACGCGCAAGGGCAAGAGCCTTGGCGGCGTGACTGCGGCCGGTGAGCGCATTATTGAACGTGCGCGGGTCATCATGCAGGAAGTCGACAACATCCGCAGTCTCGCAGCCGACTATTACGAGGAAGAGGATGGTTCGCTGTCGATCGGTACCACTCATACGCAAGCTCGTTACGTTTTGCCCGAGATCATCGCGGAGTTTCGCCAGCACTTTCCGAAAATCGGGCTGAATCTGCACCAGGGTACATCCGAGCAAATCGCCGACATGGTCGATGCCAACAAGATCGATTTTGCAATCGCGACCGGATCGCAGGACCTGTTCGCATCATTGCTGCTGGTCCCAAGCTACCGTTGGGATCGCTCGATCATCGTGCCAAAGGGCCACCCCCTCACAGACATCAAACGCGAGATCACGCTGCATGATCTCGTCGAGTATCCGTTGGTCACATACGTTTTCAGTTTTGGCGGCGAATCTTCATTGAAGCGTGCGTTCGGTGACGAAGGGCTCGAACCCAATGTCGGCTTCACGGCGCGCGACGCCGATGTCATCAAGACTTACGTGCGCATGGGAATGGGTGTCGGCATTGTGGCCAGCATGGCCGCCGACTGCGCGGACAGGGAAGACCTGCAGGTTATCGAGGCCCCAGGGCTGTTCCCACGGAGCACGACCTGGATTGGCTATCGCAAGGATGCGGTGATGCGGCGGTACATGATCGAGTTTCTGCAGCTGTTTGCGCCCCATGTCAACGCACGCCAACTGGATGATTTGCGTCGCGCAGGCACCCAGGATGCCGTCGATGAGCTCTTCAGGGACCGTGAGTTACCCGTACGCGTCGGCTGCGGTGACAGCGTCACAGCAGCGGCATGACGACTTAGTAGATGCGAATGCCCCCATGGCGCTGACGGCTGCGGTAGTCAGCCCACCAAAGTCCGCAAAGCAACCCAATAACCAGGCACACAAGCGTCGCACCACCTACCCAGGTTAACGGCATGCTGCCCTTGTAGCGCTCCTTCATACCCTGGATCGATGCGTTCTCCTCCTGTAACGCAGCAACCTCTGCCTGGACGCTTTCGAGCCGTGCCGTCAACGACGAGGCTTCATTACGCAGGCCATCAATGGTCGCCGCCGGAGCGGCGAACGCCTGTTTTGCCTGCTCGAGCTCCGCGGCCAGCGCATCGCGCTCCGCCGCGGTTTCCGCAACAATCAGCTTGGCCGGTTTGTCAGTTACAAGGTAGGCCGTCTTGACCCAGCCCTCGACACCATCTGGCAGACGTACGTTCGAGTAGTTGTTCGTGCGAATCAACACCTCCATCGTCTGGCCACTGTCGAGCGTACGGAACGCACGACCACTCGTGTCCTCTGCCTCGTACAGGCCGAGCTTCAGATTGTCAGTAACATAGGCCGTCTCCGCTGCCGCCACGACAGGCAGCAACGCAAGGACCCCAATAAGCAGACGCATAGTCGATCTCCAGTTTCTGCCGCGAGTGTACTACACGCGAAATCACGCGCTATGTGAACTAGTGCTCGTACAACCAGCGCAGCAGTGCTTCCTGAACTTCCTCGCCCGGACCGCGATGCACATCCTCAAAGTTGTGCAATACGACAACGCTGAAGCGTCGCCCCGACCTGGCCTGGAGGTAACCAGCGATCGCCGCCACATGATCGAGTGAGCCCGTCTTCAGATGGGCTTTGCCGACAAGCTCACTGTTGCGAAAACGTCGCGACAATGTCCCGTCGAGTCCCGTCAACGACATCGATGCCAGGTATTCGGGCATGTAGGGCTGCTGCCAGGCGAAACGCAGCAATGACGCCATATCGGTCGCCGTGATTCGTGAATCGCGCGACAGTCCTGCGCCGTTAGCGATTGCGAGCGTACCGAAGTTGAGTTTGTTCTCGACCAGCCATTGCGCGATGACATCACGACCGCCAGCTTCGGTCCCGGGTGGGCCGAGCACCTCGGCCGACAAGGTAAACAAGACCTGCCTCGCCATAACGTTATTGCTGTGCTTGTTTACGCGCGCAATCATGTCAGTCAGCGGTAGCGATTTGAAAGTCAGCAGCGGTTCCTCTTCTTCCGGCGCGACCGCGTTGCGCCAGCCGCCGTCAAAGGAGCCGCCGGACTCACGCCACAGCGTGCCAAACAATCCGTAGGCGAACTCGTTGTGCGACAACACGGTGCGATCCATGGCGTAGCGCTTGCAACCGCTTGGGAACTTTCCGGTAAACGTCACATGGTCATTGTCGTCGTTCGTGCTCACCGTAATGCCGCGCTGGTAACCACCACAGTAGCCTTGCCTGGTTTTCAGCCTGTTGCTTACCTGCAGATTGCCAAGTTGTGGGTCGAGCCGAACGTTGACGGCCTGGCCATCCGGTTCGAACCAGTAGCGCACAACCTTGAAGTTCATGAGCAGCGCGTTGGGCGCAACGTTATAGGCGCGCAGCGGCTGCCGATCAAAATCGGCCGGATCGTAGTCGCCGATGTCAAAGTAGCTATCGTCGAGCAGCAGGTCACCCGAAATCTCGTTGATGCCCGACTGGCGAACGCTGCGCAACATTTGCCAAACGCGTTCCGTTACAAGAAAGGGGTCGCCGTAGCCTTTCAGCAAGAGGTCTCCGTTGAGTCGGCCATCCTCGATATTGCCGAGCGCAAAGATATCGGTCTTCCAACGATAAGCCGGTCCAAGCGTATCCAGCGCCACCAGCGTCGTAAGGAGTTTCATAGTGGAAGCCGGATTACGTGGTTCCTCGGGTAACCACTGCAGCACGGTCTCGCCCGTATCAACGTCTGCAACATGAATACTCAGCGAATCACTGGGCAGGTCGCGCACGTTCAATGCGCTCTGTACACCAACTGGTAGCTCATCGGAAGCTGCGACAACCGCCATGGGCCAGAGCAGAAGGCAGGCCAATAGAGTTGAGAGCGATCTGCGTACGCGATCAGGCATTGTCTGTTTCCATAGACGGCAGGTGACGATCAAGCGCTCGACTTGCAGCACGGTGCATCACCCACGTCAGCGTTACGATAACGACGACACCAACACCTGCAATCCAGTACCCGAGCGTTGTAGGTGTTGCCTCGCCGGCCAGTATCTGACCGATGTCGCGTGCAAGGGTTCCCAGGTAAACATACATCGCGACGGGGAGAAGCATACCAACTGCCGTCGCCAATAAATGCACACCAGCGCGCACCGAGGTAATGCCGTATGCATAGTTGAGGATATTGAAGGGGATCACCAGTGACAGGCGCGTCAGCACCACGATCAGAAACGCCTCCTCACGCAAGCCGGCCTGAATGGCGGCGATTCGCATGTTGCTCGAGACCTTCGCTGCAACCCAATCGCGAGCGACCAGCCGCCCCATAAGAAAGGCGCACTGGGCTCCGAGCGTAATAGCGACCGCGGAAACCAGGGTTCCCGTGCCCAGGCCGAACAGATAACCGGCGATCATCATCGACCCCGAGCCCGGCACGAAGAGCACCGTAGCTACGACGACGCAGGCAATGTACGCGAATGCGCCAGCCACCGGATGCAATTGTGCCCATTCAATGAGGGCCAGAACCGGACCGGCAATAGGCAGTACATACACGGCGTATACAAGTGCCAGGAAAATCACCACCATCACGAGGCGATTGATGGTTCCACGACTCATCATGACGGCCGTTTGATCTTGTACGTGCGGACACGGTCCGCCATCGTCGTCGGCCGGATGCCGAGCAACTCGGCGGCTCCGCCCTTGCCGGACACTTTCCAGTTTGACTGCTCCAGCGCCTTGATCAGGTTTGCCTTCTGAAACAGACGGACCTCCTTTTCGGTCATCACTTCATTCCCACCCGGTTCGGCCGCAGCCACCGAATTTTCATCGACCTTCAGGTTGGGCATCGATAACTCCAGTCGCAGTGACTTGCCCGGCGACAGGATTACAGCGCGCTCGATCACATTCTTTAGCTCGCGGACATTGCCCGGCCAGCTGTAAGATTTCAGATTCGTGGCCTGGGTACGTGTCAGCGTCATGAGCTCCCGGCCGAAGTCCTTGCAGGTTTGCTCAAGGAAGTGCTGGGCCAGTTGCACGATATCATCACCGCGTTCGCGAAGCGGCGGTACGTCCACCGGGAAGACGCTCAAACGGTAGAACAGGTCTTCCCTGAATTCGCCGTTGACAATCAGGCGCTCCAGATCGCGGTTGGTCGCTGCAATCACCCTCACATCGACGGACCGTGTAACGTCATCGCCGACTCGCTCGAACTCGCTTTCCTGCAACACACGCAGCAACTTACCCTGCAGCTCCATCGGGATTTCGCCGATCTCATCAAGGAATATCGTTCCGCCGTCGGCAAGTTGAAATCGTCCGACCCGATCCCGGTGCGCACCCGTAAAGGCACCTTTGACATGGCCGAAGAACTCGCTTTCGAATAGCTCCTTCGGAATAGACGCGCAGTTCACCTTCACAAGGGGACCGTCCGAACGAGGGCTGCGCGCGTGAATCTCTCGAGCAACCAGTTCCTTGCCGACGCCGGACTCACCCAGCACAAGCACGCTGGCCGGCGTCTCGGCCACCGCCTCAAGGCGCTTGACCATCCTGCGCAGAGCCTGACTGGTACCGACGATGCGGCCAAAGTTCAGTGCGTCATTGACTTCTTCGCGCAGGTAATCGCGCTCGAGTTCCAGCTCCTCGCGCAAACGCGCGTTTTCAGCGAGCGTTTGCCGCAACTGTCTCTCCGCTCGATTTCGCTCCGTAACATCCTTGGACGCGACGAGCATTCGATCGACATCTCCGTTTTCGTCTCGATGCGAAATCGCCGACATCACGAGGTCGATGCGCTGACCATCCTTGCTGACCATTTGACGTTCGAGATTATTGAAGTCACCTTCGGCGATGAGTTCGCGCAAACCGCCATCCGCGTACTTCTTCTGGTCGGCAATACTCATGAAGTCGGTAATGGGGCGACCGAGTACCTCCTCCCTTGTGAAGCCGAGCTTGCTGAGCCAGTGGTTGGTAACCGTGATGATCAGGCCATCGCCATCCACCGTATGCAGCATGGCCGGCGTGGTTCTATAAAGCGTTCGATACTTAAAATTTGCCCGCGCCTGATCGGAGATCTCCGAGTACATTGCAACCGTACGCAGGAAATCACCTTCCTGATCGTACTCAACAAACGCATTGGTTATGCACTCGACGACCTCACCCGTCGAGGTGACCAGACCGACCGGCTTGTTTTCGAGCTTGCCGCGCCTGCGCAACGCGGGACGCAGCTCACTGACGATGCGATCGGCCGTGTCCGGGGTCGCAAAATCCTCGGGCTTTCGCCCGACCATCTCATTGAGTTCATATCCCAGGCGATCCAGCATCGCGTCATTAACATCGAGGTAGGCCCCGTCCTCGGCAATCAACGTCGTCATGACGGGAGCCTTGCGAAACAACCACTCGTAATCGTCCTGGGTAATCATGCGCGCATCATATACGAAATTTCGTAAATTGTCTTACGGAATTTCGTAATTCACGAAATTCCGTAATATCCGTATTTTTTATAAGTGATTGTTTTATAGAGCTTTTCAAAGTTGGCACGACTTATGCAGTAAGGAAATCGAAGGATTTTGTATTACCACAACACTGAATTTTAAGGACACACCAATGAAAGCCAAGAACTTTGAAAACAATCTCGCGCTGGCAGGCGCTTTGATCGTTTTGGTTGGCGTTTCATTTGCAGCCGAGGATGCCCTCAGCTTTGAAAATGCCAATGTAACGTCTACCGCCATAGCCATTCACGACAACACAGAAAGCACGACCAGTGGCGCAGCAAAGGCTAACGCCGATGCCGCGGCAAAAGCTGCGAAGTCGCTGGCACTGGAAAACTCGGTCAACCTTGATATTAAGCTGGACGACCGCACATCTGTTCTGGTTGCCGATAAGCGGTAACCCCAAGACCCCTTCGGTCACGGCCCGTCCAGGTTCTTCTCTCCCCCTGAATGCCTGGTTACCGTAACCGAAAAAAGCCGGATCTAATTCGGCTTTGGTGGACCTGAGAGGTCCAGCGGCAATCCCCCAAGCCGCAAACTCTGTGGCGCCGGTTCTCCGGCGCCCTTTTTTTTGCCTAGTCGCCGGACACCCTGTCTCGATGTGCCTCGACGCGGCTGTTTCGGCTATCTGAATTTCGGGTGCTGATGGACTCGCGCAGGCGCTTCAGCCAGGCCCTGGCCCAGGTGAACTCGATGCTGAGAATTGCCAGTCCAATCGGAATAACGATCAGTGCAGGGCCAGGTGTAACCAGCATGACCGCTCCGATAACAAGCACTGTTATGCCGACGATACCGATTACGATTCGGCGCGCCGCTTTGTAGGTCAGGTGGAGCGTTCGCTTGATCAAGCTCTCGGTCCTTCGTTTTTGCCGCGCCTTGCCGTAGCCTTAGGCGCATGAATTATTATCTTCTTCCCATTCTAGCGCTGTTTGCTGCCACAGTTTGCATTCCCATCGCTATGGCCGATTCAGAGGTCATCGTGGCAGCTCAGGAAGCCAAGGCGGCCGTAACACCTCGTTCGTCCGACCGAAAACTCGTTAACCTGCCGGCGGTGAAGTTTGCTTTGCGCGCTGCGATCAGATGCCGTGGTGAAGCTGACTCACTGACATTCAGTGTCGCCGACACCTTTGTCACGTAGCAAG
>Ga0265303_10001764_pt1 | contig 13411 bp, 12 predicted proteins | sample Helome_2_FD_192494 | JGI IMG/M metagenome (GOLD analysis project Ga0265303, IMG submission 192494) | Marine sediment microbial communities from subtidal zone of North Sea - Hel_20160317 (Illumina Assembly) | ecosystem: Environmental > Aquatic > Marine > Subtidal zone > Sediment ... | reverse complement strand
TAAATGCCACCGGTACTTCTCACTTGCTGGCCATTTCGGGTTTGCATGTCGGATTGGCAGCAGCGGGCGGAATGTGGGCTGGCCGGCTATTTCTGCTCGCTTTGCCAGCCAGGGTTTTTTGCGGCTTTTCTTTTCCCGTTATGGTGGCCGCCGGCTTGCTCAGTGCAGCACTCTATGCGGCGCTTGCGGGATTTGGCACACCCACGGTTCGATCAGTCCTGATGTTATTAACAGCCATGCTCGCCGTGTTGTTCGCCCGATCCATTCACCCATTTCGGGCCTGGTTGACCAGCCTCACGATCATCGTTCTGGCCGATCCGTTTGCACCTGCGAACGCAGGTTTCTGGTTTTCCTTTATTGCGGTCGCGGCGCTGCTGGCGGTGTTTCTTCCCCGCACGGGTGCGTTAAAACACATTCAAACCGCGTTGATCGCCCAAGCGGCTGTCATTCTGGTGCTCCTGCCGGTATCCGTTGCGCTGTTTTACTCCTTTTCACCGGCTGCATTTATCGCCAATATTTTCGCGATTCCATGGGTAAGCCTGGTGGTCGTTCCGCCGGTGCTGGGCGGGTTGGTCGTAGCGCTTTTTTCGGAATCGGCGGCGGGTGTATTGTGGACATTCGCAGGCGAGGCCTCTTCACTGCTGTTCCGATTCCTGGAGGGGGTTGATGCCATTCAGGGCAATTTGCCAACACTGGCGCCACCTTCCAGGCCACAAGTATTGCTGGCCCTGCTGGGAGCGATGTTACTTTTGCTGCCGCGCGGTTTGCCCTACCGCTGGATGGGTGCTTTTTTACTTGTTCCGTTGTTCATTCTGCCTGGAGACCGGACGCGCCCAGGCGAACTGGAAATGGAAATCCTGGATGTGGGGCAGGGTACTGCTGTTGTCCTGAACTCCGGGCATCGGACCCTGTTATACGATTCCGGGCCGGGCAGGGGAGAAGGCAATGATCTGGTCGCCAGTGTCATTACGCCCGCACTTGCGGCTCGTGGGGTTAATACTTTGAGCCACGTTGTCATCAGCCACGGTGACATGGACCATGCCGGCGGCCTGGAATCATTAATCCAGCGTTACGGGCATGCTTCATACCGCGGTAACCTGGCAGAGCCGCATCCACTGATTTCACCCTGCGTTTGGCCAGCGAAGTGGGCCTGGCCTGAGGTGTCATTCGAGGTCCTTCATCCGACACCCGGATTGCCTTACCTGGGAAATGACAGTTCATGTGTCATCAGTGTGAAAGCGGGTGATCAGCAAATCCTGTTAAGCGGTGATGTTTCCAGCCTGGTTGAAGACCGCCTGTTGTTGGGAGGGATACAACGGCACAAAGTTCTGCTGGTGCCACATCATGGCAGCAAATCTTCATCGGGTGAGGCGTTCGTCCATCAACTGGCTCCGGAAGTTGCAATCGCCACAGCGAGCCTGGGAAACCGGTTTGGGTTTCCGCGCCCGGAAATCCGGCAGCGTTACAGTTCACGCGGCACGCAGTTTCTGTCTACTGGAGATTGCGGCGCGATTCGTCTCACCCTGCAGGCAGACGGCAAGCTGCGAGCTTCAAGTGCCCGGCGGGAGAAAAACCGTGTCTGGCGCTGGCCTGCCGCCGGTAATTGCCCGTAGCGACTTGATAGCGCCTTATGTATCATTTGGTTTCTTAGTCAATGGAGTGATGAAACGTGCTGGAAATTATTCTTGCCGGTGGCTGGCTGATGGCCCCGATCATATTGTGCTCCATCCTGTCTTTGACCATTATCGCAGAAAGATTTTGGGCACTGCGGCGCAGTAACGTCGTACCTGACGGGCTCGGGCAGCAGGTAGAAGAATGGGCGGCACGCCACGAACTCGATCGGCGCCACATTGATCAGTTGAGGTCCGGTTCGGCCCTGGGACGAGTATTGGCGGCGGCCCTGGTTAACCGGCACCGGTCACGCGACCTGATCAAGGAGGCTGTTGAAGATACCGGCAGACACGTCGTTTACCAGCTGGAGCGCTTTCTCAACACCCTGGGTACAATCGCCGGCATATCACCATTGCTTGGATTGCTCGGCACGGTGATCGGCATGATCAAGGTCTTTTCGGCGATCCTCGTGCATGGCGTCGGCAACGCCAACCAGCTTGCGGGAGGAATTTCAGAAGCCCTGATTACCACCGCCGCAGGTCTTACGGTCGCCATTCCCAGCTTTTTCTTTTACCGGTATTTCAAAGGCCAGGTTGAAGCCTATGTTGTCTCCATGGAAGAAAAGGCCATTACCCTTATCGAAGCGATAGAGCGCGGCAATGTGGCACAACTCAGGTCCGGCATTCCCGGAGGTTGATGCTTGAAACTGCAGCCCCGCATCAAGGAAGAGCCTACTGTTGATCTGACGTCGCTGATCGATGTGGTGTTTTTGCTACTGATTTTCTTCATGGTCAGCACCACGTTTGAGCAGCAGGCGCTACTTAAAGTTGACCTGCCTGAAGCCAGCGTTGTCGAAGACCGCGCGGAGACGCCTGACGCCCTCGAGCTGGTTATCGATAACGAAGGACGTATGTTTCTGAACGACCAGCGCCTGGTCGATAGCGAAGCCGGAACCATCCGGGCCGCCATTGAACAGGAAGTGGGCGACACGCGCGACATACCCCTGGTCCTGAGAGCCGACCGCCTGACCCCGCACCACCATGTCGTTACCGCAATGGACGTCGCCGCCCAACTGGGTTTCAGCAACCTTTCCATTGCCACGGACCGGGGCGAATCAATTCAATGACGGAGACTGCCAGCGAACCCATGGTGGTCTATAAGAGACTGTGGAGCTACACCAGGCGTTACTGGTGGATGTTTCTGCTGGGCATTGTTGGTGTCAGCGTGGATGCGAGCACCCAGGCGATATTTATCAAGGGCATGCAGCCCCTGATCGACCGGGTCTTTGTCGGCAAGGATTCTGATTACGGGATGTTGCTGGCCGGGCTTATTTTTCTGATTGCCATGATTCGTATGGCCGGTAACTTCTTTGGCATCTATGGAATGGAATGGGTTGGCCGCAGGGTGGTCGCCGACCTGAGACAGGAACTGTTCGACCGTTATGTTTCACTCCCTGCAACCTTTTTTGACTCGCACAGCTCCGGGGAACTGATTTCGAAACTCGCTTACAACAGCGAACAGGTCGCGAACGCGGCCACACATTCGGTTGTAGCCGCCATACGTGACGTTCTACTGGTCGTCTTCCTGCTCGGCGTGATGGTCAGCACTAATGCCCGGTTGACGCTGGTGATGCTGATTCTGGTGCCCGTGGTTGGCCTGATGCTGTCCGTCATAAGCCGCCGTTTCAGGAAGATTTCCCACCGAATTCAGAACATGATGGGTAATGTTTCTCACGTGACGGAAGAAGCTGTCATTGGCCAGCAGGTTATCAAGGTGTTTCAGGGCCAGGAAACGGAAAAAGGCCGGTTTCGACAGGCCAATGAGAAAACCCGGCGTCTGCACATGCGGATGCGGGCTACTCACCTGATAGGGTCCTCTCTGCTGCAACTGGCGGCCGGGCTGGCCCTGGTATTGTTGATGCTGATTGCGACCCGGCCTGCCATGCTCAACGGAATTTCGGCCGGAACCTTCACCGCTATCTTCACAGCAATGATCGCTTCCATTCCCCCGCTCAAACGTCTGACCAGTGTGCAAGCCCAGATGCAAAGGGGAATTGCGGCAGCCGACAGTATTTTCCAGGTGCTGGATACGCCAGCGGAGATCAATGAAGGAACCTATGAAGCCAAACAGGTAAGGGGCGAAATCGAATTTCGAAACGTAAGTTTTGGTTACGCCTCCAGCGAAAAGCCAGTGCTGAGTAATATCAGCTTTACCATGCCGGCAGGCAGCGTGACCGCGCTGGTTGGCCGGTCCGGGAGTGGCAAAACAACACTGGCGGGCCTGCTGCCACGGTTCTACACAGACTACGAAGGCCACATCACGCTGGACGGGCACGAACTGTCCGACTATACGCTGGATAATCTGCGCAGCCACGTCTCCCTGGTCAGCCAGCAGGTGGTGCTGTTCAACGATACAGTAGCTGGCAATATCGCCTATGGTGCGCTGTCCGGAAAATCCCGGCTAGCGATTGAAGAGGCAGCTATCAACGCACACGCGATGGAGTTTATCGGGGAACTGCAGGACGGATTGGAAACGACCGTCGGCGAGAACGGTATCCTGCTGTCTGGTGGCCAACGGCAGCGCATAGCCATCGCCAGGGCACTTCTCAAAGATGCCCCCGTGCTTATTCTCGACGAGGCCACATCGGCTTTGGACAGCGAGTCGGAGCGGGTCATACAGGAAGCCCTGTCTGAAGTGGTAAAACACCGCACGACTCTGGTGATCGCCCACCGGCTTTCGACCATCGAAAATGCCGACCAGCTTATCGTGCTGGAGCAGGGCAGAGTGGTTGAATCAGGGACACATGATGATCTTCTGGCCAGGGATAAGGCTTATGCAAGGCTGTACCGAACCCAGTTCAGAGACGAACCATGCGCGCCGGACTCGAAAACAGGCTGAACGGTATCTGGTATGGAAGTCACCCCGCACCGTGGTGGCTTCGAATACTGGTACCCATCTACAAAGCAGGTAACCGGCTGGACCGGTGGTGGAAACTGCGCCGTCGGCCTGTTGACCTGGAATCCGTTTTTATCATTGTCGTTGGTAATATCACCGTCGGTGGCAGTGGCAAGACACCACTGGTCATCAAGCTCTGTCAGCTCTTGCGGCAGGCAGGTTACAGACCCGGCGTCATCAGCAGGGGTTATGGCAGAAAGGACGGCAGGTTGCGTCTGGTTAGCCCCGATTCCGACCCAACCGCGGTAGGTGATGAGCCGCTATTGATTGCACAGCGGGCAGGTGTGCCCGTGATTGTTGCAAACAGCCGCTGTCAGGCTGCCCGACAACTGGTGCACCAGGATATCAATGTCATTATTTCTGATGACGGCCTGCAGCACTATCGATTGCCAAGATCGCTGGAAATTTGTGTGATTGACGGCAGTCGCGGTTTTGGAAACGGCTCGCTTATCCCGGCAGGGCCACTCAGGGAGCCGTTGAGTCGCCTCGCCGCATTCGACCAGATTATTGTGAATGGCGAACCTGACTTGTTGCCTGAGGAGTTGCCCATCATACCGATGACTTTCGTTGCCGGCTTGTTGCGTTCGCTGGAAAGCGGCCAGAGCTGGCGGCTGGCCCAGTTCGGCGGTTGCAAAGTAAATGCCGTGGCGGGAATTGGAAATCCGGGACGGTTTTTTGACTTGCTGCAGCATGCAAGAATAAAGACGGTCGAGTATGTGTTTCCGGACCACCATGTTTTTTGTGCGACCGACTTCGAGCCCATGGACCCGTTACTGCCGATCCTGATGACGGAAAAGGACGCTGTCAAATGCAAGCACCTGGGGTTATCAAATGCCTGGTTCCTGTCGGTCGATGCGCTTTTGCCGTGGGAGTGGGAGCAAGACCTGATCCAGCGTGTAGCAAAGGGTGTGAATAACACCCGGAGTAAGTCATGACGGTCCCTTATCATATTGTTATTCCCGCACGCCTGGCTGCGCAGAGGCTCCCCAACAAGCCCCTGGCGCAAATTGCCGGCCGTTCCCTGATCGAGCATGTGTATCACAGAGCCTGCCAGGCGAACGCGGAATCGGTCATTATTGCAACCGATTCAGTGGAAGTCCGGGACACCGCGGAGTCGTTTGGCGCCCGTGCACTAATGACCTCAGCCGACCATCAAAGTGGCAGCGACCGTCTTGCCGAATGCATTGACATCATGGGATGGGCTGCAGAAACCATAGTGGTGAATTTGCAGGGTGATGAGCCATTGATGCCGGCTACCTGTCTCGACCAGGTAGCCCAACTGCTCCAGAACTCTTGTGCTGCAAATGTGGCAAGCCTTTACTATCCGATCCAGACGGCAGATGAAATCAACGACAGCAACGTGGTCAAGGTTGTTCTGGGCCAGTCAGGCCACGCTTTGTATTTCAGCCGCTCGGTTATTCCATTTCCCCGTGGCCTGGATCTTGATGAAGCCCTTGCCAATGGGAATAGGTGGAAGCGGCATGTCGGGCTTTATGCTTACCGGGCAGGTGCGCTTAAAGACTTTACACAGATGAATCCCAGCCCGTTGGAAAGCATGGAGAAACTGGAGCAGCTCAGATTTCTCGAAGCAGGCCATACCATCGCCATGGCCTGCGCTGTCGACTTCATTCCTGCCGGCGTTGATACGCCGGCGGATCTCGAGCGAGTCAGGAAATTGCTTTCCGCAGCGGATTGAGCCCTGGAAATGGCGAAAGACAGTAAACAGCCTTTTGACGGTAAGGCAGTAGCAGCCAGGTTGCCGACGCGCCCGGGCATTTACCTGATGAAGGACGCGGACAACACACCGTTGTACGTCGGTAAAGCAAAAAACCTGCGAAAACGCGTCGGCAGTTATTTCGATGCGCGACCCAAGGTTGAGCGCATCATGCGCATGGTCGCCAGAATCAATCAGATCGAGGTCAGCCTGACGCGAACCGAAGGAGAAGCGCTGCTGCTTGAAAACGAGTGGATAAAATCACTCATGCCGCGCTATAACGTATTGCTGCGCGACGACAAGTCATATCCACTGATTGTCATCAGCTCTGATCACGAATTTCCCCAAATCGCGTTTCACCGGGGGGCACGTGACAAAAAGAAAACCTACTTTGGTCCATACCCTTCTGCATCATCGGTTCGTGAGAGCATAAACCTGATACAAAAACTCTTCCGGATCAGGAATTGCGAAGACAGCTATTTTTCGCATCGCAACAGGCCGTGTCTGCAGTACCAGATAAGGCGATGCACCGCACCCTGCGTTGGGCTCGTGCGTAAACAGGACTATGCTGACCAGGTAAAGGACGCGACACTCTTCCTGCAGGGAAAAAACCAGAAAGTTCTGACCAGGATGATATCCAGAATGGAGCAGGCCGCCGCATCGCTTGAGTTCGAGACAGCGGCCATGTTTCGTGACCAGATCAACGCACTCAAGCAAATGCAGGCACAGCAATTTGTATCAGGCAAGCAACTGGACATAGATTTTATTGCGTTGAGCCAGGAGCAAAGTCAGGCCTGTGTGCAACTTGTATCCGTCCGGGGCGGTAGAAACCTGGGGCAACGAAACTTTTTCCCCAGCCAGACAGAAGGCTACGCAGCGCCCGAGGTGTTGGAAGCCTTTCTTGGGCAGTATTACCAGAAGCGGCATCCACCGGCGGATATCGTCATTTCACATACGCTTGAAAATGAACCACTGTTGGCGTCTGTTTTTTCCGGCACCGCCGGACACCAGGTTCGCATCCAGTCCCACCCCAGGGGTCAGCGGCGCAAGATGCTGGAGTCAGCAGTACGAAATTCTCGCCAGGCATTACAAATGCGGCTGGCGGGTAAGGCCAACATGGCCTCTCAGTTTGAAGCATTGCAGAACATTCTGAAACTGGATGAGCCCCCCGGATCTGTCGAATGTTTTGATATTTCTCATACGGCAGGCAATCAAACCGTGGGTTCCTGCGTGGTTTTCGACGGTAACGGTCCGGTCAAGTCCAGGTATCGCCGCTACAATCTCAAAGGTATCACTGGCGGCGACGACTATGCCGCGATGCACCAGGTGCTCAGCCGGCGCTATGGACGAATCCAGGCAGAAGACGGCCTGCTTCCGGACCTGCTGATCATCGACGGTGGCAAAGGCCAGCTCAGCCAGGCTGAAAAAGTACTCGCCGAATTTGGCCTGGCTGGAATTCCGCTGGTGGGCATCGCCAAAGGCAGGTCAAGAAGAGCAGGGCACGAAGAGTGGATTATCGCGTCCCCGGCCCGCAGTATCAGGCCCGGCCCCGAGTCTCCTGCCTCACACCTGGTGCAGCAGATAAGGGATGAAGCACACCGTTTTGCCATCACGGGACACCGGGGGCAACGCCAGAAAGCAGCAACGAAATCCCGGCTGGAGAAAATTCCCGGAATCGGACCACGCAGACGACGTGCTCTGTTGAATCATTTTGGCGGACTGCAGGGGGTAAACAAGGCAGGAATCGAGGAATTATCCAGTGTGCCGGGGATTAGCGGAGTACTGGCCGAAGAAATCTTCAGGGCACTGCACTGAAGCCCGATGTCTGCGATAATAACCGTGCTTTTCGACGGATAAGAAACCCAACCATGCACTTGACTGTCCCAACCATGCTTACCCTGCTCCGCATAGCCCTTGTGCCGGTTTTGGTGCTTTTTTTCTACCTGCCTTATGACTGGTCCAACATGGCCTGCGTCGTCACTTTTGTACTGGCGGCGATTACCGACATTGCAGATGGTTACATTGCGCGCAGAACCGGGCAGACTTCCAGCTTCGGGGCCTTCCTGGATCCTGTGGCGGACAAGATCATGGTTTCTACCGCATTGGTATTGTTGGTTCAACGTCAGGACACCTATCAAGCCGTGTTCGCCATTGCGGCCGCCATTATCATTGGTCGTGAAATAACGATTTCCGCCTTACGCGAGTGGATGTCTGAAGTCGGCGAGCGTGCGCTGGTCAATGTAAGCTGGGTTGGAAAGCTGAAGACCGGTTTTCAAATGACTGCCATCGGTTTTTTGCTCTATCACGACAACATGGGCTGGATTCCCATTGCTTTGATCGGTGAAATTCTGCTGTATACAGCCGCCGCCCTGACCTTGTGGTCCATGTGGACTTACCTCGAGTCGGCCTGGCCGGTGATCAGTGACACCCGCCATCACCGGGCGCAAGGCACCATGCCCGAAGAAACCAATGACTGAGAATGCCCTGGCGGCGCCGCGCCGCGCAACGCCAACTGTCTGCATCAACTCCATCAAGGTGGGTAGCGATCATCCCATTGTCGTGCAATCGATGACCAATACCGACACCGCCGATGCACAGGCAACAGCTCAGCAGGTCGCACAGTTGGCGCGGGCGGGTTCAGAACTGGTCAGGATCACGGTAAATACGCTGGAAGCCGCTGCCGCCGTACCGGAGATTCAGCGGCGCCTCGACATGATGTCTTGTGAGGTGCCGCTGATTGGCGATTTTCACTACAATGGGCACCAATTGCTCAAACAGGTCCCGGAGTGCGCCGCGATCCTTGCCAAGTACCGGATCAATCCGGGCAACGTGGGATTTGGGCGGAAAAAGGATGACCAGTTCGCGACCATTATTGAATTGGCCATGGAATACGACAAGCCGGTTCGCATCGGGGTGAACTGGGGCAGCCTTGATGCCCGTTTGCTGGCTCGCCTGATGGATGAAAATGCAGCCCTGAGCAAGCCCCTGGATGCTGCTGTCGTGATGCGTGAAGCCCTGATTTCCTCTGCCATTGGCAGTGCGAAACAGGCCGAGCAACTGGGCCTGGCGCACGACCGGATTATTCTGTCCTGCAAGGTCAGTAATGTGCAGGATCTGATCAGCGTATATCAGGCATTGGCAAGCCGTTGTGATTATCCACTGCACCTGGGCCTGACCGAGGCTGGAATGGGCAGCAAGGGTATTGTTGCATCCACTGCCGCGATGGCTGTTTTGCTGCAGCAAGGCATTGGCGACACCATCCGCATTTCGCTTACTCCCGAACCTGAACAATCCCGTACGGATGAAGTCATCGTTGCCCAGGAGTTACTGCAGACCATGGGCCTCAGGGCGTTTACTCCGATGGTGACTGCCTGTCCCGGTTGCGGACGCACCACCAGCACTTTTTTCCAGTCACTGGCACAAGACGTGCAGGAATTCGTTCGCGCGCGAATGCCGCAATGGAAGCTGCAATACGAAGGCGTGGAAAACCTGTCGCTGGCAGTGATGGGCTGCATCGTCAACGGGCCCGGTGAGAGCCGGCATGCGGATATCGGAATCAGCCTGCCGGGAACCGGTGAGGCCCCTTCTGCACCGGTGTTCATCAATGGAGAAAAACACCTCACGCTGCGAGGAGAGGGCGTGTCAGGGGATTTTCTCGAGCTGATCGAGCAGTACGTGAGTACCAACTACACCCCGCGTATCAGGGAAGACGGCTCCTGATCCATGGTGCGTCTGCGGAGAAATCGTTTGGCCCGCCAGGCCGATCGCCATTACCTCTACCAGGAGTCCGTCCAGGATACAGAAACGGAAATAGATTTTGTCCGGGAAACCTGGGACAAATTGCGGCGACGCCCTGCAGAGCTACTGCGGGAAGACTTCTGCGGCACTGCCAATACCGCCTGCGAATGGGTGCGGCGAGGCTCCGGTCATTATGCGATCGGCGTCGATCTGGATGAGGAAGTTCTGCAGTGGGGTGAACTGAACAACCTTTCTCAGCTGGATGATGAACAACAATCCAGGATTCAACTCCTGCAGGAGAACGTGCTTGAGACAGATCCGGGACTGGCCGACATCGTACTGGCGATGAACTTCAGTTATTACCTGTTTCTTACGCGCGAAGACTTGCTGGACTATTTTCGCAGCGTGCATGCCGGCCTGATGGATGACGGTATTCTTTTTCTCGATGCTTATGGGGGCTACGACGCGCCGCGTGAGATCGAGGAGGAGCGGGAATGTGAAGGATTTACCTATATTTGGGAGCAGGCTTCTTTCAACCCTATCGACGCCACCATGACTTGCCACATTCATTTCGAATTCCCCGACCGGTCACGGCTGGACAAGGCCTTCAGCTACTATTGGCGGCTTTGGACATTACCGGAAATTCGCGAACTGCTGGCAGATGCCGGTTTCAGTGAAACAACCATTTACTGGGAAGGCACAGACAGGGAAAGCAATGAGGGCAACGGCATCTATAAACCGGCTGAAGTCGGAGACGCAGACCCGGGTTGGGTCTGTTATGTTGTGGCGCAAAGGTAGGTCAGGTCCTGGTATTTGAACTCCTGCGTGGTTCCTTCCGGCACGGCTGAGGCAATAACGAATAACTGCGTTGAGCCGTTACCATCACTGGCGGAGTCGACCACAGTCCCACTGAGCCACTCGCCTGCACGCCTTAATTCCACCCGTTCAGCCGCAGGGACCTGCAACTCTTTCTCTACCTTAAGAATGTCGGGTTTACGTTTGACCTTGCCCAGGTAGTGGGCGCGCGCCACGATTTCCTGTCCGGGATAACAACCCTTGCTGTAACTGACTGCGCCGATCTGTTCGAAGCCCAGCATCTGCGGGATAAATTTCTCGGTCGTCTCGTTACTGAGCCAGGTCACCTGGTTGATGATTTCCATGGCCTTGAAGCCAGTTTCTTTTCCAGCGGCAGCCAGCCCGGATTCCGCAACCAGGTATTTGAGGCTGGAACCCTCTGGATGGAATGCCCCCTCCGCAGAATCGTATTCCGCCGGCCACAGGCCGTAAACCGATAGAGTCTCATCCAGAGCGAATTCGACTTTGCACCGAAATACAAACATGCGCAGCCTGTTCAGCATGCCAGCCAGCAATTCGCTGGCGCCAACCAGCTGGAAGCCGTCCTCAAGCCGACGCACCAGCAACAGTCCAAACACCTGTCCGCGAGGCGAACAATAACAAGCGTAGGTGGCGTCTCCCGGTTGTAGCACACCGATGTCTGCAGTTAATTGCGCCTGCAAAAAATCAGCGGATTCGGGGCCATCAAAGCGGGCAATGTCGAGATAATCGAGTTCTTCCATAGTCTATTTCCCAGCAGATTGGTTTTGACCTGAATCAGTGTTGCGCATTGTATACAAAAGTATTAGACGATGAAGGGATTTACGCCTTGAATAACTCGTTCCGAGTCAGTAGTCTTTCGATGTTAACCCGTCTGCCAGAGATCCGCATGAAAGCAAAGCAGAGACCTATATCCCCGTTCATGATCGGGCCCTATTACAAACCACAACTGACATCGCTTATGTCGATCACGCACCGTGCCACTGGCGTGTTCCTCAGCGTGGTGGGTGCCCCTTTATTGCTGTGGTGGCTTATCGCCGTCAGTAATGGTCCTGCAGCGTATGAGGCCATGCAAGGCTTGCTGGGCGGCTGGATCGGAACGCTTGCAGTCAGCGCGTCCGTATTCTGCCTGAGTTTTCATTGTCTCAATGGCATTCGGCACCTGATATGGGATACCGGCAGGGCCCTTGACCTCAAAACGGCTTATACGCTGGGTTGGGCGGTACTGATCGGCAGCCTTGCGCTTACCATCCTGTTGCTGGGGGTGTTGTTATGAGCATGACTAACCCACTGGCAAAAGCGCGCGGCATGGGCAGCGCGAAAGAGGGCGTTCACCACTGGTACGCCCAGCGGGCATCAGCCCTGTTGTTGATCGTGCTGGTTGGCTGGCTGATATTCGCCATCTTCAGCCTGTCAGGAGCGAATTACGCAACCGCCCGCTCATTTATCTCACAACCCGTCAATGCAGCCTTTAGCAGCTTGTTGATTGTGACGCTGTTGTATCACGCCATGCTGGGCCTTCAGGTGGTCATCGAGGACTACGTTCACCACCCCGTACTCGAAGTGGTTTTCTATTTCCTCTCCAGGGCTGGTGCTTTTTTTGGCATGGCGCTGGGAATCATTCACGTGCTTAAACTGGCGCTGGGAGCCTGATCGATGAGTAATCCCTTCACACTGCAGGAACACAAATACGACGTAGTTGTCGTTGGAGCAGGCGGTGCCGGCTTAAGAGCGACCATGGGGGTTGCGGCGAAAGGCCTGTCCACAGCATGCATAACCAAGGTATTCCCAACGCGCAGTCATACCGTGGCTGCCCAGGGTGGCATGTCCGCTGCTCTGGGCAACATGGGCGAGGATGACTGGCGCTGGCATATGTACGACACGATAAAGGGCTCTGACTGGCTCGGGGACCAGGACGCCATTGAGTATATGTGCAGGGAAGCTGTCCCGTCCGTGATCGAGCTTGAGCACTTTGGCGTTCCTTTTTCGCGCACCGAGGACGGCCGTATTTATCAGCGTCCGTTCGGCGGCATGACAACTCATTACGGCGAAGGAACGGCACAAAGAACCTGTGCCGCGGCGGATCGTACGGGCCACGCCATTTTGCATACGCTGTACCAGCAGTCGCTGAAGCATGACGCGACCTTTTACATCGAGTATTTCGCCATTGACCTGTTGATGGACGAATCGGGTGTCTGTCGTGGTGTGCTGGCCTGGGACCTGGCTGAAGGCACGCTGCACCTGTTCCGGGCTCACGCGGTTATCCTGGCCACCGGCGGTTATGGACGCAGCTACTTTTCTGCAACCTCAGCCCACACCTGCACCGGCGACGGCAATGGCATGGTGCTGCGGGCAGGCTTGCCGCTGCAGGACATGGAATTCGTGCAATTTCATCCCACCGGAATTTACGGCGCGGGTTGCCTGATCACTGAAGGCGTGCGCGGAGAAGGTGGATTCCTGACCAATTCAGAGGGTGAGCGTTTCATGGAGCGCTACGCACCAAACGCCAAGGATCTTGCTTCCCGCGACGTGGTCAGTCGCTCAATGACCATGGAAATC
>Ga0265303_10001763_pt1 | contig 13414 bp, 9 predicted proteins | sample Helome_2_FD_192494 | JGI IMG/M metagenome (GOLD analysis project Ga0265303, IMG submission 192494) | Marine sediment microbial communities from subtidal zone of North Sea - Hel_20160317 (Illumina Assembly) | ecosystem: Environmental > Aquatic > Marine > Subtidal zone > Sediment ... | reverse complement strand
TTTACTTTTTTTAGCGCCAGAGGCGTGAATCAATCTCTCCGGGCGCGCCAAAAAAAGTAAAAAGGGTCAGTTATTTACGATTGACTGACCCTTTTTCGTTTGCGAATCACTGTCCCACTGTCCCATTCGGCGTAGCCGTGTTCCGGACACATGGTCTACACAACTAGTCGTGCAGCGCCCGCTTTACGGCCTCGGGTTCTTTCTCCATTACACGTAGCAGCGTGTGCGACGCGCCGTCCGGATCTCGTTCGCCTTGTTCCCACTTTTGGAGGGTACGAACAGAGATCATCAGGAAGTCGGCGAACTGCTGCTGCGTCATGCCAAATTTCTCGCGAATACCCTTAACGTCAGCGGGTTCGAACTCGTAACGCTTCAGCTTCTCCGGCTTGTCTCGAAACTCTTTCAGACCGGCGACAATTTCAGCACCGATATCTCGCTTCGCCATGTCTGTCTCCTATCTCTATATTCAAAGGTCTTTAACGATTTCACGCATCGCCTTGATCGCATCGCGAGAAAGATCACTCGCTTCGTTCTTGGCATACGCCGTCAGGAACAAGATTTGGCGGTTCTTCGTTATCCAGTAATAGATGACTCTGACACCACCGCGTTTGCCTTGCCCTGGCAGTCCCCATCGCAGCTTCCTGACTCCGCCTGATCCTTTGAAACTGCGAGTTATCGAAGTAGTTTTCTCTGATAGTTGAGAACCCTGTTGTTTCGATGAACTCCATGGACGGAGACTACCCCATTGGGGTATTCAATGCGAGATCAAACCTGTCCCATTGGAGCTCACACGATCGTAGAGAATCATATTCTTACGCAGGCTCCAGCAGATTTCTATGGGACAGCGAAATTCTGTAATCTACTGTATTGCCTATCGAAAAAGGGACTAGCGTTGCTGGCTACGAACCGTACGCCCTGAGCGGGATGGTTATCGACTGGCACGGCAGTGCTATCGGATTGGTCGGGAGTTCGATCCGAGGAGCGCGTAGCGCGACGACAGGCCGACCGCAGGGAGGCCCATCTCTCCGGGGCCGCTCTCGGCCATCCATGGCCGTCGCGGCACTCGTGCTCCTGCACGTCGCGCGCCGGATTAAGCAGGCCCCCCCTTGCCGGGTGCCTTTTTATTTATTGTGTCCCGGGCGAACATGAGGACGACCGTTCGACAAGATCCCAAGCGTCTTAAGTACAACCCCGAATTGACAGCAATTCCATACCAATCCACGTTTAAGGATTGACCGGCAGTGGCCTCGAAATGTCTGATCTGGCCGGCGTTGTCTTCACTAACCGTTCGGGCGTCCCGCCAAAGGGGTGACCATGAGAGCGTAATTCAATTTTTGGGGGATGGATAGCAGCGCGCTTATCCTTGCCGGGGCTATTGTCAGCGTGATCTTCTGGTTGCTCGAGGCGAGTAATCACGTGATCTTCTTTGCTGACTCCGACATGTTCGAGGCCCTGTTCGCGCCGACATGGCATGAACTGTGGATGCGACTGACTGTCGTCGGGGTATTCATGGCTTTTGCGGTCCTCGCGAGCCGCATAGTTTCAGCGCGCCGCCGGGCCGAGGACGCCGCCAACCGGGCGCTAACCGAAGTCGACCAGGTATTCGAAACGGCCGCGGACGGTATGCGGATCGTCGACAAGGATTTCCGCGTGTTGAGAGCCAATGACACCTTTACCGAGCTGGTCGGCCTGTCGAAGGATGAGATCATCGGCAAGAAATGTCACGAAGTATTCTGGGGTGACAGATGCGATACGGCCGGTTGTCCTTTGACCAGGGTGCTGGACGGGGATCAGTACGTCGAATATGACGCCGACAAGGTGCGGCCGGACGGGGTGTCGGTTCCGTGTATCGTATCAGCGACGCCATTTAACCGGCCCGATGGAACGATTGTTGGCATCGTCGAAGATTTCAAGGATATCTCGGAACGCAAACGGTCGGAGAGGAACCTGAAAGAGACCGGCGAGCGCTTACGTGAGCTGACCGCGCACCTGCAGAGCATTAGAGAAGAGGAGCGCAGCCGCATCGCACGGGAAATTCACGACGAGCTAGGCCAGGTCCTGACGGCATTGAGCCTGGACCTGCGCTGGCTACACAAGCGACTGCCGAAGGAGCTAGGCGACCTGCAGGAGAAGACTCGCACGATGGGCGAACTTATCACGACAACGGTCGGTTCCGTCAGCCGGATATGCTCGGAGCTGCGGCCGGCTATTCTCGACGATGTCGGGCTCTCTGCGGCCATCGAATGGCAGGCGGGCGAGTTCACCTCCAGAACTGGAATTCCCTGCAACATTCAGACCGATCCTCAGGAAATAAGGTTATCCGAAGAACTGTCAGTCGCCATCTTTCGCATCTTCCAGGAAACGTTGACGAATATCGTTCGCCACGCCAAGGCTAGCGAGGTTGATGTTCAGTTGCGGCTCACGCCCGGCGACTTTTCGATGCGAGTCAGTGATGATGGTGTGGGAATGGACATCAGCGGGCCCCAGAAGGGGGATTCCTTCGGTCTCTTGGGCGTGAAGGAGCGGGTGCGTGGTTTTGGTGGAGAGTTGACGTTTGGGACCGGAGACAAGGGAGGTGCATGCCTCGACGTCGTCATCCCGACTTCAGAGCTTGCGGCTAGGCATAAGAAAGTACACATGCCCGGCGCACATGCTGCGTGGAGGCCATAGCGAGCGCCGAGTTGCCCGTCTACCTCACTGTACGAGACCCTTGAAGAATGCGTAATGGGTAAGCTCGGCATTGGTCTTCATGTTCGTCTTCTGCAGAACATGGGACCGATGCGTGCTGACTGTCTTTACGCTCAGGCAAAGCTCGTTCGCGATCTCCGACACGGTCTTGCCTGAAGCTATCATCAGGAATATCTGGTACTCCCGGTCTGATAGCACGTCGTAAGGCTCCTCGTCGGAGTGATCGGACAGATTAGCGGCGAGACGCTCCCCAAGGCTCTGGCTGATGTAGCGGCCCCCGCTCAGAATCTTCCTCACCGCCACGACGAACTTATCGGGGGCGCTGGCCTTGGTCACATACCCGGCCGCGCCAGCCTTGATCATCCTGACTCCGTACTGGCTCTCGTCAAACATGCTCAGTATCAGCACCGGTAATTTCGGCCACTCCGAGTGAATACTCTTGAGAAGGTCGAGTCCGTTCCGATCCGGCAGCCCTATGTCGAGGATGAGCGCGTCGTACGAATTCTGACGCAGATGTTCGAGGCCCTCCCTGGCGGTCCCTGCCTCCTGTACTTCGACGTCGCCCATCTCTTCTTCGAGGACTGCGCGCAGGCCGTGTCGAACCACGGCATGATCATCGACGAGCAGGACCTTGTACCTTGGCATCTTAGGCATATCGCTCAACCACGATTAAATCCAGTTTAGTCTTGCGCATGTCGCGCTGCAACAAAGGGGAGGGGCGGCGCCTCCTCTTTTGCCGCCCCTCGGTATGTTGTCCCGTCAACATTAATCGTGGGTCAACAATGTCGCGAGTTCGTCAACCGGGTACCCCGTGACGGCCCAAGCCTCGATGCCACCCTCGGGGTTGACGCCCCAGCCGACGATCCTGGCCGTGCCGTCCGAATAGAGACCAACGCCGGTGGCCTGGTTCAGGATCCAGCTGGACCCCATCAGGGACGCCTCGCCGACACCGGTCTTGATCAGGATGTACTCGAGGTCGTACAGATAGCCGATCTCTTCCTCCTCCAGTGTGGGGTTGCCGGTCCAGACGAAGGCCTCCGACGGATAGAGGATGGACTTGCTGTAGCCCACCACCATCAGTTCACCGTCCGCCGCTCCGGGGCGCTGGACAATACCCGTGGCCACGCTGTCGTACTTCTTCTTCGACAGGCCGCCCAGCCCCTTGACCGCCCACTCGGCGGTGGTGGGGTCCACGAACCAGATGCAGGCCTGCGGCCCCTTGGGGCTGTCGCTGCGGCCGGCGATGTATAGGCCGTCGGGCGTCATAGCGTAGGCCTCGGACCACTTGCCGCCGTCGATCGCGGGCAGGACGTAGCTATCCAGGAGAGCTTCTCCAGTAGATCCATCAATGCCCAGGAATGTCGTGACAAACGCCTTGTTGCCGCGCTTGGTCCCGCCGTAGCCGGCGATGATCAACCCGTCGGCGGATACAGCCTGGGCCGAGCTGGTCTGCAGGGTCTGTTCCGTGTAGTACGTGTCCGTGATGGTCAGCTGCACCGGAACCGGCACAAGGTCCTCATCCACGACGGTGGTATCCGCGCGCCAACCGACCGGGCCGGTCTTGGTATTTCCCGTCCCCACAAGGATCATCCCGTCGGACGACACGTCGTTGACCGCCATGTCGGAGATGCCGCCGCCGAAGTCCGGGATGGCCAGGTAGTTGGGATCAGCGGCTTCGGCGTCATACGCCCATAACCACTCGGCGCCGTAGGACACCGTCCCCGTTGTCAGGGTCCCCACCGGCAAGGATCCGCACCAGTCCAGGTTTTCTGCCAGCTTGTCGTATGGACAAGGAGCAACCGTCATATCCGAGGCCGCGTAGGCCGCCTCACCGCCGACGTTCTCCTGGACCTGCAGCTCGTTATACAGGGGCGGTACGCCGTCGTCAGTCGCAATGGCCCAGTCAATGTCTGTGCGCCACGCTCGCGTAAAATCCACCACGACGGTGGAGCCGACGGCCACCTTGCCGTCGCGGGAGATCCCCAGCGCCTGGCTGGAGTCGTGAGGCCCGTCCATGTGCCCGAGTTTCCAGAACCAGAATCCTTCAACGGGATTCGGGGGCGGGTCCTCACCGCCGGGCGGTGGTTTGCCGGGAATGCCGCCCTTGGCTCCCATGACGCTGGTGCCGGCCAGCACCAGAAATGTGCTGACCACAAGGGTGAGAATAAGATTTCCTCGTTTCATGATGTCCTCCTCGTTCCTCAGTTCGAGACTCAGCGGTAGTCAACTCTGCGGAACATGATGTCGCTACCCTGGTCGCTTTCTTCGAGCCAGATGCCGTACATCCGCGAACCATCTGGCGTCTGACGCAGCTGGGCCGCGCCTTGTTGCGGCTTGTCCTGGGCCAGCGGATTCCAGCCCTCCTCGGACTTGCCGCTGCCGCCTTGCGGGGTGACGATCACGCTCTCATAGCGCTGTCCCTTGTCCATGGTGCGGCTGTAGAAGATGTCGAGCGGCATCTTCGGGTACTCGACGCCGTCTGGCAGGGAGTTCTGGTTGAACTCGAGGCCATAGGCGAGCTGGTACACACTCGAATCCCACTTGTCTTCGGGGTAGAGCACGACGCCGTTCGTCTTGATCGTCCCTGGTGTCTTGACCAGCCGCGGCTCCAGTATGCTGACGCGCATGTTGCGCAGGTTGGAGACGTTGCGCGGCGGTTCCGTGGTACCCGGGCCATAAGGCGTGGTTTCTACCTCCTCTTCCCAGGTAATGGTCTGGGTGTCGTAGTCCACGACCGGAACCCTGTAGACGACGTTGTGCTCGATGTCGGTTCCCGCAGGATCGGTCGTCCAGTCCTTGCCTCCGTTGAAGGAACGCCTGACGTAGAAGTCGTACTTGTCATTACCCGCACGGCCCCAGTTAGGCGTCCAGCTATACCCGATCAACAGGTCGTCGCCGTTGAGTGCACCGCGTTGTGCTTTCGCATCGAGGCGTGGGTACTTGGCCGACTTGTCGTTGAGATTGTCCGGAGTCCACGCCCACCTGAGCGTCTTCACCGGTTTCTCGAGATCGAACGGGTTCTGCCACGTAACGGTTGGCCTGACGCTCGAGACGTTCTGTGCACCAGGTACGAAGTTGCCGAACGCGTAGGGATTGCCGCTGGGTGAGGCCTTAACGCGCCGCATGAATATATCTGCGGGCTTGCCCTTGCCTTCCTCGCCTTGCCGGTAGAGCGCCACGAGCACCGTACCCGATGCTCCCTTTTTGCTCTTGGGCTGGGTGATGAAGCGCACGCGTCGTGCGTTCTCGTACGCGAGCTGCGGATCGCCTTTCCAGTCGAGCAGCAGGTCGCCGAGCTCGTCGAGCACGTAAACCGGGTTGCCACTGGCATCGGTCTCCGGCAGGTTCAGGATGCCGCCGCCACCGACCAGCTCCGGATTCATGAAGTCGAAGCTGTGGTAGATAACGTTCTTGCCTTCGTCGGGTTTGTACTTGGTGTCGTGTTCTTCCTCCTCCGACTCTGTGTCACAGTCGTGATCGTCGTGATCCGGCGGGATGCCCACACCTTTGCTTTCCTCGTAGCCGACAATGGCCCAGGCACTCTTGGTACCGTCGGGCTTCATGTAAGGCTGCAGGAAGATATTGGCGCGGGACGCGCCTGTGTTGCCGTCCAGCAGGCGACCGTCAGCGGTTACGCAGACGTTGTGGATTTCGCCTTTCGGGTTGGCTTTCTCGACCGTGTAAGCGCAGAGAGGATTCGATCCAGGCGCCTCGGCCGTGCCGATTCCTTCGAGAGCGCCGCAGTACCGGTGGGTACCCTGGCCCTCCTCGTCGTAGTCGTGCTCGCCCTGGCCACCGTCAGGATCCATGTTCTCCATACTGCAGACGTCGTTGTCGGAGATTCTCACCGGCATGGACATCGGCACGAGCGCTTTGACGCGTCCGGCCAGGTCGGGATCGAAGTCCACGACGTCGTATTCGTGGCCGGGACCGGCTGCGGGGTAGTCGTAGTCGATCTTGTCGAAGTCGCTCAGCGTGATGTAGCTGTACCAGATGTCGGTCTTGTTGGTCGAACGCGCACCGCTCCAGCCGTCGCCCGGGCCTTCACCTTCGCCCGGCCGCAGGCCTTTCGGGTCCTCCTGCCATACGATGGCAAAGGCGACGCCGGTACCTGCACCTGCGAAGAGCTGGTAGGCATCGCGTCGTCCCGAAGAAACCTTCTCGGGCTTGAACCACTGGATTTCGCCCATTGAGTCGATCGTCGCACGGGCTGTCCAGACGCAGCTGAAAGGAATTTCGCCCATCTCGGGGAATTCTTCGTAGATCACAGAGCGCTGCGGTCCGCCGACGCCAAACAGGTCTTCCTCGTAGTAGGCGTCGTCACCCTGGTAGTCCGGCACGCACACCGTGCCTTCTTCCGTCTCTCTGCATACGTCGCAGGGATCCGGATATCCGTCGCCTGTCGTATCGGGGCAGACATTAATGGCATAGTGCGGACGCCCACCGCGGCAGTACTTGTCGGTCCACGCGACGAAGATCTTGTTGTCCTTGACCTTGAGCATGGGTTTCTGTGAAACGCCCGGATAACCGAGCAGCGACGACTTGTCCGCGGTCTTGGAGAGATTTCTCCGTTTCCAGGTGTCACCGTCGTCTCGCGAGATGGACACGAATGCGTCGTATGCGCCGGTGCCCTCGACCTCGTCGAGGTAGGAAACCACGATGGGTTTGGCGACAGCGCGTTCTTCCATGATTTCGCCTTGGTCGTCGTAGTAGACGACGGACGTTGCGGTTCCGTCCGCACGCGTAGCCGGGACGTAAACCGGCATGATTTCTATCTTGCCCTTGTCGCTTTTGCCCTCGGGCGTCTTGGAAACGTTCCTCTTCATGAGGTTGCCCGCCTTCATGCCGGCGTTGAGGTTTTCCCTGGCTTCTTCCTTGGTGACGGCCGTCAGTGCGACGATGCCTTCGCAGGCCGCAACCGTCGCGTCGATCAATTGACCGACAGCGTAGTCATCAGCAAAGAATTCGTCCGGTGCCGGGATTGGCGGCAGCTCACTTTTTGCGCTCTCCATACAGGCGATCACCGGCTCGGTGATGTTTATCGCCCCTTGCGCCGGGTTGCCGTCTCCATCGAGGCTCTGCAGCAGCCGGGCCACGTTGAGTACCCGACCATCATCCATGTCGGTATTGAAAAGGTCATCGGGTCCTACGGCCCTGTCACCCTGGGCGTCGCCCAGCGCCAGGCTGCCGACGGCGAAGTTGATGTGCTCGTCGGGAATGAACCAGAACTGGCCACCGTCGCCGGTGACACCGAATTGGGTCGGCGTCTCAAACGTCAGCCCGTTTACGTTGGCATCGACGAAATGGCCTGGTTCGACCTTGGCCAGCGGATAGGTGACGTACCAGGCCCAATAAACCCCGTCCGTCGCCACTTCCGCGCCGGGATACCGGTCGAAGGTGCCACCGTTCTCGGCGTAGGCTGTTTCACCGACACCCAGTTCAGCCGCTACGATGATGTAGAGATTGGGCGGACACCGTTCGGGCTTCATCCCCCAGCAAATTTCAAAGGTGGAAAGCGGAACCACCTCCAGATGGTCATCGACCGAGGTTCCGGTGTCGCCCAGGTAGTCCGTTTTGTAGTCGAACTTACTAACTTTAGGCTTCCCGGCTTTGTCGAGGATCGCGTCAAAATCTGCCGAATCCTGGACGATATGGATGGAGACCTCCGCGATCTTCAGGTCTCCGCCGGGAGCGATCGATATCTTCAGATCGTCCTTGGTGTTCCAGATGGCCACGTCGCCCGAGTCGTGCCAGACGTGGGCGAGATCGCCATCGTTGTATACCAGGTCGGACTCAACCGGCCAGACGAGGTCCTCGTCCGCGCCGACGTTGCCGGCCAGCAAGCAAAGCACCGGGAACACGACCAGCGCCATTGATTGCGACTTGAGTTGTAACAGACACATATCAGTATCCTCCTGCAAAGTCACCGCGTTGCCGGCCGGCGCGTGCTAACGCGAGCGCTGCCTATCCCCCGCGATGTTGTGTTCATCAATTTCAATAACGAGTTCTTTCGTGGCTAACTCACCTCCCTTTCAAACCAGGTTCCCCGGCTTCACAAGCAGTTGTTCACGCAGACGCGCAGGAACATCTTGCTTGCCTGAATTGTCGAGACGCCGTCGTAGATGCCTTCAGTCCTCACGAGGCTGCCTTCTTCGACGAGAGCGAAGAAAGTGTCGGCGTCGATGACGATGTGCGCCGCGTTCTGGAATACCGTGTTTGCGTCGGATGCTACGGTGACCCCGAGCATCGTGATGCTCTTTGCGTCGGTGTCGAACGTATCGACCAGCGCCTTGAGCGTTGCTACGTCGTCAGGATCGTCACGTTCGAGCCGGGTAGCGATAATCGAATCGTCGTCCAGGAGGACGGCACGAATCTCGACGCGGTCGTCGATGAACAGCTCTTCGAACCCGAAGGTCGGCGGACCGGATGTCGTCTGGTCGCGGAACAAGGTGTATGCGTTCGTCTGCACGGCGATGCCGAGAGCGGTAACGAATTCGATACCATCAACGACCTCGAGGGCATCGACGTTGCCTTTGATTTCGACCAGCGACGGCACGTGGAATACGATCCGCTGGGCCACGAGCACGCTGGCATCATTGACCGTGCCGTCGATCGACACCTTGACGTCGAGCGCCAGGGTGTCCGCGGTCCCGTTCACGTAGACCGTGTCTTCTGTAGTTTCAACCACCTGGCCGTCGACTTCGAAGCTCGTTGGGGAGTTGATTGCCGTCACGTAGCCGATCAGCTCGTACAGGCACTCGCCGACACACATCCGGTACCTATCTCTGTCCCGGTCACGCGCCTGCACCATGTTGGCCATCATGTGGCCGTTCTGGAACATGGCCGTGCTGGTCACCTGGACGTACATGCCATTGGCAAGGTCGGCGCCGCCCAGCTCCAGCGTGGCTGCGGAGTAATCACAGGATTGCGTACCGATGCGGAAGCGTTGCTGGCCGATATCGAGATCAGCAATCTCCCCTTTGACCTGCATCGTCATGCCATTCATGAACTGGTTGGCAACGTGACGAACAAAAGCGGCCTGGATTTGCTGCTCGTGTCTCCAGAGACCGCTGATCTCGACGACATGGCCGACCTCGAGACCTTCGAACGTGGTGTCTTCGAAAACCGTGAGTTCATCGACGAAGACTGTTCGGCCCAGCACGACGAAACTATTGGCAATCCGGTCGATACTCGTGATCGGACCCATGGCATCGTCGACGAAACTGATCTCGCTGGCTTGCGCGAGACCCGTGGCGGAGTCGATCGTGCCACCGATCGACACGACCATGCCGATCCGCAGATCGGACACTGTGCCCGGCTGATCGTCTATCGTCACCGTCGTGACGGCGGTGTCGAACTCCACGCCGTTCGCGATCACGCTGCCAAAACCCGTGATTGGGCCGACGACCACGACATCGTCTGTGTCGACCACTGGCGCGGGAACGGGGGCTTGGTTTGAGCTGCTGCCACTGCAGGCTGCAGCGAGCAGCAAAATGAGCATAGTGAGAGTCAAGCCGTTTCTCATAACTGATACCTCCTTGCCGCCAGCCGCTCGACTGGCCAGACGCTTCCACTGGCTACATCGACTGCATCAGCCAGTGGGCAAAGAACTGGAAATTTCGCCGGCGACGACCTTTGTGACGTGAGTCGTAACAGGCACGGGTATGTGCCCTCATGTGAAGTCACCGCGTTGCGAAACAGCGCCCGCTGCTGTGTGTACGGCGCAACCCGATGTCGTCTTCGGGATCTGTATGACATTAGAGCGGCTTCTTGCGCCAGCATTCAGCTTCCCTTCCGTGCGTAACTTGTGTAGCTCCCTCACGACACAGTCTATTGCCGGTGCCTTGCGGGCAACATGAGACAAATACTGAACCGAATATCGGATCGAATCGGATCAGGTCGTCGGTGTTTGTCCTATGCGTGGTAGGTATCTGACCCGAATGGAACGGACTAACGGTCTCTCATGCGGTAATGGAGTTCGACAAACGCGACCGTTTCGAAAAATTGCTGCGCGAATCGAGATCGTTTGAAGGCGAATGCGGCGACCGAATCATCCGAGACCGGCGAAGCCGGGCGACAGACGCCGAAGGCGAGGCAGCGAAGCTGCCGGTCAATCTCTCCGGGGCCGCTCTCGGCCATCCATGGCCGTCGCGGCACTCGTGCTCCTGCACATCGCGCGCCAAATGAACAAAGGGGTCCCCTTGTGGGGCCCTTTTCTCATTCCAGGTCAACAAGCGATGTGCCAAACATGTACGCATCCATCGCCAGTGCGCCGTAAGTGTCGCTCGCATGAATTTGACGGCGAGGCTCGTCAGGTGTCGTTGCACCAATGGCACACAACAGCGGAAAGAAATGCTCATCGGTCGGATGGTTCCGAATCGCGTCGGGCGCAATGTCACGATAGCTCGCAAGGTTATCGCGGCGGTCATTCCCGACCGTATCTGCAAGCCACACCCGAAAAGTACTGGCCCATTCGACGATGGGTTCATCTTGCGGCGCTCGGATTGCATGCGACAGATTGTGAGTCGCCCCGCCCGAACCGATGACTAACACTCCTTCGTCTCGCAATGGCCGCAATACTTCGCCAAGGCGGAGATGGTACGCCGCGCCCTTGCGGGCATCGATCGATAATTGCACGACCGGCACATCCGCATCCGGGAACATCAATGACAGCGGAATCCATGCGCCATGATCCAGGCCACGTTTCGCATCGATGTGCGTCTCGATGCCAGCCGCCGACAACAAATGGCTGACTCGTTGTGCAAGGGCCGGATCTCCAGGCGCCGGATATGAGAGCGTATAGAGCGCGTCCGGAAAACCCCAAAAGTCGTGGATGGTGCCTGGGGACGCACTTCCTGTAACCGTTGCGGTCGGAGCCTCGAAATGGGCTGATAGCATGAGTACCGCCTTCGGTTTCCCTAGGCTCTTCCCGCAGGTCTTAAGGAACTGGTGCGCCGGACCATCGTCGATTGCCAATGTCGGCGCACCATGTGAAACAAACAGTGTGGGCAGCCATGCCATAGTGCTTACGCCGGTGCTCCCGCAGCGCCTCGAAGTCTCGCGGGTAAACGCAGCGCAAATGCGCCATCACCGAGCAATGCCTGGACCACCAGTGCAACGGCCCAGAATGCCGGGAACTCCCAGCCACCGCCCTCATTCGAGAACATCCACCCGGCGCCGCTGTGTACCACCACTGCTCCGAGCAGAATTGGGATCATGGCGATCGATACGTAACGCGTGAAGACGCCGGCGATCAGTGCGATTCCAGTGACGACTTCAATTCCGATCGTTGCGTAAGCCAGAAACGCCGGCAGACCGAGCGAGGCGAAGAATCCGACTGTGCCAGCCGGTGTGAAGACCAGGATTTTCAGCAGCCCGTGGGCCAGTGCCAGGGTGCCGAGTGAGACACGCAAGAGCGTCGTGGCGTAGGGTGTCAGTTGTGAGTTGTTCATCGTTGTACTCCAGTTAGTGATTACAAATGTCGTGACGCAAAGGCTAATGAACAACGAAAAGAGGAGAAAGAGGGCTAATATTGAATAACTATCAATGATATGTTGTGTATATGGATACGATTGATGGAATGCGGACGTTTATCGCTGTCGTGTCGGAGGGATCGTTCTCGCGCGCGGCTGAGCGTCTCAATATGTCGCCGCAGCTCGTGAGCAAGTATGTTGCGCAGCTTGAATCACGGCTGGACGCGCGCCTGATCAATCGGTCCACCCGACGGCTCAGCATTACCGAGGTCGGGCAGGGGTACTTCGAGCGCTGCAAGGACGTGCTGGCCGATATCGACGAGATGGAATCGGCAGTCGGAGATGCGACCGCCGCCGCAAGAGGCACACTACGCATCAATGCCCCTATGTCGTTTGGCACCCTGCACTTGTCCAGGGCGATCGCCGAGTATCAATGCGCGCAACCGGAAGTGTCTGTCGACCTAACGCTCGACGATCGTGTGGTCGACATAGTGAGTGAGGGATATGACATGGCCATCCGTATCGGACGGTTACGAGAGTCGTCCCTGATTGCGCGGAAACTGGCTTCCATCCGTCTCGTCGTTTGTGGCGCGGCCGACTATCTCGCGAAACAGGGTGTTCCGGACAAACCGCAGGACCTGAAGGATCACGAGTGTCTGCGCTATACACTCTCATCGTACTCAGACCGATGGCGCTTCAAGGACGGCGAAAATGCGATTGACGTGCCGGTGTCAGGCAAGTTCTCCGCGAGTAACGGCGATGCGATTCGTCTTGCTGCGATGGCCGGAAGGGGACTGGCACTACAGCCGACATTTATCGTCGGCGTCGATATACGTGAGGGACGACTGCAGCTCGTTCTCGAGGACTTCGAAGTCGAGCCAATGGGCCTTTACGCGATGTACGCTCACAGGAAGTACCTGTCCGGCAAGGTTCGCACATTCGTCGATTTTCTAAGTGGCTACTTCGGCTCTCCGCCATATTGGGAATGCGGCTGACGGGGAAGTTGTGATGGCCGCGTAAGCGTCCAATATTCTGACTCCGATCTACGCGGTCATGCCGTTTATCGTCGGTGATCCGGAATTGATATTGGACGCACGAAGTGCGGCCGAAAGTGGCTGTCATCAACGGCGAGCAAAAACATATCATTGGCCCGTTGCCACGCGTATAGTGAATGTCTATCTGTACCCGCCTATAGAGCTTAAGGGCCAATCGCGCCCATATCCTCCATTTACGGATCTGGATTCATTCGGAGG
>Ga0265303_10001762_pt1 | contig 13415 bp, 13 predicted proteins | sample Helome_2_FD_192494 | JGI IMG/M metagenome (GOLD analysis project Ga0265303, IMG submission 192494) | Marine sediment microbial communities from subtidal zone of North Sea - Hel_20160317 (Illumina Assembly) | ecosystem: Environmental > Aquatic > Marine > Subtidal zone > Sediment ... | reverse complement strand
TTTATAAGGATTCCTTAAGTATAAGAGCAATTGAAATAATGGGCGGTAGTTTAGGTTTTGCCGCGAATAAAGGGGTTTTTGGTTCAATTGATCTGCAGACCAAAACAGTTAGGACCAATAGACAAAAACACGATAGCATTTATCCGGAATTCAGGGCAATAGCACATACATCTACAGATTTTTTTATGCTCTCCGTTGCAAATCCTGCTCTGTTATATAAAACAGGCGATAAGGGAAGCATGGAATTGGTATACACAGAAGAAGGAGAGAACGTTTTTTATGATGCAATGGCTTTTTGGAATGATAAAGAGGGTATCGCTATTGGGGATAATGTTGGAGGTTGTCTTTCCATTATTGTAACCAGAGATGGTGGATATAGCTGGACCAAAATCCCTTGTGCCGAATTGCCTGAAGCTCTTGAAGGAGAGGGAGCTTTTGCTGCCAGTAATACGAATATAGTCATTGAAGGAAATAAAGGCTGGATAGGAACAACTCTAGGACGTGTTTTTTATACTGATAACAAAGGTCTATCATGGAGTGCTGTACAAACCCCCATCCTTAGAGATAAACCTACTCAAGGTATTTATTCGATGGATTTTTACGACAGTTCTTTGGGAATCGTGATTGGCGGAGATTATACAGATCCTGATAAACGTTTAGCTAATAAGGCGATCAGCCGTGATGGAGGTAAAAGCTGGCAGCTTATTGCCAATAATCAGGAACCTGGCTACAAGAGTTGTATCCGATTTGTTCCTAATTCTCAAGGCCGAGAGATTGTGGCCATAGGATTTACAGGAATTTCATATTCCAATGATATGGGGATGAATTGGAGGGTTCTTTCAAACGAAGGCTTCTACACCATACGATTCCAGAATGACACGGTCGCATATGCTGCAGGAAGAAATCGCATTGCCAAACTTACTTTTAAATAAAAAGGGAAGTATAAGTACTTCCCTTTTTAATCACCAACAACCTAACCACTTATCGTGGTAACCAAATCAAAACCAAACTAACTATACATTAACTACTATATAGTTACGACCTTTTTTCTTATAAAAAACTCCATTATACGTATAATACTTCCTGCCACCATAAACAACCACTTTATTTCCAATTGGAAGTTGTCTCACTTTAACTCCCACAGGAGCTGCACATACAACGTATTTTCTTCCTCTTGCTTTGTACCAGACACCTTTGGAAAAATGAAAATTCACGCTTTTATGCACAATAAGTCTAGGTTGGTATAATGTTGTAACAACAGTACCATGTTTAGGATATACCTTTACGGTGCGCTGAGCAGTTACTGTTGAAGTTGCACCAACTAATAAAACAATGATTGTAAATAGTTTTAAACTTTTCATAACTTCTTTTTTATTGATTATAGAGCTAAGACTATCAATTAAAGTAAAGGTTTAATTAAAACATAAATTTTATTGATATAATATTAGTTGAATCTTGGAACTAATTAGTTTCATTCCTGGTTTAATAAACAAAAAAGGAAACCAAAAGGTTTCCTCAATTATTCCATATGTTCCTATAATTTATCCTCCTCCTTGCCGCCTTTGCTGAATTTGTTTCAACAGACGTTTTTTAAAATCTTCTTCGGCCTTAATTAAAAGAAATGTTTTCTTAGGTGAAATAACGTCACGAATATTTGAAAGGAATAATATATTAAGCTCTTGTTTCTCTCGTTCAAGTTCAATAAGTTGATCTAAGAGTTTACTGGCCTCATTCTCGCTTAAGTTCTCAAAATCGGCCATTTTGCTTCTTATTTCAACGCGTTCCTTTCTGCGAATTTGAGCTAGTGCTTGCTCATGCTCATTGTAAACAGGCCAAAACATTGTAGCCTCCTTACTTGTAAGACCTACCCTTTCTGTTATAAATGCAACCTTCAAGGCTTTAATTTTGTCCATTCCGGGCCTGCCTTGTCCCGACACTATTGCAACTGTTAAAAACAGCGCTGTAAACACGCATATTTTGCCGAAATTATTCATCGATCTCTAAATTTAATTCATCAATATTATCCTCAAGGTAATCTATGATGTTTTCATCATCCAGTTCACTATTCAGAATATCATTTACTTCCATTTCTTCTGTTAGAAGTACCTCCGCCAGTTCGTAACTACTCAATCCCAGGTCGCTGTCTTCAAGGTAAATTTCAATGTCGGTTCTGGCCAGATCATCAAAAGTAAAACTACTTTTATCTCTCCATTGAATACTTAGCACCAATATCAAAATTGCGGCTACTGAAGCTGCTGCATAAAAGTATTTCTTATAGGCTTTGAGACTTATTACTTTTGTTTCCTTTTCAGTTACCTTCTCTAGAACTTCTTTATTTAGATTATCAAAATAGCCTTCAGGAACTTTAAATCCATCCCTGGCAGGAAGACTTGAAGCCTCTTTTGACATTTTATTCAAAAGATCATCCGTAAAGCCTTCTAAGTAACCCTCCGGGGTCTTAAATCCACTATTTTTTCTTTTTTTACCCATCCTTATGGTTTGACTATCAATGTCATAAAAGGTTTAATATTCGTAGGTTATATAATTTTTCTTAGATATTCTCCATGTCCTTTAAACCTAAATATATTAAATAAGCATTACTTCTATTACTCTTCCTTTAAACTGGCTTCAATTTTTTTTACAGCTAAATGATAGGAAGCTTTTAAACCACCTACTGAGGTTTCTAATATCTCCGATATTTCGTTGTACTTTAATTCTTCAAAATACTTCATATTAAAAACCAATTTCTGTTTTTCCGGCAATAGAGCAATAGCTTTTTGTAACCTCAATTGTATTTCATCACCTTCAAAGTATACATCTGCCTGTAAATTATTAGCCAATCTTTCCTGTAGTTCGTCATTGCTGACCCCTAATTTTTTGGACTTTACCTTTAGGAAAGAAAGCGCTTCATTAGTAGCAATCCTGTACATCCAGGAATATAACTTACTATCTCCTTTAAAGTTATCAATATTTCTAAAGACCTTAATAAATGTATTCTGCAATACATCATCCGTGTCGTCATGATCTATCACAATTCTACGTATATGCCAGTACAAGCGTTCTTTGTAAGTATTAATGAGCACCTCAAAGGCCTTGGCCTGGGTATCTTTCCGCTTTAAATTTTCTATTAAGGTTTCTTCGGCGATCAAAGCAAATACTTATTTGTTTAAGACTGCGTTGAATTTAAAAGGTTTAATTACATTTTAAATTTATATTACACCCAGTGTTTGCATATCTACCAGGTTTTTATACATACCACTTGATTTTAGCAATTCTTTATGGGACCCCTGTTCTACAATCTTTCCTTTCTGTAACACAACAATGGTATCTGCATTTTGTATAGTGGATAATCTGTGAGCGATAACAATAGACGTGCGGTTGCGCATCATTTTTTCGAGTGCATCTTGTACTAACCTTTCACTTTCTGTATCAAGAGCAGAAGTTGCCTCATCCATAATCATAACCGGAGGGTTCTTCAAAACGGCTCTTGCAATTGAAAGACGCTGTTTCTGCCCGCCACTTAGTTTATTGCCGCTATCCCCGATATTTGTGTCATAGCCCTGGGGTAATTCCATAATAAACTGATGAGCGTTGGCAATTTTAGCAGCATCCATAATTTCTTCAATACTGGCATTCTCCTTTCCCATGCCTATATTATTCTTTACCGAATCATTAAAGAGAATTGAGTCTTGTGTAACCAGCCCAATAAGATTTCTTAGTGATTTTTTAGTGAGGTCTTTAATATTCGTATCATCCATTTTAATTTCACCTTCATCGATATCATAAAACCTGGTTACCAGGTTGGCAATTGTACTTTTACCACTACCGGACTGGCCTACCAAAGCGACTGTATTACCTTTTGGAACATTAAGATTAAAATTAGACAAAACGTATTCATCTTCGTATTTGAAAGCAATATTTTCTAATGATATCCCGGTATTAAAATCTGTTTTTACAATAGCATCTTTCTTTTCAGCGATGGGGTTTTTTGTTTCCAGAATTTCTAGAACTCGTTCGGCGGCGGCATTGCCTTTTTTGACCCCGTATAATGCTTTGCTAATTTGTTTAGCCGGAGTAAGTATATTATATGCCAATCCCATATAGGCTATAAATTCGGATGCACCCAGAGTTTTATCTATAAGAACCATTTTTCCTCCAAACCATAATAGGACACCAATTACCAGTATGCCCAAAAACTCACCGGTAGGCGATGCGAGATTTTGTCTGTTAAGCAGTTTATTAGAAAATTTAAAAAAACGTTCTGTAGAATTTTTAAACGTCCCGTAGAATTTAGATTCTGCGTTAAATGCTTTAATAACCCTTAATCCGCCTAAAGTTTCTTCAATTATAGAAAGGAATTCACCCTGTTCTTTTTGAACACTATCTGAACTCTTTTTTAGGGATTTTCCTATCCGGGAAATTATCATACCTGCAATTGGAATAAAAATAAAGACAAAGAGAGTAAGCTTAACGCTTATTATAAACATGATACTTATTGTAAAAAGTATGGTAAGCGGTTCTCTTACTATCAATTCCAGGATAGAAAGAAATGAATACTGTATTTCAAGAACATCGGACGAAATTCGCGCCATAACATCGCCTTTTCTTTTCTCTGAATAATAGGAGAGGGGTAGGTCCACAATTTTTTGGTACATGCTGTTTCTTAAGTCTTTCAGGACTCCATTCCTTAAAAATGTAATAAAATACATGGCCATATAATTAAACAGATTCTTTAGGAGAAAGAGTATCAGTACCAAACCAATGACCAAAACCAAGCCCTTCATTTCATCGTCGCCCGAATAAGCAGTAACTCTATAATTTAAATACTCCTGTAAATAGTCCTTTAAGTTTCCAAATCCATTATATTCAGGTGCCTGATACACTTTTTTGGTTTTGTCGAAAAGTACATCCAGCATAGGAATCAGGGCAGCAAAGGAAAGTGCACTAAAAAGGGCATAAAGAATATTAAAAAAAATATTTAAGAATCCGTACCTGCGATACGGGATGGCAAAACGCAGGATTTTTTTAAAATATTCCATTAATGAAGCTTCAGTTCTGTAAGAATCATATCTATGCGTGTATCCAATTCCTTATCTACTTTTTTAAAGTTTTCTGCAGAATCCAATCTGGTATTTATGCTAAAGTAAAATTTAATTTTTGGTTCCGTACCACTGGGTCTGGCTGCCATTCTGGTTCCATCTTCGGTGGTATATATTAAGACGTTAGATTTTGGTATATCAATTTGTTTTACTTCACCGGTAGCCAGGTTCTTAGAAGTAGAAGTATTATAATCATCAACGATAACCACATTTGCGCCTCCTATAGATTTTACCGGATTCTCTTTAAAGTCAATCATCATTTGGCTTATCTCTTCCGCACCGCTCATTCCTTTTTTGGTTATTGATATCAGCTTTTCTTTATAGAAACCATAATTAACATAACAATCAATTAGCTGCTTATAAAAAGAGCTGCCATTAGCTTTAGCATCCGCAGCTATTTCACAGGCCAATAAGGTGGCTGTAACTGCGTCCTTATCTCTTACAAAATCACCAACCATATAACCAAAGCTCTCTTCACCACCACCTATAAAATATTGTTCGGGATAATCCTTGATCATCTTCGCAATCCACTTAAATCCGGTTAAGGATGTTTTGCATTCCACCCCATAGCTTTTGGCCATTTCATCCATCATAGGGGTAGATACTATGGTAGTAGCAATAAACTCATTTCCGTTAAATCCTTGTTTTGCTCTCTGATCCAATAAAAATTTGGTCATCAGAAGCATGGTTTGATTTCCATTCAACAATTCCATTTTTCCCTCAAGATTTCGGACTGCTATTCCTAATCTATCGCTATCCGGATCTGTCCCTACAACCATATCGGCTCCAATTTCTTCTGCCTTTTTCATTGCAAGGGTAAGTGCCTCAGGTTCCTCTGGATTGGGTGATTTAACCGTAGGAAAATCGCCATCTGGTACAGCCTGTTCTTTTATAATGGTCACATTGTTATAGCCAGCTCGTTTAAGTACTTCAGGAATAACTGTAATTGAAGTTCCATGCAAAGATGTAAAGACAATTTTAAAATTGTCTTTCTCTTTCGCGCCAAAACTTCCATTTTTAACTGAGGCTTGTATAAAAGCCTCATCAACTTCACTATCTATTAATTCAATCAGGTTCGAATTGGCATTAAAATTTATTTCTTCGTAGTTCAGCCGATTTATTTCTTCGATGATTTCATTGTCCTGAGGAGGCACAATTTGTCCGCCATCTGTCCAATAAACCTTATATCCATTGTATTCCGGGGGATTATGTGATGCTGTCAAAACTATTCCGGCATTGCAGCCTAAATATCTAACCGCAAAGGAAAGTTCCGGGGTTGTCCGCAATTGGGAGAATAGAAAAACTTTTATTCCGTTTGCTGAAAAAACATCGGCTACAGTCTTTGCCAGGGTATCACTGTTATGCCTGCAGTCATATGCAATTACTGCTTTTAAATCTTCACCAGGATAAACTCTTTTCAGATAGTTGCTAAGTCCCTGAGTACTTTTACCTAAAGTATATTTGTTTATTCTATTGGTGCCAACTCCCATGATGCCCCTCATACCTCCGGTGCCAAATTCCATGTTTTTATAAAATCTGTCCTTCAGTTCTTCCGGATCATTGGCTATAAGATTCTGAATTTCTTTTTTGACTGACGCATCAAAAAAGTCGGTTTGCCATGTTTTGGCATTGGAAAGAATGTCGTCCATTTTTACGGAATTTTCGATTGAAAATTTAAAATTACAAAGAATATCTGTTTTAAGGCCTTGAAAGATTTAATTCTTCAGAAATGGTATAGCGCTGTGCATTTACTCTTGATCTAACCATTATTTCTCCGAGAAACCCAGCAAGAAAAAATTGCGTTCCAATGATCATTGAAGTAAGTGAAACGTAAAATTGCGGTCTTTCCGACAGCAATCGTCCAAAGGGATTAATAAAGAGCTTGTCAATACCAAGATAAAGAGCAAAACCAAAACCAATAATAAACATCAGAACACCTAATGCCCCAAATAAGTGCATTGGACGTTTACCAAACTTGGAAACAAACCAGATAGTAATTAAATCTAATAATCCATTTATAAAACGCTCTGCTCCGAACTTTGTTTTACCGTATTTACGGGCCTGATGTTTAACAATTTTTTCACCTATATGGGAATAGCCTGCATTTTTAGCTAAAACGGGTATATATCGATGCATTTCTCCTGAGACTTCAATATTTTTAACGACATCGCCTCTGAATGCTTTAAGCCCACAATTAAAATCGTGTAATTTTACTTTGGATGTAATTCTTGCAGCCCAATTAAAAAGTTTGGAAGGAATGTTCTTGGAGAACAGGGAATCATATCTTTTTTTCTTCCAGCCCGATACCAGATCAAATCCTTCCTCTGTAATTAGGTTATAAAGTTGTGGTATTTCCTCCGGATCATCCTGTAAATCTGCATCCATGGTGATAATTACATCACCCTGTGCCACTTTAAACCCTGCATGAAGTGCCTGAGATTTTCCGAAATTCTTATGAAAACGTATGCCTTTTACGTTTTCATTCTTTTTCACTAACTGTTCAATTACCTTCCATGAATGGTCTGTACTACCATCATCAATAAAGAGGATCTCGTATGAAAAATGATTGGATTGCATTACAGCTGCAATCCAATCATGGAGTTCTTCTAAAGACTCTTCTTCATTAAGTAAAGGAATAACTATAGATAGATTCATTGAGTTCTAAGGGAAGTTCCTTCCAAAAGTACAATTTTTAATAATTAATAATCTGGTTTTGCTTTTTTCAGTATTAATCCTCCGATTAGTCCAATAAGTAAACCAGCAATGATATTAAATATTAAAATGAAAGGATAAGTAATCCAGAAATAATTAATTGTTCCATCATATTGCTGTTGTATTTGTGCATCTGACATCTGACCACTCGCTTCACTAGCTGCTTTTGTGGTTTCTGCAATTTTTACTGCGAACTCCGGATCGAGTACATTAGATAAAAACATGGTATAAATAATTGTTATAATTGCGGCAACTAAGCTTATTCCGGCTCCCAGTTTTAAGGCCTCACTTAAGGTTAAAAATCCTCCATTGGCCTTTCTAAAATTAAAAATACCCCAGATAATTACACCCACCATTATGACAATACTAATTACAGTATTACTTGGTTCTTGAGAAGTATGGGCATCCATGCTATATAACATAATGCCAAAAACCACTCCGATTACTCCTAGGATCAATCCGTAATTCAATGAAAATTTTCCGGTTTTAGGCTGATTTTCTTCCATTTTAATATGATTTTAGTGTTTAAGATAGTTAGTTGTAATAGATTGATTTTTGTTACATTTAAAGATACAATTTTTTAAGTTTTTTTTTGGGAAATTAAAATTGTTGTTTCTAAGAAATTTAATTAAATTTGCGAGCTGAAAATTCAGAAGTTTATAAAGAATATAAAATGAGAAAAGGTATACATCCCGATAATTATAGATTGGTAGCATTTAAGGACATGTCTAACGATGATGTGTTTATCACCAAATCTACAGCAGATACAAAAGAGACTTTAGAAGTTGAGGGCGTGGAATACCCCTTGGTTAAATTGGAAATCTCAAGAACCTCGCATCCTTTCTATACCGGCAAGGCTAAATTGGTTGATACGGCAGGTAGAATTGATAAATTTAAGAGTAAATATAAAAAGTTTAAAAAGGAGGCAAAACCTTCTGCCCCGGAGGCTAAGGATGCTAAGCCTGGTACTGAAGAAAAATAAATTTTTTAAAATTCCGGATAAAGATGCGCCTCCGATTACTATCGGGGGCGTTATTTTTTTATTTTTATTTAAAATTTAAATAGATGAATTATATTCTCTTTGATGGTGCGGTCAGGAATTCGTTATTACCTTTTACTTTTACCCGACCTGTTGCCGATATAAGAATCGGCATTCTTACAATTAGGGAAAAATGGGAGAAACACCTCAATACAACTACGAGCACAAAGACAGAAGAATATCTTTCTAAAAAATATCGGTTAATTAATAGCTCCGCTAATATTTTACTGAACGCATCTTTTTGTCCAACGGAAGAACTTGTCTCGATTATATCCAATTTAAAAAAGAACGAAGCGGTTTTTAAAGAAGATCTTGTAATTGCCTATTTTACAGAAGATGCCGAACAAGAAGTGGATTTTTCCGATTTTAAAATAATAAATTTTGAAGGAGATTTAGTTAGTGTTGTAAATACCTGGGATATTTTTTCAAAAAATGGGGTTGCTTTACAGCAGGACTTTGATATGATTACTAAGGGAAGGAAAAGCGCTCCAATATCTTCTACCAATCATTTAATCAATCCTGAGCATATTTTTCTTGAGGAAGGAGCCAAAGTGGAATACAGTATTTTGAATGCCGGTAACGGCCCGATCTACCTGGGAAAGGACTCCGAAATATTGGAAGGAAACCTGATTCGTGGAGCATTTGCTTTGTGTGAAAAGGCGGTTGTAAAAATGGGGGCAAAGATTTATGGACCGACGACGGTTGGTCCTAAAGGCAAAGTATGTGGAGAAATAAATAATTCAGTGATTTTTGGAAATTCGAGCAAAGGACATGATGGTTATTTAGGAAATTCCGTTTTAGGAGAGTGGTGCAATATCGGGGCGGATTCCAACAATTCAAATTTGAAAAATAATTATGCCAAAGTGCGTTTGTGGAATTATGCCACCGAGCGATTTGAACATACAGGGCTTCAATTTTGCGGCCTTATGATGGGTGATCACAGTAAGACAGCTATTAATACAATGTTTAATACGGGAACCGTAATTGGAGTGAACGCAAATATCTACGTGCCGGGTTTCCCAAGAAATTTTGTACCCAGCTATAGTTGGGGTGGAGCTTCCGGGTTTACAACATATCTGCCGAAAAAGGCTTTTGAAGCTGCAGAAGTAATGATGGCAAGAAGAGGAGTTATTTTTGACGAGCAGGAGGCAGATATCATGAGCCATGTTTTTCAGTTGACAAAGAAGTACCGGAATTACTAACAGACGGATACTTGATATATCAAGGTGACCAATTTAGCCCAATAAATGGCTTCAAGTGTTTTCCAAACTGCTATGGTTTAGATGCTTTGCCCTAAATTTTGATATCTTTGCCATCTCTAATTTTGTATCATAGTTTTTAATGAAGAAGAGAGTAGCATTTTATACACTGGGTTGTAAGCTAAACTATTCTGAAACTTCAACCATTGCAAGAAGTTTTGAGAATAAGGGATACGATCGTGTAGATTTCACGGATCGTGCAGATATGTATGTTATAAATACATGTTCGGTAACAGAGAATGCTGATAAGCGCTTTAAAAGGCTTGTAAGACAGGCACAAAAGATAAATCCCGAAGCTTTTGTTGCAGCCATTGGATGTTATGCCCAACTAAAACCGCAAGACCTGGCTGATGTTCATGGCGTGGATCTGGTTTTAGGTGCTTCTGAAAAGTTTAAAATATTAGACTATATCAATGATCTTTCTAAGAATGATTTTGGCGTAGTTCATTCCTGTGAAATTGAAGAGGCGGATTTCTATGTCGGCAGTTATGCCATTGGAAATAGAACCCGTGCTTTTTTAAAGGTTCAGGATGGATGCGATTATAAATGCACCTATTGTACTATCCCATTGGCCAGGGGTGTTTCAAGAAGCGACACCCTTGTAAATGTATTGAAAAACGCAAAGGAGATATCAGAACAAGGCATTAAGGAGATTGTACTTACCGGGGTAAATATAGGGGATTATGGTAAAGGAGAATTCGGCAATAAAAAGCATGAGCACACTTTTTTCGACCTTGTAAAATCTTTGGATAAGGTTGAAGGTGTTCACAGATTTCGAATATCTTCAATAGAACCCAATCTACTGAAAAATGAAACCATCGATTTTGTTGCGGGCAGTAAAACTTTCGTGCCTCATTTTCACATCCCTTTGCAGAGTGGGAGTGATGACCTTCTTAAACAAATGAAAAGGCGTTATCTCACGGATCTCTATGTAGATAGGGTGAAAAGAATCAGGAAAGAGATGCCTCATGCGTGCATTGGGGTAGATGTTATAGTGGGATTTCCCGGTGAAACCGATAAACACTTTTTGGAAACATATAATTTTTTAAACGAGTTGGAAATCTCCTATTTGCATGTTTTTACATATTCAGAACGAGATGGTACGGCGGCAGCAATTATGCCCCGGGTAGTTCCAAAAAATGTCAGGAGCAAGCGAAGTAAAATGTTACGGGGCTTGTCTGTTAAAAAAAGAAGGTCATTTTATGAGAGCCAACTTGGTAATAAAAGGACTGTATTGTTTGAAAGTGAGAATAAGGAAGGTTATATCCATGGGTTCACCGATAATTACATAAAAGTAAAAACACCTTGGAATCCTGAATTAGTAAATACTTTGCACGAGGTAACCCTCTCTGATATCTATGAAGACGGATTGGTACAAATAAATTTTGTGCTAAATGAAGTCTGGGCATAAAAAAACCCCCGGAAAGGAGGTTTCTAAATTTTCAAATCCGTATGCCTACCGGGAGCATTTCCTTATATTGTCTGTTCTTTCGTAAAAAACCTGCAATTTGAGGACTTGTTGGAACCACTCTCAGGTTTTGCTCCTGTATGAGATTCAAAACCGACTTAATAAATTCTTCTTTGAACCCTTCTTGAGATATTTCCTCAGGAATAACCAATTTGGTTAAAAAAACTTTTCTTTCCTGAGAAGAGTATTCAATCTTGGCAAGATGACCATCAACCTTAGTTTCAAATTGACGCAAGAAACTATTATCCTTAATTGCTACTTCATTCATATAGTATGATTTAAAATGGTTTCAGATAAAAAAATTACGATCTTGCATTAATCGTAATTATCCATATTGTCGGCTAATGTTTAATACTCCTACTGGCAGCGGTAATTTAACAATCAGCGCACAAAAGTAAGAAAAAAATTGCTAATTTCCTAGTAAATTCAATAGTTTAGATTAAATGAGCAACACTAAAATTCCAGTTTATTTCATGCCGGGAATGGCCGCAAGCTCTGCTATTTTTAAAAACATTGAATTACCAAAAAACAGATTTGAAATACATTTATTAGAATGGTTTGTTCCGGAATACGGAATTACTTTTGAAGCCTATGCAGCAGCAATGTGCATACAAATCAGACATAAAAAACCTGTGCTTATAGGTGTATCTTTAGGTGGACTGCTTGTGCAGGAAATGGCAAAGCTTGTAGAAGTAGAAAAAGTAATTATCATTTCGAGCATCAAACAAAAATCAGAATTACCTAAACGCCTACTATTTGCTAAATACACCAAAATCCATAAATTACTACCAACCGGATTGGTAAATAATGTTGAGCTTTTAGTTAAATACGCTTTTGGGGAGATGGTTACCAAACGTCTGAAATTATATGAAGAATACCTGGCTGTGCGCGATAAATACTACATAGATTGGTGTATAGATAAGATGGTTCATTGGGATCAAAGCAGTTACGATCCAAATTTAATTCATATCCATGGAGATAATGATGCGGTTTTTCCTATTCAATATATCAAGAATTGTCATGTAGTTGAGAATGGCACCCATACCATGATTATTCATAGATTTAAATGGTTTAATGAACGATTGCCCACAATTATTTTGGAATAAAGGAGTTGTATTTTATACCTTTGATAGGTCACTAAATAATATATTATGAGAATAATTAAGAATTCGTTGATGCTTTTAGGGGTTGCTTTTGTAATAAGTACCTTAATCTTTGCTGTGCAACAAGGGAAAAATTTTGGTGATGAATACCAGGGGAAGGAAATGGAAATAAAGGACAAAAATGTTTCCAGTGAATATCGAATTTCAGCTATTGAAATTCCAGCTGATTTAAATTTTGCTAACGAAACAGTTCCTCAGGAAGACCCCGAAATAATGGAACGTGTAGACAGAGAATTTTTGGTAAATACCTATTGGCAATCAAATGCTTTGCTTTTAATGAAGCGCGCTCATAAATATTTTCCCGTAATTGAACCTATACTCTCTAAAAATGGCATTCCAGATGATTTCAAATATTTGGCAGTAGCCGAGAGTGGTTTGCAAAATGTGGTGTCCCATGCCGGAGCTACAGGATTTTGGCAAATAATGAAGCCCACTGGCCGCGAATATGGTCTGGAAATAAATGACAATGTTGATGAGCGTTACCACCTTGAAAAGTCTACTGAGGTGGCCTGCAGATATTTGCAGAAATATAAGGAAAAATATGGTAGCTGGACCCTTGCTGCGGCAGCTTATAATGCCGGTCCAGGCTCTATAAATAAATATATGGGAATACAGCAGGCCAATGATTATTATGATTTACTTCTAGGAGAGGAAACAGGCCGATATGTTTTTCGG
>Ga0265303_10001761_pt1 | contig 13416 bp, 12 predicted proteins | sample Helome_2_FD_192494 | JGI IMG/M metagenome (GOLD analysis project Ga0265303, IMG submission 192494) | Marine sediment microbial communities from subtidal zone of North Sea - Hel_20160317 (Illumina Assembly) | ecosystem: Environmental > Aquatic > Marine > Subtidal zone > Sediment ... | reverse complement strand
ATGAAACCAACTATTAAAGGCTTGATGCTAGCTGCCGGATCTTCCAGTCGGATGGGAAGCCCTAAACAATTGTTACCCTGGGGGGAGTCTACCCTGATCGAACATTGTATCTCAGTAGCGAAGCAGTCACAGCTGGATTCATTACTGCTAGCGCTGGGATCCGATGCAACAGCGATCCGTCAATCAATACAAGTTTTGGATATAGATATTGTCGTCAATGAAGAATGGGCCAAAGGCATAGCCTCAACTATTAAAATCGGAGTTGATCGGTTAATTTTAGGAGATACGCCAGATGGTATTCTAATTATGCTCGCGGATCAACCTTTCATCAGTTCGGCCGATCTTGACGCGCTGATCGAAGCATTTGAATCCAGTGACAGTGTTATTGCTTCCAATTATAAACATCGTTTAGGCGTACCCGCACTATTTGGTGCCTCACATTTTGACCTGCTGACAAAACTTATAGGAGATAAAGGAGCAGGATCTATACTCAATACCATGAAAGATTCAATAAGAACACTACCAATAGCTATTGATCTGACAGATATTGATACCATGGAGACCTACACTGCTTTAAGGCCAAATACGAATGGCTAATACTTCGCTTAAATAAATCTTTTTGGCTACTTTCACAGCTTTAATTTTTACGCAATGCGATCACTATTATTTGCTTCCCTATTAGGCCTGTTGATACATTTTAATGTATCCTCACAAGAAATGAGTTTTGAAGAGTATAATCCTGAATCCACACTTGTAGTTCCGGGCAATGAGATCAATAAAGCTAAATTTCCATTTATTGATATACACAGCCATCAATTCCGAATGCCGGAAATGGATCTGAGTACCTTGATCTCAGACATGGATAAGTTAAACATGGCCGTTATGGTCAATTTAAGCGGGCGTTCCGGAGAAAATCTAATAAATGCCCTTGCCAATGTCAACGCGAATTATCCGAACAGATTTGTCGTCTTTGCCAATGTAAATTTTGAAGGAGTAGGAGATCCGGATTGGAGTAATAATGCCGTAGATCAATTAAGGGAAGATGTGAAGAACGGTGCGCGCGGACTCAAAATTTACAAAAGCCTAGGACTGCGAAATACAGACGTTGATGGGAACAGAATTGCCGTAGATGATGCCAGGCTGGATCCTATTTGGCAACTTTGTGGGGAATTGGAGATTCCTGTAATAATTCATTCAGCCGATCCCAAATCTTTCTGGGATCCAATGGATAGCAAGAATGAACGCTGGCTGGAGCTGAAAACTCGACCCAGACGGAAACGTTCTGCAACAAACCCGGCCTCCTTCGAGCAGATCATTCAGGAACAACACAATGTGTTCAGAAAGCATCCTAACACCAATTTTATCAATGCACATATGGGCTGGTATGCCAATAATCTAGGCAAGCTTGGTCAACTTATGGATGAGATGCCTAATATGTATGTAGGCATAGGTGCTGTCATTGCTGAACTGGGTAGGCAACCCAGGAATGCTTTTAATTTCTTTGAAAAGTACCAGGATCGAATTCTCTTTGGAAAAGATAGTTGGAAGCCCGAAGAATTTCCGACCTATTTTAGAGTGCTGGAATCTGATGATGAATACTTTCCGTATTACAAAAAATACCACGCATTTTGGTCGATGTACGGACTAAACCTGCCGGATGAGATCCTAAAGAAGGTGTATTATAAAAATGCCATGCGCTTGCTGCCGGGCCTGGATACCAGTTTGTTTACTAAAGAATAATACTGAGAAGCTCCTTCTAAGGATTTCGGATAGAAGAACGTGGTGACGACTGCCAAAGGACATTCACTATCATCCATTTGCCTTCCATTTTCATAAGCGAAATATAGTCGATCCCCCAAATGGCATTCACTTTAGCCAAAGCGGTCTTGTCTGATACTTCAAAAACTTCAACGCCTTTAGGTGTTTTCTCATCGGCCCTGCTACCATCGGCATTCCAGCGCTTGGCAAGTGAGATCAGGTCACCGAAGGGCATTTCTAATTGCTCTGAATACATTTCCTTTTCCTTATTCCAATAAAAACCGGTTTTACGCAGGCTTTTGTGAACACTTCTATATGCGAGTGTCGTATCTGCCTTGTAGAAAGCATGTATGTAATCAAAACAGGCTTCTTCTACTGCTGTTACTTCTTCTGTTGGATCTTGTGCCAGGAGGCCGCTCCATGCGAATACGCATATGAGCATTAGGATGGGTGATTTCATTTGTATGGATTTGTTTACTAGGACTATAAATGTACATAATTAATTTTCCATATGGGCCTAAATATTACTGGCCTTTTTAGTACCTTCTCCTTCAAATCAACACTTATGAAACGTCTCTCAACATTCTTATTTGCGCTACTAGCACTTGTGCTGATACAACAACCGCTTTCCGCCCAGGAAGATATATTTGAAAAGCTCGATAAGATCGCTATCTACGAGGAAAAGGTCATGATGCCCATGCGAGACGGCATTCGGTTGGCCACAGATATATACAGACCTAAAGCAGATGAAAAAGTCCCGATTATTTTTTCCAGAACACCCTATAATTTCAATTCCTGGGGCGATGGGGAAAAGAGGACACGTACGGCGCAACGGGCGTATGAAGCGGTCAAGAGAGGCTATGCTTATGTAGTACAAAATGAACGGGGACGCTATTATTCAGAGGGCGAATGGGATATCCTTGGTACGCCTTTAACCGATGGTTATGATGCCTTTAGTTGGATGGCAGACCAAAGCTGGTCTAATGGAAAGATCGGAACCTTAGGTTGTTCTTCTACTGCAGAATGGCAAATGGCAGTAGCTGCCCTGGATCATCCCTCTCATGCCGCCATGGTGCCCCAGGGATATGGAGCCGGTGTAGGTCGCGTTGGAGATTATTTCGAGCAGGGAAACTGGTATAGGGGAGGAGCAGAACAAATGCTATTCATTGCCTGGTTATATGGCGTAGAGCACGATAAATACAAACCCAGGATCCCGGCAGGAGCTACTCAGGAAGATCTGATCCGTATCTCCCGCTTTTATGACCTGGCACCGGAAAACCCGCGCGTCGATATGTCTGAAGCACTCGCGCATCTACCCATTCAGGATATCCTTCAAAACATTCATGGAAAGCGCGAAGTATTTGACAAAATGGTGAGGCGCGATCCAAACCACCAGGAATGGTATGAAGGGGGATTGTATCATGACAATATGGATTTGGGCGTGCCCAGCTTCTGGTTTGCTTCCTGGTATGATGTATCCATCAGCCCGAATCTTGCTTTGTTCAATCATGTGAGGAATAATGCAAAAGATCCGGAGGTTAGGGATAATCAATATTTGGTCATAGCACCCACACTCCACTGCAGGTATACACGTGCCACAGAGAATACTATTGTAGGAGAACGCAGTGTAGGAGATGCCCGTTTGAATTATGATGAACAGATCTATGCCTGGTTTGATCTGTGGTTAAAAGGAGCTACTAATGACTTTGCGTCCAATACACCACGGGTGCAATATTTTACCATGGGATCCAATGAATGGAATAATGCCGAAACCTGGCCTCCGGAGAAGGCTCAAAACACAAGGTTTTATCTCAATTCCGCTGGTAATGCCAATAGCTTATATGGAGATGGTAAATTGAGCACCACAGCGCCGGGCGATTCTCCGCCGGATTCATTTGCATTCGACCCGATGAACCCGGTACCTTCCTATGGCGGTAATGTGTGTTGTACCGGAAATGCCGTCCAGGGCGGTGCTTTTGATCAGCAAGAAATGGAAACCCGTCATGATATTTTGGTCTATACTACAGATCCTTTGGAAGAAGGGGTGGAAGTGAGCGGCTTTATCGATGCGACATTATATCTTTCTTCTGATGTGAAAGACACAGACCTCACGATCAAATTAGTTGATGTCTATCCGGATGGCAGGGCATACAATTTAGATGAAACCATTCAACGTGTACGCTATCGCGAGGGGTATGAGAAAGAAGTCTTTATGGAAGAAGGGAGTGTCTATGAAGTCAAAATGACACCTATGTCTACCAGTAATTTCTTTAAAAAAGGACACCAGATACGGATCGAAGTTTCCAGCAGTAACTTTCCTCGCTTCGCCCGTAACCTGAATACCGGAGGAAAGAATTATGATGAGAAAGAAGGGGTGATCGCGCATAATAGCATCCATCATAACGGTAGTCATAAATCGTTTATCGATATCCCTATCGTCAGAAGTAGAAAGGCCTCTAAATAAAGCAACAAATGAAATTCTCTTCTTCATATAGCATGAATTGGCTTAGGGCATTCGCTCTTTTTGTGCTAACAGCAGTAGCTGTCCAAGGTCAGTATTCGGCCTATGAGTGGGAGGAAAGGGATGAATGGATGGACGTAGCCAGGATACTGGAACTGGCCGGCGTGGAGAATGGGCAAACAGTTGCAGATATCGGGTGTCATGAAGGTTATATGAGCATGTACCTGGCGAAAGCCGTAGGCTCTGCAGGACAAGTCTTGGCCGAAGATATCAGCAAATACCGACTGGAGCGTCTCGAGGAACATGCAAAGGAGAGAGCGCTAAATAATATCCGGACAATCCTGGGTACGGAAGAAGATCCTGAGCTTCCGGCAAATCGGGTGGACATCGTTTTTGTGATCGATGCCTATCATGAAATGAAAGAACCAGAGACCATGCTCAGGCATTTTCGGAATTCCCTGAAAGAAGGTGGAAAGATCCTTATCCTGGAAAAACTAAAATCGGAAGTGCGGAATAAATCCAGAAAGGCACAGACCAATGCCCATAGCCTGGGTCCGGATATTGTTCGAAAAGAATTGGTGAATGCCGGATTTAAGATTCTTAAAGAAGTGCGCGATCTGGGAGAATGGGAAAATAATCCCAAAAAGCAGATCTGGTGTTTGGTCGCCGTTTATGAAGGCGACGGTCCTTGAAAAATTAGTGCTATGGGAGATAGTATGCTGTATAAAGGAAGTGCATATCCCGGGATCTCATCAAAGATTATAATGGGATGCATATTTCTTTTTGAAATGCTGTTGCTTTCATCCGTTTATTCACAACCCAATTTTCAGCGCCAACGGGAACGCATGGTATTGATCCAGCTAAAAAGTCGGGATATATATCACCATGCTACGCTCGAAGCTATGGGCAAAGTACCTCGCCATAAATTTGTGCCGGAAGATATTCAAGCCTATGCCTATGCAGACCGCGCTTTGTCTATTGGTCAAGGGCAAACCATCTCCCAACCCTATATCGTTGCATTCATGACGCAGTCTATCAAACCTAAAAAGGATCACAAAGTATTGGAGATTGGCACAGGTTCCGGCTACCAGGCTGCTGTATTGGCAGAAATTGTAGACTCGGTCTATACTATTGAGATCGTTGATGTGCTCGCCAGGGAAGCAGAGGTTAGATTAAAGAACATGCAATATAACAATGTAAAGGTGCGAAGTGGTGATGGCTATCACGGTTGGCCGAAAGCAGCGCCCTTTGATGCCATAGTTGTCACCGCTGGGGCAGAGGAGATACCAATGAAACTATTTGACCAATTAAAGGAGGGCGGTAAAATGGTCATGCCTTTAGGTCCGCACGGGGGGATCAGGCAATTAGTGCGTATCACCAAAAAGAAAGGGGAGATCAGGATCGAGGAGTTAATGGCTGTACGATTTGTACCATTTACGCGCGATAAGAATTAAGCACAAAAAAACCCTGAAGTTCGTACTTCAGGGGTTGTCATTCACGGAGATTTATACGCGGTTGCAGTAGAGCGTTTAATAAACGTAATGTCTTACTTCTGTCCATCGTATGCGTTTGCTTTCTTTAAAGTTAGTGAAGTATGCAAAGCGTCTCGATTCTGTTGGTGATTGATTGCTGATGCGTTTCATGATATTCGTTTTTGGATTGTTTTATATTTTGTTTTTCTAACGTTTCTTACTTGACTACACTTATATAGACGGAGCAAAATTCAAATTGTTACAGTACTATGTATTAAATAGTACCATTTTATACAAATTTTAACATATTTGGGATCAGCCGGGTAGGGGTTTAGCCCTTTATCACACTGGGTTTATGGGGGATAAGGGCAAGTTTTGTTAAAAATTATACAAAGTTGAATAGGGCTTGAATCCCTGAGGAAGTCATTTTACCGATTTATTGGCAATAACTGCTTAAAAGATGAGCAAAATTCACTAATTTGTAAGGATACAAACTGCTAACTAATCCTTACAAAACCTTACAAAATATAGCTATTATGAAAGTTTACGACGATAAGCACATTAAAAACGTGGTATTTGTTGGGGCTCATAACAGCGGCAAGACCACGCTTGCCGAAACCATGTTATTTGAAGCCGGGCTCATCAACCGAAGAGGAACTGTTGAAAACAAGAATACCATCTCTGATTATCACGAGTTGGAACACGAACGAGGTGCATCCGTATATGCGACACCTTTACACACAGAGTGGCGAAACTACAAGATCAATATTATTGACACTCCGGGTCTGGACGACTTTGTAGGGGAGATCATCTCTTCTATCCGGGTGGCCGATACAATAGTCGCCGTATTAAATGCACAATACGGGGTGGAGATAGGCACGGAGATCATCTGGAATTATATACATACCTATCACAAGCCCACGCTCTTCGTTGTAAATCAAATAGACCATGCAGGCGCCAATTGGGAAGACAGTATTAAAAGTATCAAAGAGCTGGTAGGGCAAAATATGGTTCTGGTCCAGTACCCTTTAAAAATTGATGGAGCTCAGTGCATCGTGGATGTATTGAAAATGAAATGCTACAAGTTTGGACCGGAAGGAGGGAAGCCTGAAAAATTAGAGATCCCTGAGGATCAAAAAGCCCTTGCCGAAGAATTACACAACGAACTGGTCGAGAAAGCTGCTGAGAATGATGAAGAACTAATGGAATTATTCTTTGAAAAAGGAACCTTGAACGAGGATGAAATGCGGGCTGGTATAAAAGCTGGAATGTTAAACCATGATCTCTACCCGGTTTTTTGTATGTCTGCACTACAAGATATGGGTAGCGGAAGATTAATGGGCTTTATTGATAATGTTGCTCCGGCAGCAGATGATCTTCCCCCGGAGCAAACTGTCGAAGGGGACATTCTCGAACGCAGCTCAGAAGCTCCTACCGCCTTATTTGTCTTTAAAACGATCTTTCAGCCTAGTTTAGGACAGATCACTTTCTTTAAAGTAAAGGCAGGGACAGTTAAAGTGGGTGATCGACTTGAAAATTCGCGCTCCGAAGAGACGGAGGTATTGCACCAGCTTTTCATAATGGATGGAAAGAAGCGGGAATCTGTAACTCAATTAGAAGTTGGGGATATTGGCGCAACCTTGAAGTTGAAGTCGACCGAAACAAATGACACCCTGAGGGAAGCGGGCTCTAACATCACAATTAAGCCAATCAACTATCCTGAGCCAAGAACCCGGAAGGCAATTAAGGCAGTTAATAAGAATGAAGAAGAAAAGCTGTCAGATGCATTGAAAAAGATCCACAGCCAGGATCCTACCGTGGTTATCAAATACTCTAAAGAGCTTAGGCAGCAAATTTTGGGCTGCCAGGGAGAGCTTCATTTACAAACGATCAAATGGGTATTGAAAAATGTATACGGGGTAGAAGCAGAGTTTTCGCCACCAAAAATTGCCTACAGGGAAACGATCCTTCGTGCTTCGTCGGCCAATTATCGGCATAAAAAGCAATCCGGAGGTGCCGGTCAGTTCGGAGAAGTACATTTAAAAATTGAACCCTGGCATGAAGGTATGCCTGAACCGGAAGGTTTTAGTCTGAGAGGCAAAGAGGAAATAGACTTGCCCTGGGGTGGAAAACTTGTCTTCTATAACTGCATTGTCGGTGGGGTCATTGATGCTCGCTATTTGCCCAGTATAAGGAAAGGAATTTTAGAAGTTATGGAATCTGGTCCGTTGACGGGCTCTTTTATCCGAGATGTACGCGTTATGGTCTATGACGGGAAAATGCATTCGGTAGATTCCAATGATATCTCATTCAAGATCGCCGGGGCACATGCCTTTAAAGAAGCCTTTTTAAATGCCAAGCCTAAATTATTAGAACCTATCCAGGAGCTCACAGTGCGCGTTCCTGAAGATATGGTGGGTAATGTGATGACAGATCTACAATCGAGAAGGTCTATCATTCAGGGGATCGATAATGAAAATCAATATCAGATCCTGAAGGCAACTGTACCGGAGGCCGAACTTTTTGGGTATTCAACTAACCTTCGCTCTCTCACGCAGGGAAAGGCTACCTTTAGTTCCAATTTTGCATCTTTTAAGTCTGTTCCCCAGAACATTCAGGATAACCTCGTAAAAAAAGAATAGGATACGCACCTGACTTTTTACTAATTAATAAAGACTACCGGTCTAAAGCGTATTTATGCCCAATTTTGAACATTTTATTGATCTCCATTGCCATCCTGCTCTAAAACCTTTTGGAAAAAGTTTTAAATACAAGCCGGTTGGGAGACAGAGAGAAGACTCCAAACACATAACCAGCCTCTGGTATTACGATCCCCCTTCGCTAGGGGATAAACTTTTGAACTACGCCACAAAACTTACCAAATTCAGGCAGAGTAATTTCACAAGCTTAGCAAAAGGGAGAGTGAATATTACATGTATTTCGCTATACCCACTGGAAAAATGGTTCGTTCGTAACAAAATGAAACCCGAGCTCTTGCTCGACATAGGCGCAAATTTTGCCTTGGGTGTTAGTGACAAGCGCATTGATTTTATCCAGGGGATCAAAGATTATTTTGAAGACCTGGAACGGGAGTATAATTTCTATCGGGAGATCGATGGTAAGTTGATCAAACTCAAGAAGGGGCAGTATCGCTATAAGCTAGTCCGGCACATAGGCGATATTGAAACCTACGAATCCATGGATGAGATCCAGGGGGTAAAAACCATCTTTGTGATCATCACGATCGAAGGCCTACATGTACTGAATACAGGTTTGCGACTTCCGCATGATCCTGTGGAAGTAAAGCAAAACCTGGAGAAGATCCGTAACTGGGAATACAGGCCTTTCTTTATTACCATCGCACATCATTTCTGGAACCACATCTGCGGCCATGCCGCCAGTCTTTCCGGTTTGATCCTCAAATTTACCGATCAGGAAGAGGGGATCAATACAGGATTTACGCCCATGGGCCTGGATGTGTTAAGACGGCTACTGGATAATAGCGATGGGAAGCGTATCATCCCGGATATTAAACATATGAGTCCGCAAGCTCGGGAAGAGTATTATGCCTTGTTGGATGCTGAGCCTGCCTATGCCGATGTGCCCATTGTCATTAGCCATGGCGCATGTAATGGCTTGCGCGCAAATACGAATAGGGTAGTGGTGCATCCGGAAACCGGCGATAAATTGAACCCGGTAGATATCAACTTTTTTGATGAGGAGCTGATACGACTCGTGAAAAGAGGGGGCATGTTAGGCCTGCAACTCGATGAACGCCGCATTGTCAATGAGAAGACTAAAAAGAAAGTCAAGAAATCTATTTGGCGAAAGAAGATCCGTAGGTATCGATCCGAATTACTCTGGTATCAATTAGAACATGTATGTCGGGTTTTGGATAACGAACATTTACCTGCCTGGGATCATATAGGGATCGGGTCCGACTTTGATGGGATCATCGATTCTTTAAATGGCTTCTGGACCGCAGAGGAACTCCCTGCATTAGCCGGCCATCTCAAGGTACATGCCGACAACTTTTTATCCTCATATACATTTAAAAATGCCTCAAACCATATTGATTCAGGACAATTGATCACTAAAGTGATGTATACAAATGCACGAGCATTCCTTGAAAAACACTTCATAAATCAAGGGGCAATTACCTAATTTTCAGTTCAAATCCGGTAAAAAGAGGTACTTCATCGAAAAATGGAGCCATTTCAGGTAATTAATAGCGATCTCGTCATATTTTAGAAGTCTTTTGCTCGTATATAGCGAACAAGAATCTCTAAAAAGTGAAATTGTTATGAAAATAAAAGGACTGATTACTGCTCTAATCACTCTTGCGTTGATCGTTGTGAGTTGTACCAATGACAGCGAAACTGCTGATACAGGTAAATTGATAATTCAACTCACCGATGCACCTTTCCCGCACGACCTTGTTGCCGAAGCGAATGTGACTATTTATAAAATAGAAGCACGTCACAAAGGCGATTCAATGGAAGATATGATGGATGAAAGCAGTATGGAAAATGAATCCAACAATGAAAATGAAGGGAGTAATTCGCCCTATATCACATTAATGGAAGATGAGATCGATGTGAATTTGTTGGAGCTCACGAACGGTGTAACAGAAACAGTTGTCAACACGGATGTACCCGTAGGCTCATACGATCTATTACGTATCTATGTGAAGGGAGTGAATGTCGTCCTTAAAGACGGGACTACCTTGGACTTAAAAGTGCCTAGCGGATTTCAATCCGGTATCAAAGTATTTATTAAACCACCTCTGACCGTACAAGGAGGGTTAACAGCCGATCTCTTACTTGACTTTGATGTGAGTCGTTCTTTTGTTCGAAGAGGTAACAGTCCGCTCGGGTTTAATTTTAAACCGGTGATCAAAGCCTCTAACATGTCAACCGCCGGTTCGATTGCCGGGCTTGTAACCGCAATACAGGACTCTGTATCTGTAGGTTTAGAAGGTGCTCAAGTATCACTGATTGCCGCAGATACCATTAATACAACCACATTTACCGATGCCTCCGGCATGTATATGTTGATGGGTGTAGAAGGGGGCGCTTATGATGTTATGGTAGAGCTCGAAGACTATGTATCCCAAACCGCTGAAGGAGTGAATGTGATACCTGCCAATAAGACTACTGTCGACTTTGAATTAGAGCCGAACCCGTAGATAAATAAAAATTAGATACTACACTAAAAGCGAGGTTTTTGCCTCGCTTTTTTTTGTCTTCATGACAAAAATCATTGTTTCCCCTGTATTTCAGAAGCACCTTTGTATCAGACAATTCGGGTCATGGTTTTATGGAGTATTATCATTGGATTACTTCTCCTTTTGTTGGCCCTTTTATTCATACCCCTGAATCTTGTGCTGAATACAATCACTCAGCAATATTACATTCAGGCAGCCGGTTTGGCGAAAGTGAAGATAGAAGGAGATGAGAAGGAGATCATCAGGTTGCGCCTGCAAGCCCTTTTTAGGAATTTTGATTTCTATCCATTGGATTGGGTAAATCAACCGAAAAAGATCAAGGAGGGAAAAAGAAAGAAAAAGAAAAAAAAGAGAACCAACCTATCGCCTGGGACCATTATCCGATTGCTAAGAAGTTTTAGAGTAAAACGCCTTAGGGTCAATGTGGACACTGGCGATTGTATTACCAATTCGAAACTTTACCCCGTATTTTCACTGATGAATTTTTGGGGAGGAAATTACGGGGTAAACTTTCAAGGCAGGAATGAGATCGTACTGCACCTACAGAATAGGCCCATCAGGCTGTTGAGATCATTTATTAACCTGTAAAAAGAGTAGTATGGAAATGCATTTTGAAGAATTGATGAAGAACATTACCGAATTTATTAAGTCGGAAGCAAAGACGGAAACCGTAGTGGGTGAAGCGTTTGAACTGGGTGAATTTAAGTGTGTACCTGTTATTAAGGTAGGCTTAGGATTTGGATCTGGTGGCGGAGAAGGAGTAGAGCAAAAAACTAAAAGAGGACAAGGTATGGGTGCTGGTGCCGGAATGGGCATTGAACCAATTGGATTCCTTGTCACCAAAGATGAAAGTATCTCCTTCCTTGAAGCTGGCAAAGCTCATGGTTTAGCAGCAGCTTTTGAAAAAGTTCCTGAATTAATTGAAAAATTCGTGGAAAGAAGAGAGAAAGAAACAGAGATGGCTTAGGAAAGCCTTAGCTGCATGACGACGACCGGGATGGTGAGGGGGTTTACCATCCCGGTTCTTTTTGTTCCCCATACAAGCGGAAAACTCTTCATTCCATCCCACAAGCCAACTATACAGTTGGTCGTCAGATAAATCCACATTTTTTGTATCTTTCAGTATTACCCGAAACCATTAAACGGTTAATGGTGTGGTGCCATACTTCCCTTCCTAGTTCCCAAAATGGTGGCCAATCCAGTTGAAGTAATTGAGCATATGCCTTATGATAAGCCCTAATAGCTATCATTTGCTTAGCATTACAAACTTTATTAAATCAAAATCATTATGGGAAAGACACGACTAACTTTCGCAGTAGAAGGGGAACAGTTATACAATGCTGTGAATCCCACTGAAACAGAAATTTTAAGCTTTTGCGCAATGTCTGATGAAAATGGTGTAAAGGCACTTAGAGGGGACATAAAATCAAAATTATTTGATGCCTTCATTAATAACGATGTCCGATGGGAGGGGATATCAGTTGATGATATTGACATTCAGACGATTGGTTCCGGCGATAGTTTTCCAATTGAAAATGATTTTTCAATTTCCATTGATTTTATCATTTTTTATCCTGTTGGTGATGATAAAAACTTTTTTGATAAAATATTCATTGAAGGGAAAGGAAATCCAAGGCGAAAACGTGTTACGGCGAAGGTTAAATCAAGCGGTCTTTCTGCTAATGATGAATATACTTATCTGATCATCTTTACTATCCATCCGCCTATGGCGTTTAGTTTAGATCCGAACTTGGTTGGTGGATCTAAATCATTTGGTATAGATCCTAAACTTCAAATTCAATAAATCTATGAAGTGCAAAAAACTCAGGCCCGGAACATTTCTTCTTGGCCTGATTCTTTCCTTATTACAAATTACTGTAGCAACTGCCCAGGACCAGCGCATTGCGGATAGTCTGAAGGTAATCTATGAGCAGCAAAAACCGGAAGGTGAGACCTTGTTACAAGTGCTCAGAGACCTGTCATTTCATGAGAACAGGGAACCGCTTTTGCGACAGCAATATGCACAAGAACTAATTCAAGAAGCTAAGAAAGCAAATAATTTGGATTTCCTGTATAGTGGATACCTCCAGTTGGGCCAGACGAAGCGGCTTTCAGGAGATATCCCAGAAGCTATTAATGTCTTTTTTGAGAGTCTGGATATTGCCAGGGAGATGGATAGCGTTAACCGGATCGGGCATTCTTTGTCAACCATTGCAGATGCATATTCCATGATGGAGGATCGGGAAAATTCGATCGAATATTACGAAAAAGCAATTGCCATTTTAAGGGAAATCGGAGATTCATTAAATCTTGGTATTGCCTTGTTCAATAAGTCAGATGAATTGATCAATTTAAGTGAATTCGATGAGGCCTCACGATATCTTGATGAAGCAGAAACATATTTTGAGGCTTTGGGTGTGGAGATCGGTAAAGTATATGTCCAAGGGAATCGCGGTGTAATTCTTGGAAATAGTGGAGAACCTGATGTAGGCATTAAA
>Ga0265303_10001758_pt1 | contig 13423 bp, 8 predicted proteins | sample Helome_2_FD_192494 | JGI IMG/M metagenome (GOLD analysis project Ga0265303, IMG submission 192494) | Marine sediment microbial communities from subtidal zone of North Sea - Hel_20160317 (Illumina Assembly) | ecosystem: Environmental > Aquatic > Marine > Subtidal zone > Sediment ... | reverse complement strand
GAATAACATGATGAAAAAAATTGTATTGTTACTTGCTCTTATCAACCTGTCAGCCTGTGCAAGCCTGATGGAAGACAGAGATGAACGGTTGACCGTTGTAGAAGGTCATGTTGATACTCCAGCCCCCGCAGTTGGGCAAGGCGAGCTTGGGATACCCCCGGTAGTCGAGCAGGTGCCAATCATTGCTGCACCCGAACCTGCAGAACCAATGCAAACCTTCACCGTCGTTGCGACGGATTTACCGGCGAATGAATTGTTGTTCGCATTAGCGCGCGATGCCAGACTGAATCTTGATATCGACCCTGCAATCGATGGTCGCGTCAGTATCAATGCGATTGACCAGACCCTGCCCCAGATTTTAAAGCGTGTCTCACGCCAGGTGAAGCTGCGATATTATCTCGACGGTCCCAACCTTGTGATCGAAGAGGATCGTCCTTTCGTTCGCCAATACAGGATTGACTATCTCAATATGTCAAGAATAACCACCTCCAGCGTCGGTATCGAAACCGCTTTGGGTGGCGATGAGGAAACCGGCAGCACCGGCGATTCGTCGACCGAGGTAACTAACGACTCAAGTAACGAATTCTGGAAAACCCTGGAAGATAATATTGCTTTATTGGCCAGCCCTGGTCGGTTCAAGGGTACGGTAATTTCCAATCGAGAATCCGGAACCATTTCAGTCATGACTACCTCCGCGGCGCACGAAGATATTCAGCGCTTCGTCGATACTGTGATGGGAAGTGCGCGCCGGCAGGTGCTAATTGAGGCTACCGTGGTTGAAATCACGCTCAATGATGATTTCCAGGCCGGTGTTGACTGGTCGCGAATCGCCGTGGGCGACGGTTGGAGCCTTGAGCAGAGTACGCTCGGTGCCACCCTGGGGACGGCCCCGTTTACGTCTGCAACCTACGCCAATAGCAATTCTGATCGAGATATCTCGGCCGCCATCAAGGCGCTGGACGCCTTTGGCGACGTATCGGTTATGTCGAGCCCGAAAATCATGGCCTTGAATAATCAGACTTCGGTATTGAAAGTTGCCGACAACATAGTCTATTTCGAGATAGACGCAACCAGTGATACCGACGAAGGCGTCACGACTAGAACTTTCGATACCACAGCGAAAACAGTTCCGGTTGGATTCGTTATGAGCGTAACACCGTTCATAACCGCCGACGATGAGGTAATGCTTAATATACGCCCCACCATCACGCGATTACTGAGATTTATCGAAGATCCTAATCCTGCACTGGAAGAGGCGGGTGTCGAATCCCTGATCCCAGAAATCCAGGTACGTGAAATGGAGTCGGTGCTCAGGGTCACAAGCGGTAATACCGCCGTTATCGGTGGATTGATGCAGGATAGCGCCAGTAGAAACGACCGTGGATTACCCGGGCTCCATGATGCCAAGGGGTTTGGGATTTTGTTTGGCACCAAGACGCGAGAGTTTGAAAAAACCGAACTGGTTATATTTCTGCGGCCGCGAATTCTGGATAATGCCAGCATCGAGACCAATCTGAGCGATTTCAAGAAATTTTTAAAACCCGACGCGTTCTCCGGGACCGCAGAATAGAGATAGCTGATGAGTTTACTGCTAGACGCGCTCAAGAAAGCTGCCGAACAAAAGGCGGAAAAGAGCAGGGAAGATATTCCGGAAGCGGAAACGTCTGACGAGACCATATTGATCTCTGCACCGGAAGATATTTCCGAGCTTGAAGCTGAAGCTGAGGATGAGGTTCTGCCAAATTCCCAACGTGAATTGGGGGATAAGACTGAACATGACGATTCCGTGCTGCAAACCCAACTTGAGGATACTCAGCTCGAACGTGGTGCCGATGAAACCAGTATTGAAATCCCTGACCCAACCGAGACGCAGCACACTGATTTAAGCACGCAGATGGAAACCGGTGAAGATGAAACCATCGTCTTTGACGAGGAAGACGTTTCAGATTTTATGGGTGAACCGGAGTTGGTCAACCGCGAGTCGCAGGCCGGGACCCGCGATGATCAGACCGAAATTCAAACCCATATCGAGCCACGCGATGAATCCCCGAGCGGAGACGACACCGAGTTTGATCCAACTTCACTTCAGACCCACCTGGATTCCACCCAGGTCGAGAGTAGTGCTGACGAAACCGAGTTCGATCAAACTCAACACCGCACAAATATCCAGCCAGAAGATTTAGAACCCACCATCAGTAGGACCGAGCTTGACCAGACTGATTCGCAAGAAGACATGTCGTTATTGCTGGTTGAGCGAGAAAACACAGATTTTACCGCGCGTACTTCGCTGACCGATCCACAATCGCCGCAGGATCGGACGGAAACCATAAGGAGTGACGACGCCGAAAGCGACGAGCTCGCGCTGATTGACACGACGCGACACAATCTTCCCGGCGATGCGACCGAGACCTCATCGGAAACGCAAACCAGCGCTACCGGTACTAATGTCGATACCCAATCCACTGCCACGCGCGCAGATTCCACGGGGACATATACCTATGCCCCGGATAACTACGATCGCACCTTGATGAAAGTTCCGAGTGAAGATGCGTCGAAGTTATTCGCTGGCATGAAAAATGATTCCGATGTCGTGATGACGCCAGACTACGCGAAGAAGGTTTTTCGTAGCAAGTCTTCAGCGCAACGCATGGGGAGCTACAAAATTTATGCCGGAACTGCTGTTGTAATCATTCTCGCAATCGGCATCTTTGGCGCCTTCGAGTTTCAGAATGAGTCGAATAATATCGACAGCAGTTTGCGTCCTCTAAAGCGTGATCCGATGCCCGGAATAATCACGAAGGGCGGCCAGGACCTGAGTATTGTCCAACCTGAGGCCGGGGTAGATCAACGCACGATCGGTATAATCGAAAGCGCCGGTAGCGAGACTCCCGAGGGTGAGGTTGTTATCGAATCGTCAGAAGTTGAGCTTGCTGTTGTCGAAGTAGAGTCCGAAATCACAACAGTTGAACCTGAACCGGCTGGTATGACAGCGGGTGCTGTACCGGCAAATACTGCGCAAACTGAAAGCACCGAGGTCGCGATCGTGGTCCAGTCCGAGGATTCCGCGGTAGAGCCTGAAAGTAGTTCAACAAATTTACAAATTATATCGACTAGTCGGGTCAGGCAAAAAGATATCTTGCTGGGTGAAGCCTATGATGCCTATAAATCGGGAAATAACAACCTGGCATTGACTCGCTATAACCAGGTACTCGAGGAAGATCCAGGTAACCGCAATGCGCTGCTGGCGCGAGCCGCAATCAATGTTCAAAATGGTGATGGCGCAGCAGCGATTAAGGATTACCAGGCTATATTGCTGGCTAATCCCAAGGATTCGCTAGCCATGGCCTCGTTAATAGCGGTTGCAAATTATTCTCCCCGGGAGTCCGAGTCACAGTTGAAACTGATGATTCGTGATGAACCCAGTTCCCCTTATTTGAATTTCGCGTTGGCAAACGTGTATGGTGCACAAAATCGCTGGCAGGAAGCGCAGGGATATTACTTCAGGGCGTTACAGAACAATCCACAAGATCCGAACTACGCCTATAACCTGGCTATCAGCCTGGAGCATATTTCCCAGCCCGGAAGTGCCATTTCTTATTACCAGCGTGCACTTGAGAATTTTGAGAATGGACTAGCGACGTTCAGCAGGGACGTCGTTGATCAGCGGCTGGAGTTGCTAGCAGAAAAATGAACGCAGAAAACAAGCCCAAGCGTCTGGGCGAGATCCTGATGGATGAAGGTGTTATCACCGAAGATCAGTTGAATATCGCCTTAACCGAACAGAAAAAGGTCCACGAACCACTAGGTAAGTTGCTGGTCAATCTTGGCTTTGCTACTGAAGCCATTATGCGCTCGGCGCTCGGAGAGGCGCTGGAGCAGGATAGCGTTGATTTATCGCGCGTGGTGCCTGACCCGGATGCGATCAAAATGATCAATTCGGATACGGCGCGCAAGCATAAGATTATTCCGCTTAATTACGATCCGATCCGCAGTACCCTGACGATCGCTATGTCGGACACCTTTAACCTGTTTACGCTGGACCGGATTAGAATTCAGATAGGCCAGCATATTGAACTCTTGCCGGTGCTCTCCGGTGAAGCTGAAATTTCCAACGCGATCGACCAGTTCTACGGTTACGAGCTGTCAATCGATGGAATTTTGCGTGAAATCGAAACCGGTGAGGCCGACTATACTAACTACCAGGGTGACATCGAGGAGTATAGCCAGCCGCTGGTGCGCCTGGTGGATGTCATGCTTTCCGACGCGGTCAAGCGCAGCGCCTCGGATCTTCACTTCGAACCTGAAGAAAGCTTCCTGCGTATCCGCTACCGCATCGATGGTGTGCTGCGCCAGATTCGAAGCCTGCACAAGACTTACTGGGCGGCAATCGCGGTGCGACTCAAGGTTATGGCGGACATGAATATCGCCGAAACCCGCTCGCCACAGGATGGTCGTATCTCGCGCACCATCGTGGGCCGACAGATAGACTTTCGTGTTGCTTCGCAACCGACAATTCACGGCGAAAATATCGTGCTCAGGGTGCTTGACCGTGAGAAAGGCGTTATCCCGCTCGAAAAACTCGAACTGCCTGCAGAATCGTTGCGCACCCTCAAGATCATGATGTCGCGTCCCGAGGGTATCATCCTGGTTACCGGCCCGACCGGTAGCGGTAAAACCACGACACTTTACTCACTGCTGAATTATTTGAGTAGCGAGCAAATTAACGTAATGACACTGGAGGACCCGGTGGAATATCCGTTCCCGTTAATTCGCCAGACCTCAGTCAACGAGGCCGCCGGGATGGATTTTTCAAATGGTATCAAGTCGCTGATGCGCCAGGACCCGGATGTTATCCTCGTGGGTGAGGTGCGTGACGAGGAAACGGCTGAAATGGCTTTTCGCGCAGCCATGACCGGTCACCAGGTTTATTCGACGCTGCACACCAATTCCGCTATAGGAGCACTTCCGAGGCTTCGAGATATTGGCATCATCCCGGAAATCATGGCGGGTAATATCATTGGCGTTGTTGCCCAGCGCTTAGTTCGCAAACTTTGCAAGTATTGCAAGGTCGCGTATCAACCGAACGAAGAAGAACTGCGGATGTTGAGTAATGATCGGGGAGAAGTGCCGAACAAGATTTATAAAGCCAAGGGTTGCACCACCTGTGATAACACGGGTTACAAGGGGCGTATGGCTTTACTTGAAATACTTAAAATGAATTCGGATCTGGATGACTTGCTCGCGCATGGAGCGACCACCAAGGAAATCAAGGATGCAGCCTACAAGCAGGGTTTTTTCACGCTCGCTGATGATGGTATTCGCAACATCATTGAGGGTATTACTTCGATTCAAGAGGTCGCACGCGTCGCCGACCTGACCGAGCGGATGGACTAGACGTGCCGCTCTTCCAATACAAGGCCATCGATGCTGAGGGCAAATTCATTTCTGGAAGCCTTGATGCGGGTAACAGCAATGATCTTGAGACGCGTCTTGAAAAAATGGAATTGGACCTGGTCACCTTCAAGCAAAAGGATCCGGGCACAGATCTGTTCGGTCGCAATAAGATCGGGCGCAGGGATTTAATCAACTTCTCGTTTTACCTGGAGCAACTGACTCGTGCTGGAGTGCCGATTCTCGAAGGCCTGAAAGATTTGCGCGATGGAGAGGAAAATCCGACCTTTCGCGATGTAGTTACCGGTGTACTCGAGGCAATCGAGGGTGGTAACTCGTTTTCGCAAGCGCTTGAGCTGTATCCGAAAATATTCGATAACGTGTTTGTCAGCCTGATCCGCGTTGGCGAACGCAGTGGCAAGATGAGTGAAGTGCTGGTTGATATAACGGAAACCCTGAAATGGCAGGATGAGTTACTCTCAAAAGCTAAAAAGATAATGACCTACCCCGCGGTGATTGGTGGCCTGGTGCTGTCGGTGATCATGTTTATGATGATTTTCGTGGTACCGGGTATCATGGAGGCAATTATCGGGTTGGGCGGTAAGATTCCGTTTGAAACCAGGATGTTGATGGCTGTATCCAATTTTCTGATCGATTTCTGGTACCTCGTAATAGCCGCGCCATTTGTAATCTTTTTTACCCTCAAGTATTTTTACAATTCGAGTAAAGAGGCGCATTTCAGGCTCGATGGGTTGATGCTGAAACTGCCAATAATCGGCCCGGTCAGTGAAAAAATCAAAATCTCGCGTTTTACGCGTTACTTCTCGCTGATGTTTGCGTCCGGAATCACGGTACTGGATGCCATTAACCTGAGTAAGAATGTGGTCAATAATGCCGTTATCGAGGACGGGATTGAACGTGCCTGGCAACAGATTTCGGAGGGTAGCAGTATTAGCGAGGCGTTTAAGAATATTGGAATTTTCCCGCCACTCGTCGTACGTATGCTGCGAGTCGGTGAATCTAGTGGGCAAATGGACAGGTCTTTGAACAATGTGAGTTACTTTTTCGATCGTGACATTAACGACAGCATCGAGAAGATGGAGCCGGTGCTGCAGACCTCGTTGATGGCGACCATCGGTTTAATTGTTCTGTGGCTTGCGCTTTCCGTGCTAGGCCCGATATATGACACGATCGGTTCGATCGATTTTTAGCGTATAGGTTATGAAAAGAATTCTATATTTCACAGGTTACAGAATGGTCGCACAGGAATGGTCCGGCCGTTCTCTGATGAGCAGCGTTTATTTCGAACCCGACGAGCAGGGATTGGACCTGTTCAGCGCCTACCTGCGTTCATTTAGAAATGAATCGATACGCATGCTGGTTGACCTGATCGAGGAAGAATTCCGCCAGGTAAGGGTGCCGTTACTGCGTGGTTCCGACCGTCAGGCTATTCTGAAACGTAACTTTACCAAGTTTTTCCGGACCTCGGAATACAGGTTTGCGATATCACAATCGGTGGAGAAGAAAACCCGCAAGGAAGAAAAGTTGCTGTTGATCGGTCTTACCAACCAGTATCTGCTCGAGCCCTGGTTGAAAGTGATCGATGAAACACGAACGCCGTTGTCGGGCATAATCAGTTTGCCTCTGCTATCCCAGGACTACATCAAGGAACTAAAGTCAGAGCACCAAACGGTTATCCTGGTGAGTCAGCAAGTGCCCAGTAATCTGCGCCAGTCGGTCTTTGTCGAAGGAAAGTTGGTGCTGAGTCGCCTGGTTCCAATCGCGAGCTTTTACCAGGGCGATTACGCCTCGGATGTGTTACGCGATGTTGAATCAACGCAACGTTACCTGATCAGTCAACGTATCGTTGAACGTTCGGAAACTGTTGCGGTTCATGTCCTGGCCAACAAGCGACATTTCGATAAATTAATGATGCGCTGTGAACAGGAAAGTTATTTCGATTTCAAGATTTACGAAATCAACGAGTTGCTAAAACGCGAAAATATCGATGTTCAGGACGAGCAGGATTTCAGTTCAGGACTCTACTGCTACCTCGCCACCAGGAAACTGGTGCTCAATCATTATGCCCGGCCATCTGAACGCCGATATTTCCAGCACCATAGAGCCGGGCTTGCGCTCAAGATAGCAAGTTTTGCCTTGATCACGATCGGTGTCGGAATGGCGATGTCCGGCGCGGTGAAGGGCTGGCTATATAACAGCACAATTGTGCAGACGCAATTGATGGAGCAAAAGTACAGGGCAAAGTTCAACCAGCTCAGCGAGACTCGTATCGACTCGTCAACCTCGACCGCGAAAATGCAGCACATTGTAAAAACAGTCGATACGATTGAAGAAAAATACCTGCTGGACCCGGAAGAAATGTTTGCATTGATCAGCAATGACCTGAGTATTTTTCCGGATATCCGCGTTAAAAAGATCGACTGGTTTGTGTCCAATATTTCAGATAGCGAGGATGCCTCGGAGGTAATTTGGGGCAAAAACACGAAAAAACGCTCCAGGAAAAAAACAAAGGATAAAAAAGCGAAGGCTAAACCCAAAAAGGGTTATTTTGAAATAGCTTATGTTGAAGCTGAATTTAAAAAATTTGACGGTGACTACCGTTATGCACTGAGCGCCGTGGATGATCTTGGGAAAGCGATGACTGACTCGGGAAATTATTACTCTGTTGAAATTACCAAGCGACCGCTCGATATTGAATCTGATAACAAGTTGACAGGGGATGTCAGCGTGGGTCGAGGCACCAGGCTTTTGAGGGCTGAAATTGGATTTCGCCTGGTTCGGGAGGTGATTTTAAAATGATTAACATCGACTGGCACTATTTGATGCGGCCGATGATTATACTTGGCATCGCAATATTGATTGCCGCGGCGCTCATCTTGATAGGCTATGAATATGAAAAAGCCCAGCAGGAAGACTACCAGGAGTCGCTATCTACGCTGCGCTCCACCCATCGCCTATATCGCAGTATCGTCAATGATATCGATTTGCTTGAACAGTATCGAAATCTTTATAACGGCTACAAGAAGTCCGGATTGGTTGGTAAGGAGCGCCGTTTGAGCTGGGTCGAAAGCCTGGAGGCAACCAACCAGGCGCTCAGGTTGCCAAAATTGGCTTATAACCTCGAGCCCCAGGAAGATTTCGAAAGGCCCAAGCTTATCGAAAGAAGTGGCGTATCGGTCATGAGTTCGTCGATGGAATTAACCCTTAGCCTGCTGCACGAAGAAGATTTATTTACGTTACTGAAGGGCTTGCGGTTATCGATTAAAAACCTGTTCACAGTCGATAGCTGTTCGTTGAGTCGACAAGGGTTAGTAGATGAATCGTTAAAAACAAAATCGGCGAACCTGCAAGCAAAATGTACGATTCGCTGGGTGTCGATTGATGAAAAGTAGCCAGAAAAAAATGAGAGTCCCGATTATTCCGGCGGTAATAATAGTTTGCATAGCAGGCTCATTCCAGCAGGTGCAGCCGGCGGAACTTGCGACGCTGTTCACAACGCCCCAGGAACGCGAGCTTATCAACTCGAATCGCTACAAGTCTGAAGAAATCACCCAGGTGCAATCGACACAAGTCAATGACGAGACGCAACCGATACAGCTACTGCTCCAGGAGGAGGTTACCTGGGAATACCGGATTTCCGGGATAACGCTTTCGATGGATGGCCCGCACACCGTGTGGATAAACAGCAGGGCCTATGAAGACGGGGAGCAACTCGAGGACAGCAGTAAAATCAAGGTTTTGGCTGGCGATGAAATTAAAGTCAGAATTACCGCTCCGGACGGCAAGCAATACTACGCCACCAGCGGGGACACCCTGGAAGTCACTTACCTGGCAGCCGTTGAAAACTAGGCATGAATCGGAGCATCGGCAAGAGTCAGTCCGGCTATATACTGATATTCCTCGTTTTATTTATGATGGGGATCGGTGGCGTGGTTATCGCGGGTTTCACCCAGGGCGTTAAAAAAGCAGCTGAGCATGAGCGTTTTTTACACAATAAACGCGTTTTAAATGAAGCCAAGCAGGCGCTATTGATGTACGCCTACCGAAAACCGGAAATCGCTTTGGCGTTTAACGGTACGATTCGAGGGCCGGGCCGATTACCCTGCCCCGATACCAACGATTCGGGTACCCCCAACAATCTTGGGAACTGTACTAATGCCGGCATTGCTCAGGTCGGTCGTTTCCCGTGGAATACACCTGGCATGCAATTTTATGATGCAAGAGATGCCAGCAATGAGCGGCTCTGGTACGCGGTCTCGGGAAATTTTGCCAATCCCGATCTGGAGGTGATTAATTCCGACACTCCCGGCACGATTACAATTCATGACCAGACCGGAGCGGTGCTATACAATGGTGCGGTCGCGGGCGTCGCCGCGGTCATCATCGCGCCGGGCCTTGCAATCAGCCGGGGCGGTGTCGCGCAAAATCGCCAGACTGCGGCGCAACAACTGGATCCCACCAATTATCTCGATTTGTTCGGTGCGCTGGATAATTCCGATTTCATCAATTCGAATGCCGCGGATGGATTCGTCCTCGGCCCGGTCGATAACCTGGCAGCTGGCACGATCATCGTCAATGATCAAGTGATCCTGGTAACTGCCGAAGAAGTGATTGCAGTTGCCGAGAAGGCGGCCTTGCAAGCCTACCAAACAGCAATCAATGACTATAACGCTAATATTGGAATCGATGCCTATCCCTGGCTGGACGATTATGCGACGCTCCCCACCCCCACGTGGGTCTTTGATGCCGATGTGGGGACCCGCCTGGGCCGCGTGCCGTCGATTTTTGCAAACTATTTCGATAATGATCTTTCGGGTCAACTGAGCCAGCCGATCCTGTCGGATTTGAAGTTGCAAATTAACCTGGGGATAAACGGCTTCCCCGTCCCGAGCCTGGTGCCCGACGTGATCAGCGCCGGTGCGTCTATTGTTTTCAACGACCCATTACCAATAAACAATGGCGATCTGACGATTACCCCGGCCGTGCCCGGCGCAGGGGAGGTGCATTATTATTGGGACGAAGAACTTGCGCCCGATGGCTGGCAAGAGTGCCTGCCCTTGGTCACTTTCGACGAGAATGACTGTCGCCAGGCCGAAACCTTTCCAGGCTCGGGCGTCTGTACCGGTATCCCTGACGGTACGCTCGGTGCCAATCAATGTGCAACCCAGGTGGTGCGCATCACTTATACCAACACCCTGGCGGCAGGCGTGCCCTTTACCAGGCCTTATACAGATAATGCTGGATCAGATCCGACGTATCAGGATCCAACCGCGGGTGATCACGCCTACATTTTCTTTGAATATGCTGACGCAACGCCAGATTCTATCGATGTGACCTACTTCTTCGATAATTTTTTCCTCAATAACCTCGATAATGTTTTAAGTGGTGATGTCAATTATTCGCTCGGCGTCCGCTATTATCCGGAACTGCCAGCATGGGCCCTGGACCCGGCGCTGACCCCGAGTGGCAATGACTGGCATGACTCGATCCAGGTGGCCTATGCCGCGGGTTTTCAACCCGGTGCGGCCGCGGCCTGCACACCGGGCGCGGCTCCGCCTGTGAATTGTCTGACGGTTACGAATGCCGGTGGTATTGCCAATGATAAAAGTGCGGTGTTGACGCTTGCTTCCGAGCATAACTTTATTGACGAAGCTTTAGATGGATTCCTCGATGATCTACCCGATATATTTGATCCGGAAAATGCTAATGCTGACGATACTTTTAATGCCTGGGCATTGACGAATAACGACAAGGTTTTGGTAATCAGGTAAAAATAACATGCGCACAACTTCACCATCCGAATCAGGTTTTACCCTCGTCGAAATCGCAATTGTACTGCTGATTATTGGTGTTTTACTGGGCTATACCGTGGCGTTGTTCCCGGTACAACAGGATTTGAAAAAATATCGCGAGGTCGAACAGGAGATGGACCAGATAATAGGGGCCATTGTTGGCTTTGCGCAGGTGAATGGTCGCCTGCCTTGCCCGGCAATCCCGACCTCGGCTGGCGCCGAAGACGATGGCGGTACCCCCAATTGCAATAATTACGGTGGTTTCGTGCCGGTGAATGCGCTGGGCCTGACCGGCCGGCTCAATGCGGATTCGTTAATGCTGGATCCCTGGGGTAATCCTTACCGGTATTACGTTACCGATAATGACTTTAATGGCGGTGGTGTATCAGACTTTGTCAATGGGGGTGAAATGCGTATCGTTGGCCTGGTTGACTCGGCACCCGCCGATGGCTATACCGATCTCGACGGGCGTTACCTGATCTGCGATGGCGCCGGAACAAACACTGATGGCACGGATGACGAATGTGATGGGGCAGGTATCGTGTTTGGGCGTCCCGATGCGTCCCCTCCAGCCCTCTATGGAGGCGCGCCTTTCGTGCTGGTATCCCATGGCAAGAACTGGAATCTTGCCGCAGCGGCTGGGGATGAACTAGAAAATTTGGGTGCGACTTTAACCACTGCCTTTGTTCCGGTTATACCAAATGGACCAACGGGAAGGCCGTATCTGCTAAAAGATGTCAGTAATAACGAAACCAATTTTGTGCGCAGAATCACCGGGTTTGCCGATGATTTTGACGATGTCGTCAAGTGGGGCTCTCCGAATTTACTCTTTTCCAAAATGATCGAGGCCGGACAACTCCCCTAAATCAGGCCATCCCGGGCAAGCATAGCGCGACCCGGGATCCGTTCTGGCGGAAACCTGGTGTTTCGATATTGCGACCGCGTAAATGGATGCTGACCAGGTTGCTGACATTACGGATCGATTAATCCGCCAGTTGCTGGAACAAATTAAAGCAGACCCGCCCGGGTTCATTCTGGCTCAGCTCGAGTTCGTAGTTAAACGCAAGCGCCATGATCGCCGCCTGGTAAAGCCCGATGCCCATGCCGCTGCCAGAAGAGACCGGTTGCTTAAAAAGGGTTTCCTCTATCTCTGCCTCGATCGCGTCGCCATTGTCACACACTGAGAGCACGACAATATTTTCGCTGCTCAACAGGCGCACATCGATTTGATTCACCGATGGTTTCTTCAGCGCGTTGTTGAGCAGGTTTTCGATTACGCTGTCGAACAAATCAACCGGTAAATTAATATTGTTCTCGATGTCGCTATGGAATTGCAGGCGTTTATTCGAACGGTATTGCTTGCGGGTACGCTCGAGCCAGTGTTTGCAATCCACCAGCACAATCTGCGTATTAAGTGCCGGTGCCTTGAGTTTATTCAGTGTGCTTTCGAGGCGTGTACCGATTTGATTTAAATTGGCCTGTAACAGACTCCGCGATTCTGTAGTGTCATGGTCCGTGTCCAGAATACTGAGCGAGGCCCTGATCGACTGTAGAATATTTTTTATATCATGCGTAAGTCGGGCACCGGTGTGATGGATCGTCGCAAAGTGCTCCTGCGCGCGAATTTTCTCCTGGTTGAGCTTGGCCAGGTAAAACTGGTAGGCCATGCGAATCAATAATATCGTGTGTTGCTCCAGCGCCGCCCCCGGGTTTGATTTGAAATACAATACCACTGTCAAATCGTCGGCCGGCTGATGCTCGAGGCGGGTGCCGGCCATATCGCCGGCCTGGATTTTCTGGTTCTTAAAATTCCATTCAATCGCGTTTAGCCAGTCATTCGCGACCAGGTGGTCGCAGGTAGCTTCAAGATATTCCGCCGGACTCAGGTAGGGTTCCTCGATCAGTGTCGTCAGGGTATTGATCCAGGTCTCAAACGGCCCGCCAATGGTCATCGCATACCGATTCCATAGTACGCCAATGCCGGAGTAGCCAACCCCCGGGTTCCAGAACCAGCTTATGCCGATGGTCAATGTCGAAACGATGAATACGGTTAACAGTAACCCATCGATATAGTCGACGCCGTATAACAGGTTGATAACGATGCCGCCGAGCAGCACGATGAAGATCAACGTTGCCGCGAGCAATCCGTGCATCAGGTCGACCTGGCTGCGCTGCTGCTTTTGCTCATCGGGATTGGGCGCAAAATAAAACAGCAGTAT
>Ga0265303_10001757_pt1 | contig 13423 bp, 10 predicted proteins | sample Helome_2_FD_192494 | JGI IMG/M metagenome (GOLD analysis project Ga0265303, IMG submission 192494) | Marine sediment microbial communities from subtidal zone of North Sea - Hel_20160317 (Illumina Assembly) | ecosystem: Environmental > Aquatic > Marine > Subtidal zone > Sediment ... | reverse complement strand
TCGTAGCCTGCCGATCCACCCGACGCGAAAGCGTCGTCCAGCCAGAAGCCATACTCCGCAGAGATACCGTTGGCAATATCCGAAAACGTCGCCGTGCCCTTGTCCGCGGCGACCACGAGATAGGGGTCGTCCCCGTCCTGTCGCACGATGCCGTCAGGGGTGACGACTTCGCCGTCAACGACGTTGTCGGTCAGGTCCAGCAGTCCGCGGATAAACGTCTTGTAGCAGTGAATGCCGTTCTCGAGAATCTTGTCTCGATCGCCCCCCACAGGCGCCCGTTTCGGGAAGAAACCGCCCTTGGCGCCTGTCGGCACGATAACGGTGTTCTTGACGACCTGGGCTTTCATGAGACCCAGCACCTCGGTGCGGAAGTCCTCGCGTCGGTCCGACCATCGCAGTCCACCTCGGGCAATTTCGCCGCCGCGCAGGTGCACACCCTCGACTTCAGGCGAATACACGAACACCTCGAAACGAGGCTTCGGCAGCGGCACTTCCGGGAGCTGGTCCGGATCCAGCTTGATCGAAACATACGGTTTTGGTTCGCCATCGACGCGCTGGAAGTAATTGCTCCGGAGCGTCGCCCTGATTCCGCCAGCGAACGCCGTGAGGATGCGGTCTTCGTCCACGTTGCGTGCCCGGGCGACGCCGCGCTCGACGGCCGCCGTGATGCGCTTGAGTTCACGCGCGCGTTTCGCCTTGGAGACTTGCGGATTGAAACGGGTTTCGAACAGCTCGACGAGTAGTCCTGTCAATTCGGCGTGCGCGACAAGAACGTCTTCCATGTAAGCCTGGCTGAAAGGCAGGCCGAGTTGCTGAATGTGCTTGGCGTAGCAGCGCAGCAGCGCGGTTTCACGCCAGTCCAGGCCGGCACTGATGATGAGGCGGTTCAGGCCGTCGTTCTCGCATTCGCCATCCAGCACCGCCATAAAGCAGGCTTCGAAGCGATCCGATACTTCCATGACGTCGATCGCCAGGCCGCTCTCGTGGCGCAGGTGAAAGTCCTGTATCCAGAATGAACAATCCGGCAGGCTGACGTCGTACGGGCGCTCCGTGTACACGTCGACACCCATGTCTTCGAGAATCGGCAGCACTTCTGACAAGGCGATGGGTTCGTCAACGCTGTAGACCATGAAATGCATGTGCCCCGGCTCCGAGCCGTCGGGCTGGTACAGGTCGACGGCCCGCCGGGTATCGCCTTGCAGCATATTGTCGATGACGCGAACGTCCGAGCAGGCTTCCGACGGGGAGGTGTCTTCCTGGAAGCCGGCCGGGAATACATCCCGGTAGGTGCGGTACAGGCGCGGGCCTTCATCGGGGCCGAACGCCTCGACGAGTTCTTTCTGTAGTCGGTCTGACCAGGTGACAACCAGGTCGACAATCTGTTCTTCGATACGCTCGATACTGATCCGCGGCCGATCGCCTTCGGCCGTGCGTACGATAATGTGTACCCGTGCGAGCGCGGAGTCCGATATCTGCACGGCTGAATCCACGGAGAATCCCGCAAATGCCGCCCGCAACAGCTCTTCGATCTGGCGTCGTATCGCGGTGGTGTATTTTTCGCGGGGGACATAAACAAGGCAGGAGAAGAAACGGCGGAATGTGTCCCTCCTGATAAAGAACTTGACGCGCTGCCGGTCCTGCAGGTTGAGAATGCCGACCGTGGTTCTCGTCAGGTCCTGGACCGAACTTTGAAAGAGTTCCTCTCGCGGATAGGTTTCGATAATGTGCAACAGCGCCTTGCCACGATGTCCGCTTTCGTCGACGTTGGCGCGCTCGAAGATCTTTTTCACCTTGTGTCGCAACAACGGGATGTTGCGCGGGCTCTCGCTGTAAGCGACCGAGGTCAGGAGGCCGATGAAGCGGCGCTCGCCGACCGCGTTACCCTTGTCGTCGTATATCTTGACGCCGACGTAATCGAGGAAAGCGGTGCGGTGTACCGTGGAGCGCGAGTTGGCCTTGGTCAGAATGAGCCAGTCCCTGGAGCGCGTGAGTCTCCGCATTTCCGCGGTGAGTTCGATGGCCTTGGAGCCGCGATCGTCACGGCTCAGTACCCCGAGTCCCGTGCCTTTGACGGGTTCCAGAAAAACGCGCTTGCCGCTTCGCGACAGTGCGTATTCGCGGTAGCCAAGAAACGTGAAATGTTCATCAACCATCCAGTCCAGCAGCGCCTGGCTTTCTGATCGCAGCAAGGGGTCCACGCCCTTCGGACCAAACTGGAGCAGATGGCGGGTCTCGGTCATGCGCCGTCGCATCTTGCTCCAGTCGCGCACCGCCAAGCGCACATCGGCCAGTACCTTGTTGATTTCCTGGCGCAGGACCTTGAGTTCGCCCTCGTCGGTTTCGCGATCGATCGCAAAACGAATAAAGGACTCCGACACGGCATCTTCATCGTCGTGTGCCGCAACCTCCGAGATCCGGCCTTTGCCGTCGCGCTTGACCGAGACGATTGGATGCACGGTGATGTGCACGGCCATGTTGTGACGATTGATGGCGGCGGCCACCGAATCGACCAGGAATGGCATGTCGTCATTTACCATTTCGACGAACGTGTAGGCTGACTGGTAGCCGTGTTCCTTCTCGTTCGCATTGAATATCCGGACCAGCGCCTGACCCTTGCGGCGGCGCGCGGCAAAATCCAGGTGATCGAGCGCCACTCTTGCCATGATGGGCTCGGATCGACCCTGCAGGTCTTCTACAGGCACATCGGCGAAGTACTGCTGCAGGAATAGCCTGACGTGTTGCGGGCTCTTCAGGCAGGCTGCCGAAACCCGGGATGAAACGATCTTCTCGACGATCATCTGGCGGACGTCTCCGCCTCGGCGTTTTTCTTTTGTTGTCACTCTGGATTCTCCGCGCTGAACCAGGGGTCGGGACGCTTGTTAAGGCTACGGCGCATGATACAGTAATTGCGTCTGTAACAAGATTCCTAAGCGAGCCAAATCGTGGCCCCGATGAGAAAACGCGAACTCGAAAAGAACATACACACCGACCTGTCTCGCGACGACGACTACACGGGTTATCTGAAGCTCGACAAGCTGCTATCGGCACAGCAGGGACTCAGTGATCCGGCGCACCACGATGAGATGTTGTTCATCATCCAGCACCAGGTCGCGGAGCTCTGGATCAAACTCGTCATCCACGAGGTAAGCGGCGCTATTCGCGACCTGCGCGGCGACAAGCTGCCGCAGGCAGTCAAGAAACTGGCGCGCGTGCGACATATCCAGAATCAACTATATAGCCAGTGGAAGGTGCTCGACACGCTAACGCCCGCCGAATACGCGGAATTCAGGCATGTATTCGGTAAGGCGTCGGGCTTCCAGTCTGCGCAGTACCGGATTCTCGAATTTCGCCTGGGCAACAAGAACAGGGCCATGATGGCTGTTTACGACCACCATCCCGAGTGGCACGCGGCCCTGCTGGCGGCGCTGGAGTCACCAAGCCTTTATGAGGAGTTTCTCGCCTACCTCGCGCGGCGCGGCATGCCCGTGCCACACAATGCGCTCGAGCGTGATTTCAGCGAGATGCGCGACGAGGATCCGGTCGTTGTGGACGTATTGCGCACGATATACGAGAACCGCTCCGATCACTGGGCCCGCTACGAAACCTGCGAGGCGCTCATGGACATTGCCAATAATTTCCAGTTCTGGCGCTTCCACCATATGAAGACCGTGGAACGCATCATCGGGCATAAGACCGGCACGGGAGGCTCCTCAGGGGTCGCCTTCCTCAAGAAAGCACTGGATATTGAGTTCTTTCCCGAACTCTTACGCGTGCGAACCGAGATCGGCGACAGCTGATCAGGCGCTGCCCAGCTCGCGGGCGCGCGACATAAGCCGTTTCATCGTAGCGTCCAGGGCGGAGCGCTCGCTATCGTCCAGGCCTGCCAGCAACTCTCGCTCGAAGTCCAGCGCCAGCGGGGCGATCTCGTTGTGGACGCGGCGGCCTTCTTCCGACAGGTTCAGAATCGAGCGGCGCCGGTCGGCATCGGCAAATTGTCGATCGATGCGGCCGTTCTTGATCAGCTTGCTGACGGCGCGGCTGACCGCGACCTTGTCTAGAAAAGTGCGCTCGGCAACCTCGACGGCGGACAGGCCCGGGAAGCGTCCGAGAATCGCGATGACACGCCATTCCGGAATCGAGACTCCGAAACGTTTCTCATAGACCTGAGCGATAGTGGTGCTGACCGTGTGCGACAGGATGGACAGCCGGTAAGGCAGGAATTCTTCGAGGATTAGCTCATCGTGCATCGGTTGATCACTCCTTGTACGCAATTTATCACGCGAGGTGTGGCAGGGCGAGGTACTCGTTTGACTGCATCTCGATCAATCGGCTGGCCGTGCGATCGAATTCGAACGACAGGCGCTCACCGGCGTACAGAGATCTGACGTCGGACTGGGCCGAAACGATGAGTTTGACGCGCCTGTCGTAGAATTCATCGACCAGTGCGATAAATCGTCGTGCCTGGTCTTCGAGCGTGCGATCGAAGCGCGGTACGTCGGCAACGATCACGGCCGGGTACCAGCGCGCTACTTCAATGTAATCGGCCTGGCTGCGCGGGCCGTCGCAAATGTCCGCGAAATCGAACCAGGCTATTCCCTTGGCGCAGCGGCGCGCGCGAATGTCGCGGCCGTTGATGTCGAGCGCCAGGTCCGTCTCGATCTGGCTTGATGCCGATTCGTCGAAGAAACGAGCGAGCTTGTGCGTCGCCTCGTCATCGTTGGGTGTCAGGTAGGTGCCGGCTTTCTGCAACAGTCGCAGGCGATAGTCTGTTCCGCCATCCATATTGACGACCTGCGTATGTGTCTTGAGAAGTTCGATCGCCGGCAGGAAACGCTGGCGCTGCAGGCCATCGTGGTAAAGGTCATCCGGTTTCGAGTTCGACGTAGCGACAAGTGTGACGCCGCGCCGAAACAGGCCGTCGAGCAGGCGTCCGAGAATCATCGCGTCGCCGATGTCACTCACGAAAAATTCGTCGAAACACAGCACTCGCGTATCGCGCGCGATGTCGGCCGATACTTTATCGAGCGGGTCCTCCACGTCGCCCAGCGACTTCAGGCGATCATGGACCTCGTGCATCATGCGGTGAAAGTGGATGCGCTTCTTTTTCTCGATTGCCAGGCTCTCGAAGAACAGGTCCATCAGGAACGTCTTGCCGCGCCCGACGCCGCCCCATATGTACAGGCCACGCACAGTGTCTCTCGGTTCGTCACGCCGCAATAGTCTGCGCAGGCCACCGTGCTTCGGGCGGGAGACAACAAGTTGATGCGCCAGGTCTTCGAACCGGTCAACGATTTCGCGCTGCGCCGGATCCTCGACGTGTCCCTCCCGTGACAGGCTGTTTTCGTACGCCTCGCGTATCTTCAAGCTACCCTCAATCCTGTATTGCGGCCATACAGTGACCCGGCAAGATTACATGGCTGCTATGGCCGTCGCCACAGAGCTTGCTAACATCCGGATGAACAGTCAGGAGAACACCCGCAAATGTCAGAAAGAACCGATCGCGAATCCATGGAATTCGATGTAGTGATCGTTGGCGGCGGGCCCGCCGGTCTCGCGGCGGCATGCCGTTTGCTGCAGCTCGACGATAGCCTGTCCGTCGTCGTAGTGGAGAAGGGCAGCGAGATTGGCGCCCACATCCTGTCGGGTAACGTGTTCGAGCCGACAGGGCTCAACGAGTTGTTCCCGGACTGGAAGACCATGGGGGCGCCCGTCGAGACAGCTTGTTCGGGAGATCGGGTGCATTACCTGACGAGCGAGGAAAAGGCGGTACGTGTTCCGGGGCTGTTCCTGCCGCGCCCAATGCATAACCATGGCAACTACATCATCAGTCTTGGTCAGCTGTGCCAGTGGATGGGCGAGCAGGCGGAGGCAATGGGTGTGAATGTCTTCCCCGGCTTTGCGGCGTCCGAGGTCCTCTACGATACCGATGGGCGCGTCACGGGTGTCGCAACGAGCGACATGGGTATCGGCAAGGACGGTGAGAAGAAAGGCGCTTTCCAGGCCGGCTACGAGTTGCTCGGAAAATACACGGTGTTCGCCGAGGGCGTGCGCGGCAATCTCAGCGAGCAGCTCATGCAGCGTTTCGACCTGCGCAGCGAAGCCGATCCGCAACATTACGGTATCGGCATCAAGGAAGTGTGGGAGATCGATCCGGAGAAACACGAAGAGGGCCTGGTCGTGCACACGACGGGCTGGCCGCTGGACAATCGCACCGACGGCGGCGGATTTCTCTACCACGCGGCCAATAACAAGGTTTACCTGGGGATGATCATCGCGCTGAGCTACAGCAATCCGCACCTGTCGACGTTCGATGAATTCCAGCGCTGGAAGCTGCACCCCAAGATTCGTACCTACCTCGAGGGCGGCAAGCGCATCGCCTACGGTGCACGTGCCGTGAACAAAGGTGGCCTGCAGTCGCTGCCCAAGCTCGTCTTCCCGGGCGGCATGCTGGTCGGCTGTAGCGCGGGATTCCTGAATGCCGTCAAGATCAAGGGCGCACACACGGCCATCAAGACCGGCATGCTGGCGGCCGAGAGCATTCACAAGGCGCTGTCGTCAGGCGACCAGGGACAGTCGGAGCTTGGCGATTACGAGGCCAGCGTCCATGGTTCGTGGGTATACCGGGAGCTCCACAAAAGCCGCAACTTCACGCCTGCGCTGAAAAAATTCGGCGTGTTCCTCGGAGCCGCGTTCGCTTTCATCGACCAGAACCTCTTCTTCGGTAAGCTGCCATTTACCTGGCGTAATCGTGCGGCCGATCACGGTTCCTTGCAGAAGGCTGCTGATGCGCGACCGATTGAGTATCCCAAGCCCGATGGCGTTATTACCTTCGACAAGTTGTCCTCGGTGTTCCTGTCGAGCACGAATCACGAAGAAGACCAGCCGTCGCACCTGAAGCTCAAGGACGCGTCGATTCCCCTGGACTACAATCTGCCCAATTTTGACGAGCCGGCACAGCGCTATTGCCCCGCGGGCGTGTACGAGATTGTCGAGGAGGGCGGAGAAACGCGCTTCCAGATCAATCCGCAGAACTGCGTGCACTGCAAGACCTGCGACATCAAGGATCCGCGACAGAATATCGTCTGGGATGTGCCCGAAGGCGGGGGCGGACCCAATTACGCCAACATGTAATTGCTACGTGCGTCACAGGACGCCAAACCAACGCACAGTAGTGGCTAGCGCCCGACATGTTCATTGGCGGGTTAGCCGCGGCGATCACGGAGATGTCCCAGTCGCTCGGACAATCTGCGATAACTCGCTTTGTGCGGTGCCCGGCTGAGTCGCGCTACTTGGGCTGCATCCGAATCGCGCCATCAACGCGGATCGTCTCGCCGTTCACCATCGGGTTGCCGTATATGAAGGCCGCCGTGTCGGCGTACTCCTCGGGGCGACCCAGTCGCGGCGGAAACGGTACCTGTTTGCCCAGCGAGTCCTGCACTTCTTCGGGCATCCCGGCCACCATCGGAGTCTTGAATATTCCGGGCGCTATGGTGTTGACGCGAATGCCGAACTGCGCGAATTCGCGCGCGAGTGGCAGCATCATGCCGACAACGCCGCCCTTGGATGCCGAGTAGGCGGCCTGGCCGATCTGTCCCTCGAAGGCGGCGATTGATGCCGTACTGATAACGACCCCACGCTCCCCTTCATCGTTGGCATCGTTGAGTTGCATGACGGCGGCCGCTTCCTTCGTGACATTGTAGGAGCCGACCAGGTTCACCTGGATGACACGATTGAAGTTCTCCGCCGGCCACGGGCCTTCGCGACCGAGCGTACGGCCAGCCGTAGCAATACCGGCGCAGTTGACGGCCAGCGTGATGCCGCCCATGAATTCGCTGGCTTTCCCGATCGCGGCCTTTACTGATGCTTCGTCAGAGACATCGGTGTTGATGTACCTTGCGCGCTCGCCGAGTTCTGTAGCGTGCGCCTCGCCCTGCTCATCGTTGATGTCCAGCAGCACGGCTTGGCCACCAGCCTCGACTACACGTCTGGCCGTTGCCAGCCCCAGTCCCGACGCACCGCCTGTAACGACGGCTTTTGCACTCGCTAATTGCATTTGAGTCCCCTTGTTCAGTCGATTTCGAGAGCGATCGCGGTTGCTTCTCCGCCCCCGATACATTGTGTGGCAATACCGCGCTTCAGCCCGGCGCTCAGCAACGCATGCAGCAATGTGACAGTGATGCGGCAGCCCGTGGCGCCGATCGGATGGCCGAGCGCGCAGGCGCCGCCGTTGACGTTGACCCTGGAGTGGTCAATCCCGACATCGTGCATGGCTGCCATCGTTACGCATGCGAAAGCTTCGTTTATCTCGTAGAGGTCCACATCGTCTGGCGTCCAGCCGAGCTTCTCGTGCAACGCCTTGAGCGCGTGGACTGGCGCCGTCGTGAACCATGCCGGTTCATGGGCAAACGCGGAATGCCCGACGATTCTCGCGAGAGGCTTGAGCCCTCGTTTGCCTGCTTCCGAAGCGGGCATCAGCATAACGGCGGCGGCGCCGTCGGAAATTGATGACGAGGTTGCCGCCGTGACCGTTCCGTCCTTACGAAACGCCGGTCGCAGGGTCGGGATCTTGTCGATGCTGACTGTGCCCGGCGTCTCGTCCTCAGCAATCGTCGTTTCGCCGCGCCGTGTGCTGATCGTCACGGGCCCGATCTGGTCGCTGAACGTGCCGTTGCTTACGGCCTGCTGTGCACGATTGACCGACTCGATCGCAAATTCGTCCATCTGCTCCCGGGTAAAGCCATACTTGTCGGCGGTCACCTGTGCGAAATGCCCCATCATCTCGCCCTCGTAGGGATCCTGCAGGCCGTCGAAGAACATGTGGTCGAGTGTCTGCTGGTGTCCCATGCGGTAGCCGCTGCGCGCCTTGGGCAACAGGTAGGGCGCGTTGCTCATGGACTCGAGGCCACCGGCAACGACAATGCCCGCATTACCTGCCCGTATTACGTCATGGCCCAGGATGATGGACTCCATTCCCGAGCCACACATCTTGTTGATAGTTGTGCAGGGGACACCTTCCGGGATGCCGGCGCCGAGTGCTGCCTGGCGCGCCGGCGCCTGGCCGAGTCCCGCGGGCAGAACGCAGCCCATGAACACCTGGTCTATGTCGGCTGCATCTACGCCACTGTCGCTAACGGCGGAGCGGATGGCGGCTGTGCCCAGTTGCGGCGCCGTGGCACCACTGAGCGCCCCCTGGAACGCGCCGATCGGCGTTCGCTTTGCGGCGACGATGACGATGGGATCAGAACTCATTATTAATACTCCTGGTGCCTCAGTGCCAATCGGGGATCGCTACTTTCCTTAATAATCGCCGGCGGCGCAATACTATGTTTCAGTTAGTCTGAGGTGCCGCCGCCGTGTCCTTCCGGGGGGCCAGGTCGGGCTCGTCGAGGACAATGAGAATCTTCTGCCGCGCGGCTTCTGCGAGCACGCTGCTGCCCGAGAAATCCGGGTCACCCGGTGCGATCGCCGCCAGGATGTCGATTCGCAGGCGATTTGGCCGTGGCAGGAACCGACCCGCCGGCAACAGGTAGCGCGTGCCGCTGATTGCCACGGGAATCACGGGCAGCTCGCCGCGCACGGCCGCTACGAAAGCGCCTCCACGAAAACGGCCAACGCCACGCTCCTTGCGAAACGTGCCTTCGGGGAAAAACACCAACGATACGCCATCCTGCGCGGCCTTGACGATCTGCCTGGCATCGCGGGCGCTACCGCTCAGCTGCTTGCGCTCGACGAATTTGGAGCCCGAGCGCCTGAGCAGGAAATGGGCGACGGGAATGTCTCGCATTTCGCCTTTGATCACAAAATTGAATCGCCCGGGCAGGTAAGCTTTGAGCAGGACACCGTCGACATAGCTGGCGTGGTTCGCTACGACGATGCAGTGGTCGGGAGGCAGGTTATCGACCCCCGTCACGGTAACGCGGGTACCCGTCACGATGAATAGGGCTCGGGCCAGCGTAGCCGCAACTCGCTGTCGCCGGTTCATGCCCGGGACGAAAATTGCGGCCAGCAAGGCCGCCAGCACGGCTGCGGAGAAGGCGAGCCAGGCATAGATGCCCCACAGGACATGGAATCCACGTGTGACCCAGTTCAATTTATGTTAACGCCTTCTGTAATCTGTGACAGCGGTCACGCCGGGCCCCATGCTTCGTCAGCATACTCATAAACCTTGAAAAATCCGTCGCTTGGCGATGCTTTGGCCGTACAGGCGGTATTGACGGTTATCGCGATTCGGTTTTATCAACCGGCGTATGCTACCAGTCTGCCGCGCCGGTTGGCAGAGACGCGTCGCAGCAAAGGATTGTGCGACAGACAATTGGACGTTTATGGGCAGTAGCAAAAAACCTGGTAAGCCGGAATCGCACCTGGTGCAACGCTCGGAAGAGCTTGTGGACCGGTTTCTTGATGCTATCTGGATGGAACGTGGCCTGTCGAAAAATACGCTGGGCGCGTACCGTGCGGATCTCATGACCCTGGGTCGCGGGCTGTCCGAGCACAACAAGTCCATCGAGATGGCCGACAAGTCTGACTTGCTCGACTTCATCGCGAAGCGTGTGGAGAGTGGCGCCAAGCCGCGTTCGACAGCACGCCAGCTGTCGAGCTTCAGACGTTTCTTCCGCTATATCATGCGTGAGGGCATGCGCAAATCGGACCCGACTGCCGAGATCGAGATGCCTCGTATCGGCCGATCCCTGCCGAAGACTCTGTCCGAGGATGAGGTCGATGCGCTTCTCAACGCGCCGAACACGGACGAGCCGCTGGGACATCGCGACCGTGCCATGCTTGAACTCCTGTACGCCACGGGCCTGCGCGTGTCTGAGCTCATCAATCTCAAGCAGTCGCAGATCAACTTCAACCAGGGCGTGCTGCGCATCGTCGGCAAGGGCGATCGTGAACGCCTGATCCCGCTCGGCGAAGAATCGCAGCGCTGGCTTCGTGAGTTCATCAATGGCCCGCGCATGGAGATTCTGCTCGAGCGGCAGACCGACTACCTGTTCCCGACGCGCCGCGGCGATCGCATGACGCGCCAGGCCTTCTGGCACATCATCAAGCGTTACGCCGAGAAAGCCGGCGTGCGGCAGAAAATGTCGCCCCACAGCCTGCGGCACGCATTTGCCACTCACCTTCTCAATCGCGGCGCCGATCTTCGGGTCGTACAGATGCTGCTCGGTCACAGCGACCTATCCACAACGCAGATCTATACGCACGTGGCCCGCGAACGCCTCAAGGACCTGCACGGCGAGCACCACCCGCGCGGCTGATTGCGTGCCCGGGCTCTGCTAAACTTGCGGCCCTCTCAAGGAACCGGCGTCATTGTTGCGTGTCTTATGGGCATACGCCTTACCAGGAATTGTGATGAATACTAAGCGAATCATTGGGGTCGCCCTGCTGCCTGCACTGGCTGCGATGCTGCTGTCGACGACCCGGGCCGAAGCGGCGGACGATGCCGAACTTCAGGCTGTGCGCGTCAAGATCTCGGAGATGTTCGAATCGGTTGATGCGGAGGACATCAAGAGCGGCCCTATCGATGGCTGGTACACGATTCAGAGAGGCTCGGTGGTTGCCTACGTATCCGCTGATGGTCGCTACCTGCTGCAGGGCGACATCATCGATCTCGAACACCAGGTCAACCTGACCGAGCTCAGCCGCAACGATGCGCGCCGCGACCTGGTCGCCGCGCTCGACGATGATCGTTCGATCATGTTCTCGCCGGCCGAGGTCAAGCATACGGTGACCGTTTTTACCGACATCGACTGCACCTATTGTCGCAAGCTGCATGCCGATATCGACGAGTACCTCGAGAAAGGCATCCAGGTTCGCTACGTGCTGTACCCTCGCAACGGGCCGGCCTCCAAGGCGTGGAGTACTTCTGAGGACGTCTGGTGTGCACGCGACCGCAATGCGGCGTTGACGGCTGCAAAGCTCGACCGTTCTTTCGAAACCGCCAAGTGCGACGCGTCGGCTGTGACCGATCACTACACGCTGGGACGGGAGATCGGGCTAAGTGGCACGCCCGCAATCGTGTTCGAAGACGGTACGCTGGTCGGCGGTTATCTTCCGCCCGCGGCACTCGCGATGCGGCTGGAGCAGAACGCGCCTAACTAGGCGTGCGAGCGGCGTAGCTCGTGAAAGTGCACGCCGCGATTTTTGCCTCGATCTTCAAAGTACTTCTTCAGCGCGAAGGTACCGCTCTGGAACGCGATGTCGTCCCAGGGGATTTCGTCCTCACTGAACATCGCGACCTCCAGGCTCTCATCTCCTACGCCATAGTCACTGACCAGCTTGCCCTCAAAAAACAGGTGCACCTGGCCCGCGTCAATGACATCTACAGAGGCGAACAGCCGGCCGAGTTCAACTGTGGCGCAGGCCTCCTCGAGCGTCTCGCGGGCCGCACCGCCGGCTAGCGTTTCGCCGAGTTCCATGAATCCGGCAGGCACGGTCCAGTAGCCGTAGCGCGGTTCAATTGCCCGTTTGCAGAGCAGCACCTTGCCATTGCGCTCGGCAATGCAACCCACGACGATGAGCGGGTTCTGGTAGTGAATTACCCCGCAATCATCACAGACCCAGCGTTCGTGGGTGTCGTTGACCGGGGTCTTGCGGCTCACAGCGGCGCCGCACTTTGAGCAATAGTTCATCGTGCCTGCAGTATCGTTGGTGCCGGGAGGGGGAATCGAACCCCCACTTCCTCTCGGAAACCGGATTTTGAATCCGGCGCGTCTACCAGTTCCGCCATCCCGGCTGGTGGGCGTCAGGTGGGGCTTGGCCCCGCCGGCGCACAGTATATGCGCGCAGCATCGCGTGTGCGACCCTTTGCGGTGCATAAGCATCTAAGATTGCAGATATGAGTAAGTTTGCTGACATCCAGATCGATCAGGCCATTGTAAAGCGGGCCGCCCGAGGCGATTCGCGGGCACACGAGATCATCTACCGGGCGTTTGCGACGCCCGTGTATTCGATCTGCCTGCGGTTCACCAAGGTACCCGCACATGCCGAAGACCTGGTCCAGGAGACGTTCATCGAGATCATGCGGTCGATCCCCAAGTTCCGCGGCGAGGCTGCACTGGGCAGCTGGATTCGACGCATTGCCGTCACCAAGGCGCTGATGTTTCTGCGTTCCGCCTGGACCAAGCGCGGGCAGGCCTTGGAAGACGACTGGCAGGACGTCACCGAGGGGCAGGCAGCGAGCCATGGCATATCGAGCCACCCTGATGACGCGCTCGATCTCGATGCTGCACTCGCGAATCTGTCCGACGTTAGTCGGGCCGTTGTCTGGCTGCACGATGTCGAGGGATTTACTCACAAGGAAATAGCAGGACTGATGGGCAAGACAGAGAGTTTTTCGAAGTCACAACTGTCGCGGGCGTACCAGCGCCTGCGGCCGCTGCTCGCGGTCAACGAAAACGCCCAGCCTGAAGGGGCTGTGGCC